>Ga0315336_1003916_pt1 | contig 18805 bp, 18 predicted proteins | sample ASW5metaG_FD_204512 | JGI IMG/M metagenome (GOLD analysis project Ga0315336, IMG submission 204512) | Ammonia-oxidizing marine archaeal communities from Monterey Bay, California, United States - ASW #5 | ecosystem: Environmental > Aquatic > Marine > Intertidal zone | place: USA: California... | reverse complement strand
CTATTTCGAGACATTTGGGCACCGTCTGGAGCTCGAGTTTAAAAGCAAAAGGGTCGATCAGGCAGTCGAACGATCGAGTAAGGTGGTTACCCTAGACAGTTACTGCGCCAGACAGGTACTCTGTTAGGGTGCGTTGTCAGCCGCCGAGGTCTTTCAATATCTCTATCTGTCCCGCCTCGCGGGCGTAGTCCACGGCAGTTCGTCCTGTCTGGTCAGGCAAATCGATCCTAGCGCCTGCCCTGACCAGCATCCGACTGATCTCACGAAAGCCTTGGGCGACGGCACGATGCAGGGCGGTGACGCCGTCAAGATTCCGCAGATTCACCCGAATATACGGCTGCCGAAGAAACAGCGCGACGGTCTCACGCCGCTCCTGCTCGACTGCGTGCATCAAGGGTGTCCAGCCGAAAATATCGCCCAGATTTGGATCTGCTCCTGCTCGAAGTAAACGATCCACTATAGAAACGTGGCCCTTTGCCGCGGCAAGCGCCGCGGCAGTCCATCCGTTTACAGCAGCAGTATCTGTCCGGGCCTGCGCTGACAGAAGCAAGCTGACAATTTCGGGATCACCCCCCACTGCCGCGTGCATCAGAGGCGTACCTCCGTTTTCGTTTTTCACGTTGATCCTTGCACCCGCTGTGACAAGAGCCGAGCACAGTGGGAAATCTCCAGCCTGGGCTGCAACCATGAGAGCCGTCTTCGCTTTCTTGTTGGTGAGATTTATGTCGACGAACCCGTTCTCCAGCAGGACATTGAGACGCGCAACATCCCGCATCTGGATCGCCGTCACCCAGGCTTCCGCCGACGTCGAATTCGTGGCGCCCGCCAATCCTTGCGAAATCACCAACACCAGGGCAACAACCAGTCTGTGGCACTGCATCCTCAACAAGAATCCCCTACACCTATCGGATAAGGATCATGGACTATTCCCCGTGGCAAAAAAAGCGAGGGCCGCAATTTGCGACCCTCGCGCCATCTTTTCGCTCAATGCCTGGCCTGAACGCCTGCGCTGAACTAGGACTCCTTGTCGTTGTCCGCCTCTATCTCGGCATACCACCGATCATGATGCTCTTTAGCCCAGTTTGCATCAACCTTACCGGTAGTCATGCCGGAGAGTGTTCCCGGCACCAGCATGGTGGCTAAAAAGATATGACCAAAGATTAGTGCAATGAACACAACAGCGATGATCGTATGGACCACGTGGGAGAATTCCATCAAATGCCGATATTGACTGAAGTCAGGCGACACGCTTACGACCCAGACCGCGATAGCGGGGAAATCGAGGACATATCCTGTCACCGAGATTCCGATGCCAAGAAATATGGTCAACCAGAAAAGGATCTTCTCGCCGGGATTAAACTTCCCGGCGCTAACATGGTCTTTCCCGAAGAAACCTCCCCCTTTTAGAATCCATTTAATATCGCCGCGTTCATAAAGATTGCCCCGGATAAGGTTGAAGAACACCAGGACGATGGCCACCGGAAATAACGGGCCCACAAAGTTGTGCGTTTCCTTGCAGAGACTCGCAATCACGCCAAAGGCCTCCTTTCCAATCAAAGGAATCAACGCCACCCGTCCAAACAAGAGAATCAATCCGGTAATACCCAACACGATGAAAAGGATCGCCATAAACCAGTGGATGAACCGGGCAGTGACGTTATGGCGCTGCACCTCAACCCCGGACTCGCCCTTCTGAAGTTTTGCCGGGCCCGCCACCATGTACAGGAGCCCAAGGAGCAGGATGACGAAGATGAGCCACTCCCGTGACTTCGGGACCAACTCATTCACACGGATGGCCGTCCAGCGACTCCCTTCCTCGTTGACGAGTACGGCAGTGTCAAAGCCTGTTACCTGGGTTACCGCCGGCGATTCCAGGTGACCCCTAACTGCACGCCAGAGGTCCGCTCCCGGATTCGGGTTATTTATTGCAGCAACAGACTCTCCGGACTCCGCCAGTGTGAAACTGCTCGGTGCCAGCGTGGCAACAGCCAAGGCGGCAAGCCACAAGACGAGAACCCAGGATCGAGAGTTAGTCACGTTCAACTCCTTAACTGCACTGGTGGAAACGACGGCGTTCGTTGGGCCCGCATCAGTAACACGAGTATCACGTCCGAGATCCCCAGGTCACGAGTGGGTGAACCGGACCGCCCTACCCCGAAACAAGATGAGCGACGATGGAGGCGAGACTCGCCACCACCGTCGCAAACCACTATCAAAGCCCGACAGGAAACTGCCTAGCCCTTAACACCCTGCTTGTCGTAGGCAACTCCCCAGCCCCACTGAAGTGCCCCAGCACCACGATACATGACACGTTCACGGAAGATATCCGAGACCTTGTCACCATCACCGGCGAGAAGCGCTTTGGTCGAGCACATTTCAGCACACAGGGGCAGTTTCCCTTCTGCCAAACGGTTACGGCCGTACTTGCGATATTCCTCGCTGGAATTCGCCTGTTCTGGACCACCCGCACAGAAGGTGCATTTATCCATCTTGCCACGTGAGCCAAACGCACCCGTTTCTGGAAACTGGGGCGCGCCGAAGGGGCATGCGTAGAAGCAGTAACCGCAACCGATACAGATGTCCTTGTCGTGCAGCACCACACCATCGTTGGTGGTGTAGAAGCAGTCAACAGGGCAAACCGTAGCGCACGGAGCCTCCGAGCAGTGCATACAGGCCACTGAGATAGAACGCTCTCCGGGTTCACCATCATTAATGGTTACCACCCGCCGGCGGTTCACCCCCCAGGGAATTTCATGCTCGTTTTTACAAGCGGTGACGCAGGCGTTGCATTCGATACAGCGCTCAGCATCGCAAAGGAACTTCATTCTTGCCATGAGTTATATCCTCCTTTAAGCAACGCTTATGCTACACAGGGAACACTTGGTTTCCTGCATCTGGGTGACTGAGTCATATCCGTAGGTCATCGCCGTATTGGCTGACTCACCGAGTACATAGGGATCGGCTCCTTGCGGGTACTTACTGCGAAGGTCAACACCTTCAAGGTGACCACCGAAGTGGAACGGCATGAAGACAACGCCGGGTGCCACCCTCCGGGTCACCATCGCCTTAACCTTCACCTTGGCCCCCTCAGCGCCTTCCACCCAGACCATCTGGCCATCGCGAATGCCGTTGTTGTTGGCGTCTACCGGATGAATCTCAGCAAACATATCCTGCTGCAGTTCCGCCAGCCAGGGGTTCGCCCGACTCTCGTCACCGCCGCCCTCGTACTCTACGAGACGTCCGCTGGTAAGAATTAACGGATAGTCCTTTGAGTGGTCGGTTTTCTGGATAGAAGCGTACCGCGTCGGCAGTCGATAATGGCTCTTGCGATCCTCATAAGTCGGATACTTCTCGACCAGATCGCGCCGATTGGTGTACAGCGGCTCTCGGTGCACTGGCACCGGATCCGGGAAAGTCCAAACCACTGACCGTGCTTTGGCGTTACCGAAGGGCGCACAACCATGGGCAATGGCAACCCGCTGGATACCACCGGAAAGGTCGGTCTTCCAGTTCTTGCCGTCTGCGGCTGCTTTCTCGTCTTCTGAAAGATCATCCCACCAGCCGAGTTGTTTCAGCAGTTTATGATCAAATTGCGGGTAGCCGTCCTTGATCTCGGAGCCAACCGGGTAGGAACCGTTGGCCAGCAAACTTTCGCCATTGCGCTCCACGCCGAAACGGGCGCGGAAGCAAAGGCCGCCATCGGCGACAGGCTTGCTCGGATCGTAGAGATTTGGCGTACCGGGATGCCCCATCTCAGGGGTGCCCCAGCAGGGCCACGGCAGACCGTAATACTCGCCATCGCAAGGACCGCCCTCGGCCTTGAGCGTAGTGATATGGAAGGTGCCCCAGTTGGCCTGCTGCTTCTTCATCCGCTCCGGGCTCTGGCCGGTGTAACCGATCGTCCACATACCCTTGTTGAACTCACGAGTGATGTCTTCGATTAACGGCTCATCGTTTTCGACCTTGATGTTCTTGGTCAGTTCGTTACCAAAGCCAAGTTTGCTCGCCAGTTTATGCATGATCGTATGATCGGGCAAAGACTCAAACATCGGCTCAATCACTTTGTCACGCCACTGCAGCGAGCGGTTGGATGCAGTCACTGACCCGTAAGTCTCAAACTGTGTTGCCGCCGGCAACAGATACACGCCGTCGGTCCGGTCATGCATCACCGCACTCACAGTAGGATAAGGATCGATCACCACTAGCAGGTCGAGCTTTTCAAAGGCCTTCTTCTGCTCAAGCCCACGCGACTGACTGTTCGGCGCATGGCCCCACATCACCATCGCACGGATGTTGTCTTTCTGCGCGATATTGGCCTTGTCTTCCAGAACACCGTCGATCCAACGGGACACGGGGATACCCTTGGTATTCATCGCCGCCACTGGCTTCCCTTTGGACTGCTCATAACTATCGGGGTCGAAACGGCTCTTCACCCACTCGTAGTCAAGATCCCAGACGCGTGACCAATGCTTCCAGGCACCTCCCGACAAGCCATAGTAACCTGGCAGTGAGTGTGACAGGATGCAGAAATCAGTTGCGCCCTGCACGTTATCGTGACCGCGGAAGATGTTGGTACCGCCACCGGATTTGCCCATGTTGCCAAGCGCTAACTGAAAGTTGCAGTAGGCCCGGGTATTGTTGTTACCGATAGTGTGCTGAGTACCACCCATACACCAGATAAAGGTACTGGGCCGGTTGTCAGCCATCATCTTGGCCGCCTGATAAACCAGTTCCTCACGCACACCCGTCACGTCGTACACGACGTCGGGTGTCCAGTTGGCAACCTCTTTCTTGATGTCATCCATTCCCCAGACACGCTGGTGGATAAATTCCTTGTCCTCCCAACCATTTTGGAAGATATGCCACATCATGCCCCAGGTAATCGCCACGTCAGTCCCGGGGCGAATCTTAAGGTATAGGTCAGCATGCGCAGCCGTGCGGGTAAAACGCGGATCGATCACAATGAGCGGTGCGTTATTGCGCTCCTTAGCGCGCATCAGGTGGATGAGGGAAACCGGATGAGCCTCCGCAGGATTGCCGCCAATAATCAGCATCGCCTTGCTGTTGTGTATGTCGTTGTACGAGTTGGTCATCGCACCGTAGCCCCAGGTATTGGCCACGCCGGCTACCGTGGTGGAGTGACAAATTCGCGCCTGGTGGTCACCGTTGTTCGAACCCCACAGGGCGTAGAACTTACGGAAGAGGTACGACTGCTCGTTATTGAATTTGGCGGACCCCAGCCAGTAAACAGAATCGGGGCTGGACTGCTCTCGGATCTGAAGCATCTGGTCGCCGATCTCGTTGATCGCATCGTCCCAGCTCATTCGTACCCATTTGCCGCCAACCAGTTTGGTGGGATATTTGAGGCGACGCTCACCATGCCCATGTTCCCGCACCGATGCACCTTTGGCGCAGTGGGCGCCTAGGTTAAAGGGGTGGTCAAAAGCAGGTTCCTGACCCACCCAAACCCCGTTGTTGACCTCGGCATTGATGCCGCAACCCACAGAGCAGTGTGTGCACACCGTTCGTACCGTCTGGGTTCCCTCTCCACCGGAGGGGATCGAGGCAGCGTGCGCCTTTCGCATCATGGTGGGTGCCAGAGCCGTTGCAGCCGCAGCGCCCCCAAGGGTGATTCCTGAGCGTTTCAGGAAGGTACGACGATCAATCGCGCTGCCGGAAGCCTGATTTTTAGGCTGTGCTGCCGGCTCTGTCGCAGTTCTGATCAGTTTCATCTTTATTCCTCCAGTATCTCGAGCCTTGCTCGAAAAAAGGGTTTAAGGACGCAAACTTCCAGCCTAGAGCCGGGTAGTTTTGTAGTAATCCCTGATATGACCTGACTCCTGGTAACCCGAGCCCGCTGAGGCATCGCCCGCGATAGGATCGCTTGCTGCTACCGCTCTTTGTCCAGAAGCCAATGCAGCAGCTCCGCCTGCCACCGCTGCCCCTTTGAGGAATGCGCGCCTTCCTGAGACGTTTTTTTCCTTTGGTGTTTTTCTGTTACTCATACTTTTTACCTCGCTGTGGAAGAGTTGATTAGGTTCCGACAACGTCTTTAAGGCTATACCTCCATCGCAAAGTACTGCTTTTCGATTGCGATAAAGGCACGGCCAAATTCACCAACCGACCGATAGACCCCGCTCTCGCGGGCCTTGATTAGGTCGTCGAAGAATTCTGTCATCCACGGTCCCATATGCTGGGAAAAAAATGCTTTTTGCGTCTCGTGGGAAAATTCATTAGGAGATCCCGCCATGATGCCCATGACCTCGCAGAGGGCGCCAACGTGATCCTCGGGTTCGTGCGTGCTGTCAGTGGTTTCGAAACCAAGATCCTGAAGATCGGTTCGAAGGTCTGCCAGGGGTTTCTCCTGCAGGAATCCTGTCAGATAGACAGATCCGTAGGGCAGAAGTTCGCCGCGTCCCAAACCGACAAACAGTGCATGATATTCGTGACCCAGATCGTCAAGGTTGGCGGCAACAATCTCGCTTTTAAGTTTGCCCCAAGGCAAGGCGTCCCCTGATGAGTCAGAGGTCTCTATAGACGCCAGTAAATTCACAACAGCTTCAGAGCATGGCGAATTCAAAAGCGCGCCTAGGAGAAGATAGGTGCCGGAGCGGGCGTGTTGCTCCTCGGATACGGTTGACACTGCGGGCTGTGAATTCATCTCGGTAGGTATTGAGAAGAAATCACAAACACGGGTTATTGAGAATGATTATCATTTAGATTATCAATGGATAGATAGATGGAATTTATTGTGCTCCTACCTTTCTAGATAATCAACTCTAATCGTGTCGATAACTTAAATTATTATTCGTGTAAATAACTTACTTTTTATATTATTAAAAAGACAAAACTATAAAATCTCAATAACTTAACTTTTTTCCTTAAACATGTCCTTAACTCGGCAGTCCTCACAGAGCTTCAAGCGGCGCATTCCGTCGCCCTCAAACATTCGGTGGCCGGCCAGTTTTTCTTCCATTTTCTCGATCATGCTTTGTGTGGTGAAGGGTTTCCCACATCCGAGGCACTTAAAGGGCTCTTCCTCGTTTAGGATCCGCCGCTCCATTCGAATATTGCTATCGGTAAGCAACCGCGCCTTGAGATCAATTGCTCCTTCCGGACAGGCGTTCTCACACAATCCACACTGAACACAATTCCATTCGATAAATGAAAGACAGGGCCGGTCCTTGTTATCGAGAATCGCCCCGGTGGGACAAACAGAAACGCAGCCCATACAGAGGGTGCATTTCTCCCGATCGACACGGACTTCGCCAAACGGAACTCCCGTCGGCAATGCAATTTCTGACGGAGCGTCACGCGTCTGAGCGACGAGATGATCAATCGCCGCCCGCAGAACGGTGCGCTTATCTTCGATGCCAGCATAAGTGGCAGACTTCCAGTCAGAGGTAATCTCGGCAGCCACTCGTCCATTCACCGACCATGGAGAACCGACTTCCTCACCCACGGGGATTACTTTGACAGTGTCGTCCGTCCAACCTAATCCTGACAGCACCGCGTTGACTTCACTCGCTTGCCGCTCGACTGATACACAGACGCTCGGGGGTGTCTGTGGAAATGTGAGCACGGTGATGGAGCGCGCGCCATAAGCTATTGTAGAGAGCCAGACTTCCGGCCCAGTACTTCCGACTTCCTCATCTCGCCAGGGAATCACATGATCTGGGATTTCGAGGATGTGCTCACTCAGTTGTGCGCCGCCCTCCTCTCCTCCAAAAAACGCCAGATCAGGCACCCTACCAGTCTGCTTGCTGAACTCATTGATTGTTCTGCGCAGACGATTCAGCGTGTCAACACGATTGGGGTAGGCGTAACTTAGGGCGCCCGTTGGACAAGCAGATGAACATGAGCCCATCCCATGACAGAGGTGCGTATCGACCGAGATCTGCTCCCCCACTGTACTCAGTGCGTCTGCCGGGCAGACGTCGAGACAGCGCCGGCAACCGTTAATCCCACGGGCGCTATGGGCACAAATATCCGGGTCATAAAGCACATATAAGGGTTTTTCAAACTGGCCCTTGAGATCTCGGATTGACTGGCAGGCCTCATCCAACGCAACGCTGTCACCGCGCGGTGCAAAGTACCCCGGTGGCAGCACCTCAGGTGTCAGCAGCGGCTCACGCAGAAGATCCAGCACAATATCGACCACCCCGCCAGGAAGTTCCATAGCTTTCGCAAGATCCATCTCCGCCCCATCACGCGTAAGGCTAATCAAAAATTTACCCAAAAAGCCCTCGATCGCCGCTGGCTTGCCAAAAACTACCGGCAAAGATCGGCCCTCGACCTCACGAATCTCGGTTGTACCGGGATCACCACCATCAGTCGCGACCACAAGACATCCATCCACTTCCGGCAACTCCTGAGCTACCGCCAGTGCCGAGGGCAAAGGCCCCACGATGGCAAGGATGCCACTCGAACTGAAAGAAACCAAAGACGTCGGCGTCACTTCACCGATAAGTCCTGTCGCGAGCGCCTGAAGCCGCGCCTGCTGAAGAGCTGAATCACTCGGCAAATCAAACCCCAGGAACTTTTCTACCTGTTCAGTCTTATCCATGCTCATCCGTTTTCTCCTTTTGTACCATCCCGCATCCCAGCGATCTGACTGTCCGATACCGGCCCGTGGTCCGCGGCTTCACGATCCACCGGACGATCCAGATCCGTCATCCCGCTTTCTTCGTCTTCAGCATCGTCAACCACCACGTCCTCATTTTTTCCAATCTCACTGTCCGCAAGATCGTCTGTCTCGGAGTCAGGTACTTCGCTTTCTTCTTCCAGTTCCGTTTGCGCTTGCGTCGCGACTTGTTGCTCAGATGCGCTCTCTTTATCAGCCGCTTCGGCGGCCTCACGCGCTTTACGTTCCAGCATCTCTTCACGGTGACGCATGTCGGCCGTGACGATATCGCCCAACGGTTCGAAATAAGTAAAGTCCTCGTCGTAGTCGTCCAGTCCATCGCGGATGTTGAATCCGGCTCCATGGAACAACTTACGCAACGCTACCTTACGCAACTTCTCACTGACCTTGGGGGAGAGAAAATCACCATAATTGTCATCTGCGCCGAGAGATTCGACCGCCGGCATATCCTCATCTGTCGGCAACGGGGGGCTTTCTTCAGCGGAATCGACCGTCTTGGTCACAGTCTCTTCTGTGCCACCTAGGACCTCATCGTCCAGTTCTTCCTGGCGCAGCGCCTTACGGCGGGACCATCGACTAAGAAAAGAGCGTTCGTCCATAAGCGATTCTGCGGTAACCGACCTGATCAGCGTCCCACGGGGCGGCGCAAGGGCTTCCAGGTTTCGTCTGCCCACTCCTTCCGAACCCTTTTATGCTTCTTTTGGGGTTGATAATTTTCCAGCACCCACCCTTCGACCCATTCATATACGGGTGGTGGAATCGGCAGATCAAAAACCGGCGTATCGACCTCGATATAGGACGCCATTTCATCATAACTCACTGTCACCAGCAGCGGATGCAGACTGTCATCTTCTTCTTCCTGCTCGCACACCACAAAAACTCCGGGCTGGCGCCCCGTAAGATTGGCATAGTAACTTTCGGCGTCGTCGTCAAAGAGCTCTATACAGTAGCCTTCGAAGAGAAACTGTTCGCTACTATCACACTGATAAATACTCGTACAGGACACACCAGTCGACTTTTCTTCAGCGGGAAGCACTCCCAAAGCCGACCAACTGTCCAGCATCCACGCCTTATCCGGGTATGACCGTCGCTCGATGATTATAGAAACGGGAAATCGATCTTTCATAAGCTATCAGGACTTGCCTGCGGAACGATATCGGTTCACTATAACTGTGTCACTATTACCACTCAACACGCTGAACGATTAGCCATGTCTGCCGAAACTGACCAAACCCGTGAGATGTATCGCCCAGCGCTTTCAGATGAGGGTCTCAATCCCACCCGGCCGGTAATGGCCCGGGATGAGTTTGGTGACCCCCGTGAGCTCAACATTGCGGGAGAATACCCGCTCACGATCAAAGTTGATGACGCCGAGGTGGTGACATTGATGACGCTCGGCACCTACCCTGAGAAACTCACCCTGGGGTATCTACGCAACCAGCGGCTGATAGACGATATCAACGAAATCGCCGAGGTTCGTGTCGACTGGGATCGTGAGACGGTTGATGTATTGACCAGTCATGGTGACGGTATTGTTGACCTCCATGAAAAGATCGCCAAACGCACAGTGACCAGCGGTTGCGGACAGGGAACTATCTTCAGTTGCACACTGGACAAACTTTATGACACCCGCCTGCCACGGGTTGAGATTTATCAATCGACAATCTATGCACTGCTTAAAACGATTAATTCGTACAACGAGATCTACCGGGCCGCGGGGGCGGTGCACGGTTGCGCACTATGTGAGGGCTCGCAGATGCTCTACTTTGTCGAAGATGTCGGCCGACATAACGCGACCGATACCATTGCCGGAGAAATGTGGCTGGAAGGCATGGGCGGAAATGACAAAATCTTTTATACCACTGGCCGCTTGACCTCCGAAATCGTGATGAAGGCAGCGCATATGGGTGTGCCGATTCTGATATCGCGATCCGGCATTACCCACATGGGCCTGGAACTTGCGCAGGATCTCGGGGTGACCATGATCGCCCGAGCCAAGGGTCGACACTTTCTCGTCTATAACGGCGAGGACACGATCCATTACGATGAGATCCCACAGCGGAAAACTGTCTTAGCGGGCAGGCAAGACTCCTAGTCGCTTAGACCGGGAGGGCTTGATACCAACCAGCCGACTCCACCAAACGAACCTCGACGCCATAAAGCGTGGACAGGCGCGATTCGCTTAGCATCTCGCTTTTAGACCCGTCCGCCCAGACTCGACCCTGATTCAGCATCACGACCCGGGTCACCTCGGGCGGAATTTCGTGAATATGGTGGGTCACCAATACCAATGTATGGCCTGAGCGGATCAACTGCCGCATGGTCTGCAAATACTGAAAGGTCGCCGCCAGATCCAGACCGCTGGTGGGCTCGTCGAGGATCAGATGAGCTGGGGCATTCACCAGAGCGCGGCCGAGCAGCAAGCGGCGCTGTTGCCCGGAAGACAACTCTCCGTAGGGGCGATCCGCCAGGTCCTCAATATCCAGCCTGGCGAGCACGGTTTGCACCTGCTCGTGCTGGTCCTGAGTCAGCCTTTGATGGCCCCAGATACCAACACTGCTGAAAAAACCCGAGAGCACCACCTGTCGGCCAAGTACCTCCGGTGAATAGATTTCCTGGAGGTCTGCGGAGATAATGCCAAGCTGACGCCGCAGTTCCCAGATGTCGTTGCGCTCCTTGCCGAGAATTCTCACCACGGGATGTTCTCGCCAAAGGGGATAAATCTCCCGCATCAGCAGCTTCAGTAGGGTCGTTTTGCCAGCGCCGTTCGGACCCAGAATCGCCACACTCTCATGCTGGGAGAGCGTGAGACTGAAATCATCAAATACTTGGTTGTCACCGCGACAGACTGTAGCGCCGGTGATTTCGATCAGCGGTGTGTCGGCTTTGGAATCCGGCACCGCAGCGGTGGAGACCTGAAGCGATTCAGGCAAGTTTGATGTCGTCCTCTATCGTAACGTCAAGGTGGGTTTCGCCGAGCTGCAGCCTGACGGTGGCATTCAGCGTTTCGTTCCCCTGCAAAGTGCCGGAAGCAATGCCGTCACGCACCGCCTGCTCAATTTCCCGCTGGGATTGAATTCCGACTTTCTTTAGAAACTTGCGTAATTGGATATTGAAAACCTCTTCGTCCATGACGTCCTCCGGTGATAAATACTGGTTAGCATTGGACAGGCTCGATAGACTCGAGCAACTCTTGCAGTTCACGATTACGAGTCTGATCCTGGAAGGGTTGGCTATCGGCAAACTCGGCAATAGAGACCTCCGCTACACGGATTCCCCGATGGAGCATCTCCAGCGCTTCGTCATCCCGACCGAGCTTTTTAAGCGTCGCTGCGGAATAAAACAGGCCATCACGGCTCTCCGTGCGCATTTTTTTTAGACTGGCAAGCGCGCCCTTAAAGTCATCAAGCCAGAAGCGGCACTTGCCATCTTTTTCAAGAAGATCATCCGGACAGAAGGGATTGATCCGCATCGCCCAGGCCACTTTCTCAAGGCCCTCCTGCGGTTCCCCAAGGTACAGCCGCATCTCAGCATTTTTGCCAATAATATAGGAATCACTAGGGCAGAGGTCTTCCGCCCGGTCGTGATGATGACGCGCAAGATCAAAGTCTCGTAGATTTAAAGAGATCGACCCCATGATTCGGTTGGCTTCGTGGTCATCCGGATCAAGTTCCAGAGCGCGGCTCGCTGAAGCGCGACAGATATCAAACCAGTCCTTCGGATATGAATCCGGGTCCCAGCCGGCACAATTAGCCAAAGAGCAAGCCCGCCAGGCATAAGCTCGAGCATAAGTAGGGTCAGTCTCTATCGCCTTTTCAAAGAGCGCCAGCGCTTTGGACGCTTCGGAGCGGGTCAGATTACTGCGCCGATGATATTCAAGCCCTTGAAGGACCATATCGTAGGCAGAAAGATTCTCCGGGCGGGCATTGCTGACGCGTTTAGTCTCACTAACCTCTACCCTTCCCGCAATGGTTGCCACGATTGTTTCGATAATCTCATCCTGGGTATCGAATATCTCATCAATGGTCGTGTCAAATTTCTCGGACCAGACCGTCGACTCATCCTGGGCATTAGTGAGACTGGTTGTGATGCGCATCTTGTTGCCAAGTTTTCGTACACTGCCATTCAGGATATAGCGAACTCCAAGATCCCGACCGATCTCCTTGGGGCCCATCTGTTTGTCCCGGTAGGAAAAACTGGCATTGCCCGAAACCACCGTGAGGCTTCGAAAACGAGACAGTGATGCGATCAGGTCCTCGGAGAAGCCCTCACAGAAATAGGCCTGCTCCTCGTCCTTGCTGAGACTTTTAAATAGCATGACCGCAAGCGATCCTGATTCGGCTTCATTTACCGCAACCTGGGGCGTCTCCGCCTGCTGCAGATAGCGGACCCCGCCTTGGCCCTTGATGACAAAGTAGGCCTGCACTGGCTTTTCTATGTTTTTCAGTTCAAGCCTACCGGCATCTTCAAAAGACACCATGATCTTCTGGCCGATCATGTCGAATACCGTCTGGGAGACGCATATACCAGCCGGTTGGGCTTCAGCCTCCAGCCGTGCCGCAATGTTGACGGCGTCCCCAAAGAGGTTGTCGTCGGTCACCATCACATCGCCGAGATTGATCCCCACCCGGAATATCATCTGCCTGTCCTCGGGTATGTCTTCATTGAGTGAAGCCATCCGTTCTTGCATCTCTACTGCACAGCGCGTTGCGTTCACCGGACTCGAGAATTCTGCAATGATGCTGTCGCCTGCTGAACCGAAAATCTTTCCGTCGTGCTCAGCCACCACCCCATCGATGACCTGCCGGCGCCGACTTAAATCGCGCAGGGTATGCTCTTCATTGGCCGTCATCATCTTGCTGAATCCGACCACGTCTGAGGCCAGAATTGTGCTCAGCTTCCGTTCCACCGACTGCTCTCCTTATTCTCTACGCAAGACCGTTTGGCCTTCGCCACTGTAACCCGATTATATGGCCGTCGAGTTATCTCGCTTCACTCAGCTAATCGTCTGCCCTGGACAACGTAACGAGGTTGCCATGGGGCGTGTTGAGGTAGGCATTTCGCCACTCGTTAACGCGGTTTTGGACATCATCCGAGTACACGATCGTTTTGTTTGCCAAGATACGTTCCAGCACGGTCACCCAGAGCCGGTAGTAGGAGTCACCCGGGTCTGCTTCTTCTTGTCTACTGTCATCGCTGTTGCTTTCCTCTTTGTCACCCACCGCGGCGATTTCCGTGGACAATGTTTCGGTCCACTCGCCCCACGAAAAGCACCCTCTCTGGTGAAGTCCGACAACCAACGCAAAGATTTGCGCTTGCCAAGGGTTGGCGAACACCGGCTCGTCGCCATCACCCGACAGCCCGGGCAAGTCGGTCACGTCCGAGTAAGGACCGGCGCTCACACGCTTTCCAAATGAGGCTCCCACAGGTCTACCCGAACTGTGAACGCCGCACCGACCTGATGGTTTTTCCCCCAAATATCTCGAGACGGGAATCGAATACTGTACAGGTGCTCCGCCTCGCGAAATCCGAGCGCGTTGCGATCGGCAAAAACATGCGCGCCATGGTGGCGATCGATCTCGCCAATTTTGCCCCGGACATATCCAGGCACCCGGGTATGCCCGGGGGTCACTTCCTCGCGCACTCTTACCCTGTCGCCTGGCGAAAACTTAGGATATTTTTCGGTTTCCATCTCAACGGATCCACCGCGCAAAAGAATCTGCCCGACATCATCGGCCTGCAAAGCGGATAAACCTGAATCAGCGAGACCGGAATCCGGCTTGCTGGTCTTAAGTTCCTGTTTTGAGATAAGGCCTTTTTCCAGCAAAAGTGTCTTCAATCCTACCCACCAGTTCTCGTAGTAACTGTGACACAGATAATCCTCGGGCGCCTGGCGTTCTCGAGCATGGCGGGATTGATCCAGGTTCCATCGGCCGAGAAATCCCACGGCAAGCGTTAAGGAGAAAACCCGCTTTTCCCAGTCCGCATGAAAGACCGGCTCAGAAGACTCCTGCTCGGGTGATATCGGGCCAAGGTCCTCCAGTCCGCCGAGATCATGGCTGCCCCTCACGATGAGATTGCCTCATCGTTATCATCGTTGCCGACGCAAACCTCTTCGACCCCAATCATACTGTTTCGGGTAACGATCTCAGCCAACTTATCCTCTGGCCACCCCTTCGCCTCTTCGGGCTGTCGCGGCAAAACGAGATAGCGCATCTCTGCCGTGGAATCCCAGACCTGAATCTCAACGTCGTCATCAAGCTCGGTATCAAACTCTGCCAGCACGCCGCGGGGGTCACTGACTGCACGCGCCCGGTACGGAGCGGACTTATACCAGACCGGTGGAAGGCCCAGCACCGGCCAGGGGTAGCACGAGCAAAGCGTACAGACAACGAGGTTGTGAACTCTGGCAGTATTTTCGACAACCCGCATGTGTTCGCCCTGGCGCCCTGTGAACCCCAGCGACGCAATAGCGGCATTCGCATCCTTAAGCAGCCACTCTTTGAACTCGGGCTGCGCCCAGGCCTTCGCGACTACCTGCGCCCCATTGCGCGGGCCTACTTTGTGCTCATAGGTCTCGATCAGGGCATCCAGCGCCTCTTCGGACACCAGGCCTTTTTCCACGAGCAAAGACTCCAGCGCCTTTACTTTTAGCGCAAGATCGCTTGGCGGTTCAGTATGGTCGTGAGAATGATGATCGTCTGACATCACTTTGTATCCTTTTTAGGCGCTAAACAGAAGTTAGTCATTCTTCCCCCACTGATGAACGCGGTAAGCGAATATCAAATCGGTCACGCAATGCACGATCCAACTGATCAGACAGATGGCGGGGATGGTGGTTCTTCAAGATTTGCCTCGTGCGATCGATAGCGACGCTTCGAGTGTCTCGAGCGCCGTCCGCCACCCATTCCTCAATTGAACGGCGATCACCGATTTCTGGGTAGACAAAATCACTTTTCATCCGTTCCAGGGTCTCGTTACGTCCAAGAAAATGACCTTCGCCATGCACCACCTCATCAATGGAAGCCAACGCCAAGGTTTCCTCATTAACACTAATACCCGCCAGGGATTTCAGGATAGCCCCAAGCATGTCGTTATCGATGACATAACTCTCCAGCGCACAGCCCATCAAGCTAGCCTGCATACCGCAAGCCTGAGTGATTAGATTACAACCGGCCTGGGCCGCCAGCGTGACGGTGAGACTTTTCTCGTAACCGCTTTGTGCATCTGCGATTTTACTGTCGGTGGCGCCGGCAATAACCGAATTAGGTAAACCATAATAATTCGCCATCTGTATGGTAGCGGCAGTAGCAATAGCACCCTCAGCACTGCCCCCGCTCATCGCCCCCGTACGCAGATCGGTTAGCATCGTTCGCGCGCCAAAAGTTATCTTCGCCTCGGGATCCAGCACCCAGGCAAAAATCATACCGGCGAGTGTCTCGGCAATAGTTTGGGCAATTGACCCAGCAATGGTTACAGGGCTCGATGCTCCCATCTGACCAAAAGTATTGGAATGCAGCGGAATACCGAAACGCACAGCTGCTGCCCCGATGTAGCAAGATTCGGGATCAAATCGCAAGGGTGGTACCGACATGTTGCAATGAATCGATAGAAACGGGCGAGCCAGAAAAGCCTCACGCGAGCCGGCAATGGCGTAACACATCTGGGCAATTTCTTCGACATTAGCGGCATCGGTAGCGGCTGTCATCACATGCTTGCGAGTGCCAGCAAGACAGGCATAGGCAGTATTAAGATCGAGCAAACGGGTGCTCGGCATGTCACGAGCGGTCATAGAACGACTGAAAAAGTGAATATTGTCGAGACTATCAACAAGGCGTGCGGCATCGTATAGGTCGCTCAGAGTAGATTCGCGATACTGGCCGCTATCGATGTCGAGTACTAGCGGTGCTGCACCACCCGAACCCGTATGTACTCGCGCAACGCCAAGCTGTATGTCTTGATCCGCGTGCTGCCCACAAAGTTTGAAATCGCGTACAAATCCGTTTAACGCATTTTCAATCAACTCCGAAGGAAAATGCAGATAACCCTCGTCATCGAGGCGACCGCCTGCTCCGGTAACTGAGTCGACAACACAATCAGGCACATCGGACATGCCAATATCAGACAAGATTGAACGTGCGGCCTGATCGATATGTTGCAGATCTTCAGCGCTCAAAGGTCGGTAGCCCCCGCCAATGGCCCCACTCATAGGCTGGCGAACCGTTGGCGATTGATGCTGACCTGGGGCCGATCGACGTCGCTTTCTATTGCCGCGCGACTCAATTTCCCTCATGTTTAGACCCTCTAATACTCAATACTGAAGTCCCGATTAGCTGAACTAGCGAAAACGGGCGCGCCACCGTTGCTTTTGCACCTGCAACGACTCTTCACTACCGTCGTGCCAGGAGCCCGTCCACTTATCGATCGGCAAGAACGTGTTGCCATAATTGAGATTGAAGTACTGGTGATGCAACTGATGATACCAGTCACCGGTATTCACCTTTAATTTCTGTCCAAGCTTGAGATATTCGAACCCTGAGTGACTTACCGTTGGGTTCAGCGCCTGATACAGTCCTGTCACAATGATGACAATCGGGTGGACTGGAACGAACCACCACAGAACAAACGGGGAAAAGTACAACAGGTGCTCGATTGGGTGCATGGATATTCCACTCCACGGCCCAATATCCACATTGCGATGATGCAGACTATGCACGCTCCGATACATCGGGCGCCAATGCAAAAACCTGTGGCCGGCGTAAAAATTGGCGGTCGACCAGAAAAACAGGATATAGATTGACGCAACAAACCACCAGGGGTTGTCAACGATTGGCAGGTGTCCGGAAGCGTAAATCCAATAGCTGATTGCCTCGAAACCGGTCCACACCGTAACCCCCGAGACAATACTCCAAAACATGTTGTCTTTAACCTGATTACCCCACAAGAACGCTTTGGGATCGGTCCCCAGAACATTGCGATTCATTCGATACTGCCGACCCTGCCTGTTTTGTCGGTGCAGCCACCAGTGCAGGCTACCGGCGAACATAAAGAGAAGCACACAATTGCGTAGCCATAGCAACGCAATCCAATCTGGGGCGAACACAGCCATAGTTTCGAGCGATGGGGTCAGGACCCACCAGATTGGAAATGCCATCGCGAGATATATGAACCCCAAGGGGAAAAGGATGTCGAAGAACAGGTAACGCAACGCGGGCACCACCCGCAACGGCCGGGAGTAAAGTGGCGGGAGCCCTATATTGTCAGGCGCATAATCTTCCGACGCAGGATTCTTCGGGCTTGATTCCATGACTAAAAATCAAAAACACCTTTTCTAGTAGTTTGGTGATCGAATAAAGAATCAGTGCGAGTCGCTTCTTAATCCACTCGACAGGTGAAGCATCCAATCCACAACGAAGTTCACCGCCACAGTCAGGCCAGCAATGGCGATCGCGGGCAGCAAAGGCGTAATGTCGTTGTAGTTGATCAGTGTCGCTGTTTCCCGAACCATAGACCCCCAGTCCGCCAGGGGGGGTTGAATTCCTAGTCCAAGGAAACTGAGTGCTGCGATAAATAGGAAGACGAAACAAAAGCGCAGCCCAAACTCTGCCAACAGCGGCGCGGTAATGTTTGGCAGCACTTCCTTACGGATTACCCACGCCATTCCCTCACCGCGCAAACGTGCGGCCTCAACGAATTCCATGACCACCACATTCATCGCAGCAGAGCGCGCGATACGAAATACCCGAGTACTATCCAGCAGCGCAATAATCAGCACGAGTGACGGGATGGAAGTCCCGAAAACGGTCAGCAGCAACAAGGCAAAAACTAAAGACGGGATCGCCATCAGGATATCCACGAGCCGGCCTATCACTAAATCGTAAACCCCACCCAGTATGGCGGCCAACATGCCTAACGCTCCCCCCACAAAAAACGCAATCGCTACTGTGAGAAATGCGATGCCGATGGTGTTTCTTGCTCCGTAGATCAGTCGAGTGAGCATGTCCCGGCCGATGTTGTCGGTACCGAAAACAAACTTGTCTGACCATAGTTCATATGAGGATCCAACAATCGCGGTTTCTCCATACGGCGCAAGCAGCGGCGCAAACAAGGCAACAAAGGCGTAAGCCAGAATTGCGAGAACGCCAACCTTGGCGCTGAGAG
>Ga0315336_1003915_pt1 | contig 18806 bp, 11 predicted proteins | sample ASW5metaG_FD_204512 | JGI IMG/M metagenome (GOLD analysis project Ga0315336, IMG submission 204512) | Ammonia-oxidizing marine archaeal communities from Monterey Bay, California, United States - ASW #5 | ecosystem: Environmental > Aquatic > Marine > Intertidal zone | place: USA: California... | reverse complement strand
AAGACAGAGGATGATGCCCAAGCCCAGCAGATTCTGCGGCGGATGTGGCGGGCGTTTCCACCGGTTGTGGAAAGCCCCTATGGTTTTCGCACGCAGCAGAAGAATGTGAATGGTCTGAGGTGGCCCCGCGATCCGGTTCCACGCACAGTCAAGAAACCGGATGAGGACCAACGCCGCCGGCAGTTGCGTGGCGGGCTGGCCCTGTTTGATCGGCCGGCACGCAAACCGACCCGGGTTGCCGCACCCGACAGTGCCTGGAAAGTTCTCGCGACGAAACCGTTTGCTGTCGCAGAAATGAAACGCATTCTCCGCAGCCGTTCAGCACTGGAATTGAACAACGTCGACCAGGTGAGTTTAGGGCTGTTGCGCGCCGATCGCAGCGACCGGGGTGATGACGTGGTCTTCAACGAACTGGTCAACAGCGTGCGACAGGGGCGCGTGGGCGCCGTGGAATGGAACCAGCTGTTTGCGATGGTCGAGCAGGAACCTGAGAGAATCAACAGCGACAACCGGTTCGTGGTGGACGCTCTGTTGAGCAAGACCGACTTGTCTCAGATCAAACGTGTCAGCCGGCTGGCGTGGCTGTGTGGCAGAATCGGGCAGCGACAGCGATCGGCGTCACTGTTCATTCAGTGTGCCTTACTGGCCCCCTCTCAGGGAGTGACCTTTGCCAGCTTAGTCAAGAAGGCCCGTGAGGTGTTTTCGGGTGACGAACTGATGGCGCTGGCCGAACGGATGTTCAACGTGGCCGACAGAGACGACCCGGCGATCACTGCCATGTTGAGTCTGCGGATCGAAAGTCTCGACGCCCAAACCGCGGCAAACCGTTCCGCGGCGTTGTTTTCCACGCTGGACAGCGATCCGTCCAGTCTCTCGACTCGAGTCGCGAGCCAGGGGACGCGGCTGTTCGCTCGAGCGGGGCAGCTGCAGCGTGCCTGCCAGTGCTTGAAGGCGGCGCTGCTGGCCAGTGCGCAGACCACCCGCAACATCCCGTCCTACTACGACCCGCGTCGACCGTCCAGGACTCGGTTGACCCGCGCCGTTCTGGTCGAAATGTTTCCCCGCGATGGAACCAAGTTCAACGACTATCCGGGCTGGCTGGCCGCGGCAGCGTTGGAAGTGGGGCCCACTGTGGCCGACAGCGCATTGGACACGGGCCTCTCCCTGGAAACGCTGTTGATCATTGCCATTCGCCAGTTGGAACAGAAAGCCGGTGCTGCCGCCGTGTCGACTCTGGCTCCGTTGTCTCAACCGTCCGCGATCGTCAAATTGTTTGAGCAGTCCGGCGCGGATCAACTACTGGCCGTCGACGTGCTGCGATGGGCCGAACAATATGAACCGGCATACCGGCTGCAGTCGGCTCTTTACCAACGTCACAAACTGGCCCACGTACGGTATGGCGAATTGTTGCGTGATACCGGGCGCGTCAAAGGGCAGCCACAGGCGGTGGTGTTGTTGAACGAACTTCTGCCACAGACCACCGATGATGACTTACTGGCAGCCGCCTTGGAAATCGGGCCCCCCGATTCACCTCGCACTCAGATGATCTTGAAACTGCGTCAGCAAAGCCAGGCTGCCGATGCCGAATACAAGGCCAGGACCCAGGCCGCGCAGCAACGCGCCACACAACGCAAAGCCTGGCGGTCGGCGGCGTCCAAGTCACCTTGAACCTTCCGGCCGGGATCCGCAGCCGTTCGCGGCGTGTGATCCCCCTGGCGATTGCGGAAGCCTCCCAAGCTCAGAGGATCTGGGGGTGACACGCCGCGGTGTTCCCGGTCGTGTTACGGTTCGACTCGTTTCAGTTCCCGCCACGTGCCGATGGGAAAACACACAAGGCCCAGAATCAGACAAATGATCAGATACCACGTTTCCTCGTCCCACGTCGATTGTGTTGGCATCGGACCGTAAGGAATCGACTGCGTTGGGACTGGCGGATTCAGTTCAACGGCCAGCAGAACCATGATGATCAGCATGGGGACAAGCAGCCCGCCGCACACGGCCAGCGCTGGACTGGATTGAACAGCGGACAGACACCAACTGACGCCAAAGACAACCAGGATGGTAAGGCCGATGTCGAGGCAAGGCTCCATCAAATGATGGGGCATTAAACGGGAATTTTCATAAAACACGGTGTGCAGAATGAAGACCAGCAGGTTGAGTCCCCAGATCACGGCGGCGGTCAAACCTGCCAGGATCAGCTTGCCGAGCAGCCGGCGGCTGCGGGCGATGGGCAGGTAGACCAGGAACTCGGCGGATCGATCGGCACGCTCGCCGGCGAACGCGTTGCCGGCAAGCAACACCAGGGTCAGTTGGGAGAGGCACAGACTACATATCGCGGCATTCTCTACTAGTCGCAGATCGCTCAAATCGTACCAGGCCAAGATGGAAGAGACGACGTACGGTGCGATCAGCAGCGCGGCGCCACAAATCAGAATCGTTCGATTCAAACGGTATTGTCGCCACACGATCCACTGCATGAGTCGGCTACCGGTCATCCGATGACATTGTTGAGTCGTATCTGCACGCCGGCGAAACGCGAGCGGTCCGCCAGGGAGGGGCTGCGGACCCATTCGCTTGTTTCGCCCCTTCGCTGGTTTCGCGTGGAGGAATTGTTCAAACGTCATCCGGGTTCTTGAGGGACGATTTGTCTGCGAGCAATTCCGTCCACAGATGATTACGAATGTTGTCGAATTAGGCAATCGATCACGTGTTGGCGTGGCCACCGTACCCGTGACGTTTTTCAGATCGGCTGTGTCCGCGTCGGGTAGTGGCGCAATTGTCGATGTGCCCAACGTCGCACACGCAGATCGATGCGCGGTGCCCTGCGTATCCTTGACGGTGACTCGGATTCTGATTCGTACTGCTCAGGCGGATCCGATGGGAAAACCGGGAAGTGGATCCCTGTTTTTTCCGGGCCTGGGCCGCAGTACGTTTCCTCGTGCCATGTCTGACGGCACGCGGTCTGGATTCAAATCAAAAATCCTGCGACAGTCCGGCAGTACAGGTCTCATAAGCGCTGAGGGGGCATTTGGGATAGGAGTCTACAGATGCGCCGTCTGGTCCTAGTGATGACATTGTTTGGACTGACACACGCCGCTGGGTGTTGGTTGTCCCCCAAAGAATCGCTGTCACCATACCAGCGCGAGATCAAGGAACGCCGGCAGATGTACGGACTGAAAACGCCCGGACTCGATAATCTGGATTGAAGCGACGGCATCCAACCGATCCGGGATCGGATTGCGTTGTCTGTTTGGTCGGTAAGCGACCATAAGGCCCCGATGCGAGGACCGCGCTGCCATCCACTGGCGGACGTTCCGCGATTGACGAGTCGGGATGTCGCCGGCGGCGTGCATCACACGTCAGCGACCGTGCCGGTGCTGTCGGCGAAGGTCTTGGTTTCGACTCCGAGACGCTGCAGCATGGTGACAAACAGGTTGGACAGCGGAATGTCCCGGTGGTTGATCTCTTTCTGCCAGGGTTCTCTGCCGCCGTTCCAGGGACCGCCTGCCGGTTTCTCAGGTCCATAGTTGAGGTACTGTCCGTGTCGGAATCCCATGTTCTTCCCGCCGGCCAGAATCAACGGATAATTGCGGGACAGGTGGAACGCGCTCGAGGCGGAACCGAACAGGATCAGCGTGTTGTCCAGCATGTTGCCGGTTCCTCCGGCCTCCGGCGTACCTTTGAGCCTGCCGATAAAGCGGCCGAGTTCTTCGCTGAGAAAACGACAGTAGATTCCAAAGTTCTTCCAGCCGCCGGGGTCCTTTGTGTTGTGTGAGAGCTGGTGTGTCAGTTTGAAACCGACCGCTCGAGCCAGATAGTCACTGACGCCGACTCCGTTTTCCCGGCCAAGCTGATAGGTGGCAACGCGGGTCGAGTCCGTTTTGAATGCCAGGTAGATCAGTTCGTACATCGTTTGCAGATAATTGCGTGGGTCCTCCGGTGTGACATCGAGTTTCAGGTGATCGACATCGACCTTGGGCAACGGGATATCGATCCACCGCTTGGCCTTCTCGACTTTGATTTCGGCGTCGCGCACCGACTGCAGATACTCATCCAATGTCTGCTGGTCGCGGTCGGACAGCGACTTGCGCAATGATCGCGCGTCGGCCAACAGATCATCCAACGCACTCTGACTCAGCGCCAGACGCCGGGCCGCATCGCCGTCGCTTTTCACGAACAGCATGTCGAAAATGCGTTTCGGCCGGTGTTCCGCTGGAATGGCTCGACCGCTTCGATGGAACGACGCGGTGTGGGCGCCACGCGGCGTTCCCGTGCCTCCGTCGGTCGACATGACCAGGGATGAGAACCGCGTCTGATCACCCACGTGAGCGGCAAACTGCTGGTCCAACGAAATGGAGTTCGTGTAATCTCCCGAAGGCCCGGTTGCGGCACCGGTGAGGAACTGATCGGCATTCGAATGGCCGTGAATGCTGCGTACCGAGGGATGGGAAAACCCAGACAACACGGTCAAATCATTGCGTAACGGCTCCAGGGGCGCAAGGCACTTGGTGAAGGTGAATTTCTTTCCACTGCCGTGTGGAAACCAGTTCCAGTCCTTGTGCGCTGGATCCTCGGCCAGCGGCATGGGCACTCCGTCCGGCATGTAGAAGCAGGCCAGACGTTTGCGATCGCTGGGTGGCTTTTCGGCGGTGCACGGCTGCGCAAACAACTCGAACCAGGGCAGCGCCAACGCGACTCCGGAACCACGCAGGAAACGTCGCCGGTCAAGGGACGCGAGATTGGTATTCATGACGGTGTCTTTCTTGAATCCCCTGAGAGACGCTGACGAACGGTTTTCGTGTTTGCCTCTCACCGTACTGGTTTCTCGCCGTTCGCCACCGTGATCAGCAATTGCACTTCTACTTCGACTGAAACAGGTCACTTGTGACAATCAATGTCACCAGGGTCGCAAGTCCATCGCCCTGTCGGCGAAGATCGGCCGTAATGCGGTCGACGCTTGAGCGATCTCCAAACGTCAACGGGCGGCCGAGAGCGTAGGTGGTCATTTTGTGGACCAGCGCGCGAGCAAATTGATCCTGCCGATAGTTTAGCAGAAACCGCTTCAGTCCATCCATACCGTCCAGTTTCTGTCCGTTGAACAGCAGGCTGGAGGCGTCGACGGGTTTGCCCTGAATTTGCGTGCGCCAGAGTCCTACGGCATCAAAATTCTCAAAGGCGACGCCCCAGGGATCAATCTTTGCGTGACACGACATGCAGGCGGCGTGATTGCGATGGTTCTCGATGCGTTGCTTCAAGGTGAGCTTGGCGATTTCCGGGTCGGCCAGATCGATCTCGGGAACGGCCGGTGGTGGTGGTGGCGGCGGATCGTTCAACAGGCGTTCCAGCATCCAGATGCCTCGTTTGAGTGGATGCGAATCCGCGCCGTCCGAATTCATGGCCAGCAGTCCCGCCTGAGTCAGTAAACCGCCACGGCGGTGCGTTGGCTGCAACTGCACGCGGCGGAATTGATTTCCATACACGTCGTTGAACCCGTAGTGTTTGGCCAGTCGCTCGTTGGCCAGCGTGTAATCGGCATGGATGAAATCCAGCACACTGTGGTTCTCTTGCAGCACCTCGTGAAACAAGGCGATCGGTTCGTGTTGCATCGCCTGCTTCAAATCCGAGTCGAATTGACCGTGAACCTTCTTGTCGACTTGCAGATAATCGAGCAGTTGCAGGCCCAGCCATTGGCGAACAAAGTGTCGGGAGAAACGCCGTGACCGTGCGTCGACCAGCATGCGTTTGACCTCCGCGGTCAGCTCATCACGATTGCCGAGCCGTCCCTGTTTCGCCAGATCTCGGAGGTGTGTATCGGGCGTGCTGCACCAGAGGAATATCGAGAGACGACTGGCCAATTCCTCGTCCGACAGACGCGCGATGCCGGAATTTTCCGTGGGTCGCCGGGGCTGGTCTGAGCGAACCAGATAGAGGAATTGGGGTGCGGAGAGGACTGTGGCCAAGACTTCGATCATGGCTTCCTCGAAACGCTCGCAGCCAGGACGGATCTTGGTGAACAAGGCCATTTTTCGGGCGATTTCCGCAGATGTCGCCGGCCGCCGCCAGGCGCGCGACAGGAACCGCGTCAGCACCTCCTGGGCATAGACGGCTTCGTCGGCCCTGTGTGCGCTATCGATGAAAATCCGCTTGTGCGAGTCGGGAGGCCAACGCTCGTAAACCGGTGCAGTGACCTCGACGTAGTCCAGCTGAATGTCGCCGGGCGAGACCGAACTGTTGACCAGTTTTACAAATTCCGAGGGACTCGGCGTCTGTCCCATCTGCGCGGTCTTGCGGACCCAGTTGCGCGGATAGATTTCGCTGAGCGGAACATCCCACTGATAGAATCGCGGTGCATCCGGGGGGGCATCAATGGGCAGGTCCTGTTCGCTGATTCTCACGGCGGCGGCCGAGTCGTTGCTGGCCTGCCAGCCAAATTCCAGTCGCAGACTGGGTATGCCGCGGGCCTCGAGCGATGTTCGCGCGGCACGGACGCGCACGCGGAGCGTTCCTCGATCCGGTACTCGATTGCCAAGTTCCACAATCAGCTTCTGTTGCGGCGGAATGATCGCGGCGTATTGTGAAGCCGCCGGCGGAACAGGTCGCATCTCGCTGGGCTTCCACGCGTACTTTGCTCCCCCATAACTCCAGGCTGCTCTGGCGGCTCGTCCCGTTGTCAGATTCTTGTAGTGCGTACTGTTGGGCCGCGCGCGGAATTTGGCGACCCGCCGCTTCAGTTCCCGTTGCTGTTTTTCCGGGTCGTCCTTGTGTTGCCGTCTGATTTTCTCCAGTTCTGCATCCTGCTTGGCCCACAATTCAGCCGCAGCCGCTTGCATGGACACGCCCCAGTAAATCGGCTCCGGCCGTGTTCCTTGCACGGTCGCCCTGTTCAGCGCCTGGCGACTCAACTCGCGGTAAATTCCAAACTGGATGGACGACATGTGCAACAGATCAGAGCTGTTCTGAAAACCGTCGTCGGAAGTCGCTTCCGGAGGCAGGTCTTTGGCGAAGTCATACGGTAGTTCCAGCAGGTCTTGCAGCGCGTAGTTGTATTCGTAACGCGTCATGCGCCGGAATGACGAGTGCCCTTGTTCCGCGCGACGCACCGCTGAGGCAACCTGAATCTCCGAGGAGATCCATTCCACCACTTGGCTGCGATCGGTGTCCGTCAGCGGATCTGATTCCTCGGGCGGCATTTCTCCGTTGCTCAACACCGCAAGTACCTCGATCCACCAGTCGACATCGGGACCGCGGAGAAGATCGGGATTCAATGTGTCGATGCGAATGTTCCCCTCTTGTTTCTGAGGCCCATGGCATCGAACACAGACCTTCTTCAACAACGGTCCCACATCCTTGCGAAATGCAGCCAGCCGAGGCTGGGGAGCTGTTGTGTTCACCGGTAGTCGTTTGCGTTGACGATAGCTCGAGCGGAGCGCTCCGGCAACTTTCAACTCGTCGAGCGTCGGGGTTGGCGCATCCACTCCGGCCGCCGATGCAGTCTCCGCGCTCGACGCACGCTCGGGATTGGGAACCGCTGCGGGTTGAGCGTTTGATGCGCCACCCATAACGCAAGTCAATGCGGCGATCCCCATGGCCCGTCGGCAACAGAATTGAGTCCTGGATCCGATCATGAGTGTCTGTCTCGGCTGCTTGCGGCGAGCGTTGGATAAACGCCGGGGACCCTGCATGAGTTGCCGTCGCGTCAAACGGCGTACCGATCACTGATCGTACAGAGTGTCGTGACGAATAGCTGCGCACCTGGGCTGCGGCATGCCGAGCTTGTTTCCAGGGGAAGTCGACGTTGATGCCTGTCGTGCAGCTGTTGCGGGCTTCTCTGCGGGGTCATCGCCAGAAATCGCGGGATTCGTCGGGAAACAACGGGCGACCACCGGCACCGAAAATCGAGACCGCCGCTCAGTTGCCGCGTTTGGCAAGCAGATCGGCCAGAGCGGGACCGAGTTCAGGAAACTTGAAACCAAAACCGTCCTGCTCCAGCCGCCTGGGCACGCAGTATCGGCCATAGAGTGCGAGTTCGGGATCGGTTCGCATGAAAAGTGGAGCACCAATCCGCACCATCCAGGCGAATGTCGGTAAACCGATCGGCATGCCGACCGCCTTGCGCAAGCTGCTCATGAAAACGGAATTGGACACTGGATTTGGAGCGGTCGCGATGTACACGCCCTGCATCGCATCCTCGATGATCGACCGTTCGAAGATGCGGTTCATGTCTTCCTGGTGCAGCCAACTCATTCCTTGTCTGCCATGTCCCACCTGGCCGCCCAGTCCCAGTCGTGCCAGCACGCGCAGCCGTGACAATGCCCCTCCGCCATGACCAATCACGAAACTTGTACGCAAAACGACACCACGCACGCCCTCGGGCCGGACGTCGTTGAACGTTCGTTCCCAGGCCAGGCCGACTTCGGGAGCCAGTCCCGTACCGGTCGCCGAAGATTCATCGCACACAAGGCTGGGAGGATCTCCGTAAATGTGCGCGGTGGACATCTGGACCCAGACTGGTGGTGGTTGGGTCGCCCGCTGCATTGCAGTGCCCAGAATCCGCGTCGACTCGACCCGCGACCGCAGGATCTCGTCTCTGTGATCCGGGGTCTTGATGCAATCCACAGTACGTCCCGCGAGATTGATCAGGGCGTCCGCACCGTCCAGTGTGTCCTGCCAGTCATCGAGGCTGCGGGCGTCCCAGGGGATGCATTCCCAGGGTCCGGCCTCCGCCGGTTCATGTCGCGACAGGAGCGTCACGGTCGCGCCATAGTTTTGATGCAGATGGCGGGCGAGGCTCTTGCCCAGGAATCCGGAACCGCCGGCGATCACAACGCGACTGGCCTGATTGAGTGGCATGACTGTGCGGAACCTCGATGTGCGACCAAGAATTCAATGGCTGCGTGGATGCAAGATTATTCGGCAAACGGCGTGGTGTGTCAATTCGTCGAATTGGCAATTGGTTGAGTTCATCAGTGCGTCCCTCAGGTCCCCACGTGCCGTCCCACGACAGGTCGATTCCCAGCACGGTCATCAACTGGGAAACCCGCGGGGCCCAGGGATCTCGGTGGGTCGCCGCTGTGTCAGCCCGCGATCAGGCGGACGACTGATACCGTTCCCGAACGGGTGCGCCGGCTGTTCGCTGCGCTGCGACTGCTTTTCACTGATCGGTTTTTTCACGGATCGCTTTTTCAATGAAGGGCCACATCTTCGCGGGGTAAAAGCGGTGCCCGCTGTGTCCCCACTTCAGGGCCATGTGGCTGGGGACGCGGGCCGCCTGGAAGATGATCTTCAGCTGTCCGCCCAGTTGCTCAATCGTGGGTCGGTGATGCAGGCCATCGCTGACCCCGTGAACGATCAGCAGGTGACGCGGCGCCACCAGTCCGCCCAGTTCCTTCCAGTCGCCCCAGTCGCGCAGCCCGGGAACCAGGCAGCAATCGCAGTGGAAGATGAATCCTTCCTTGCTCATCACCGAGGTGAAGGAACAGCTGGGGATCGCCGCCTGGATCCGCTGGTCAACCGCGGCGGTGTAGGCGGTGAGGACGCCACCACCGGAATTGCCGGTCATCACGATCCGCCTGGGATCAACCCGTGGGTGTGTTTCGGCCCAATCCAGCAGGCGTTGCATATCCCAGACCCGTTCGGCTATGGGAGTGCGTCCCGCGAGCAGACAGTGGATAAGCTGGGCTCGGCAGGGACGATTGCCGTGACGCCTTTTGGGATCCGGCACGGAGACCTCTGCGGCCAGGCCACGGGTTGCCGGCGCGATGACCACAAACCCGCGGCGCGCCGCTTGCGCGCCAATGTCTCCCTGATTGGCCAGGATCTTCTGGCGATGTGCTTGATTCTGAAAGGCACCGGCGTAGGAATGGTGGCCCAGATTGTCGTGCCCGTGTGGGCAGAGCAAGAGTGGGCGTGGCTGGCCTGTGTTGGCGTCCTTGGGAACCAGGAAATAAAAGGGAATGACCACTCCAGGTTCCGTCTCGATCGAACACAGGGCACGGGTGAACGCATCCGGGGTCGCATCGGCTTGACCCAGTCTGACCGTTGGTTCGAAACCGGCCAGGTCCTGCCCCATCCGTTCCAGTCCCGTGCGTTCGACGAGCGCCTGACGTGCGCGTTTCTGCCACTGATCGAAATCGGCCGAGGCATCGAAGGCGTGCTGCTGTTGACCCTGCTGAATCCGCTCGAGATAAATCCCGACTGGCCCGGGGTAGTTTACGAAGGGTTGGGCTGGGTCCTGGGCTGACAGGCTCAGGGCGGGATGCAGGATCAGACTGGCGATGAGCATGTGGATTTTCATGGAATCGGTCCGGTGCTGTTGCGCGTGTACCTGTCCGATCATCGATGTGGCGGGAAGTCAAAGCAACTCCACGTCGCGCAGGGATTGTAACCCGTGTGTCTTCACAATTCACTGGACGGATCGCCAGGACGAATGCGTCAGAATGTCGTGACACACGGCCTGGACAACAGCCACATGCGAGCGCGGCGGCCGCATTCGAGAGCCCAGTTGACTGCTCAGCTCCGGATGCTCTCAGGAGCTGCAGGTCCTCTCGGTTCGTGGACCGATCAGAACCCTCAGCAGCAGCGTGTGGTGATTTTCCCGTTGATGCGGCAACCGGCCATCGCGATCATTCGGCTTTCAATCGATAGCAGAACATCTGGTCCTGGTCGCGCAGAAACAGGTTGCCGGCCGCCACCACGGGATGGGCCCAGGCCTTGCGTCTGCTGCGGTTCGGTTGGTCGAAGCGGCCCAACTGGCGGTAGCCGGTCGGTGAGGCTTGCACCAGGGCCACCGGCCCGTCCTCGCTGCGCAGGTAGATGCAGCCGTCGGCGTAGGTGAGGGAACCCTTTCCGACCGAGCGGTCTCTCCACTTCACATTTCCGTTGCGCAGGTCGATGCAGGTCAGAATTCCCGGATCGTTTGATCCGTAGAGATACCCATCGATGATGACCATCCCGCCGTGATGGTTCTTCATATCGGACGTCGCAAACATCCGCCGAGCCGCCGTCTCGTTCCGAGACGACGACAGTCTCAACAGTGCGCCACCCGTACCATAGCCCGAGGCGCTGAAAACATGGTCTATATAGAACAGCGGGGTCGAACAGTTGGCCGTACGGTTGGCCGAAGCGGTGTCCTGCCACATCCCTCGACCATCGTTGGCTCGAACTCCAATCACCGCATTGCTGGTGAAGGTGACGTACTGTTTGACACCACCGACGGTCGCCACGATCGGTGAAGCATAACTCGCTTGCGGATTGCCTGGCACCGCGGCCCGCCATATGAGATCTCCGTTCTGTTTATTCAGCGCCACCATGGTGGCGCCCCGGCCGCCGGGAGTGCAGATGAGTTTTTCTCCGTCGATCAGCACCGACTCGCAGATGCCCCAGGTGATATTCGACGCACCGAATTCGCGGAGAATGTTCTTTTGCCATTGGATGCGGCCAGTTTCAGCGGCGACGCACGACAACTCGCCACCGCCCCCCATGACGTAGATAAAGTCGCCGTCGACTGTCGGCGTACTGCGTGGCCCGTTTCCGGTGCCTTGCCGATAGGCGGGCCCACATGGTGTGGCCCAGACCACGTCGCCATTGGCCAGGTTCCGTGCGAACACCGCCTGATCTCTGCCCTGAGTCCCCATGGTGAAGATCTTGCCGCCGGCAATGGAGACTGCGGAGTAGCCTTCACCCAAGCCGCGCGCCGTCCACAACAGTTCCGGACCGTCCGTCGGCCAGTTTTTCAATAAACCGGTCTCCACCGAAATGTTGTCCCGATTCGGCCCGCGAAACTGGGGCCATTCGCCGGCCGCAACTCCAGCATTCAGCTCGGGTCGCTTCGATGGCAGCGGCGTGGTCGAGGGAGTCGTCGGCTTCCGCGTTTTCGACGGCGACGTTCCGATCGACCGTCCCGCCTTGACCCGCAGCACCCGTCCCGAAGAAACCGTCGTAATCGACACGCTCATGCCCGGTTTGAGCTTCGACATCGAGGAATTTCGACCGTTGAGCGTGATCCGCGTTCCGTTCGAAATGAGGAACGCGCGCGTCTTGGCGGTCGAGCGAAACTTCACCACGATTTTGTTGGCCGAGGCCGATTCAATTGTTCCCCCGTACACACCGGCTCGAGCTTCGGAAACAGCGGTTACCAAAACCAAACACACGGACACCCCTACGCAAGTCGCGAACCTGTGCATTGTTACCTCTCGGAGATGGTCATCTGTTGATGCCAGTCTGGCACGCGGCCCGCTGCACTCAATGATGATGGTTCTCGGGAAATGGGACAAGACCGGAATGCACGGCTTCTGCGGCGAAATTCGGTTGCAGTCACGTCCGTACGGAACGCAGATCTCCGTGGATAAAAGAGTCGCCTGCGACGCAGTGGGCCGCAGAGAAGCATAGCCCTTGTCAGCGGTGGATCCGGAGAAAACGAATGAAATCGCTCAGTCCCGTGGTGCAGCAGGAACGACGATCGCGATGACAATCCGCCGGATTCGACGGGAAACCGCCTCTGGAAGTTCGCCAACGTGACCGGGAATGATGGTGTTGTGAACTCACGCGGAATAGTCCAGTATGTTGCGAGCAGCGGCACGGACAAGAAGAACAACGGCGCGCAGGTCCGCTTCTGGTAGGCGTCGATGACTCGTCGGACGTCTGTTCGTCAGGATTTGCACAGTCCAGAGGTGCGGTGCATCCGCCCGGAGCACGAACTATAAGAGGTTTGCAAATGACGATTGTCTTTCGACTTGCCTTGATGATCATTCTTGTCACCAGTTGCGATCCCCTGTTTGCGCAGCCGCGCGGGCGCGGTCCGATTGGTCCGCGAATTGAACCTGAAGATCTCAGGGCCGATCTGGGTACGGACAAAATTCCTGATCGAGCAACGTTTGAAAAGCTCTCATACAAGGGGTTTGATGTCGGACGTGATGGCTATCTGGCGAATCTTCAGTTCGTGAAGTTCTGTATCGACAAGGCAAATCCCAAAACTCCCAAGATCTATTTCATGAATACGGCAAATCATCGCGCCCATCCTCCATGGATGCGCAGGGTTGGGATTTCAACACGTGAACGAGGCGCCATAACCTACCTCCCGCGACTCACGAATCCCTCACAGAAACCCGGCCTGTATATCGTTGATTTCGAGCCACACGACTCCTACTCGTTCCAAGAGATCGACGGTTTCCTCAAGCTGCTGACACGCGACATGCCAATCCTCAAGGGACGCGTTGCCTTCCATCCTTTGCAGGGGAACATTGCCCGTTACGAACGTGAAAAATCGATGTATGCCGCCGCCGGTGTCGCAGTTCACCTCGATTCCGACCTGTATAAGAACATTGCGTTCTTACCGCTCAATTCCGCTGAGGGCTATGGCTTGTTACGCGTGATGGATCGGGACGCTCGTCCCACATCCCGCGACGTGGTGATCTACAGGACCTTGCCAAATCACATGCCCCGCGTTGCCGGTGTGATGACGGAAGTCAGGCAAACTCCGCTGTCTCACGTGAATCTGCGCGCGATCCAGGACAAGATTCCCAACGCGTTCATCCGGAATGCGTCGAAAACCGATGAAATCAAGTCACTGATTGGCCAACTGGTTCATTTCAAAGTCACGCCCCAAGGATACAAGATTCGCCGGGCAACAAAACTCGAAGTGGACAGACATCTGGAGAAGCTGCGCCCCAAGAAATCACAAACTCCCGTTCGCAACCTGGACGCGAAAAAGGTCCGGCCTTTGAGTGACATCGCCTTTGCCCAAGCGGACAGTTTTGGAGTGAAGACGGCCAATCTGGCGACCCTGCATTCCATCAAGATGCCTGCCGGTGTTCCCGATGGCTACGGCGTTCCGTTTCACTTCTACGACGAATTCATGAAGCACAATGCGTTCTACGAGTTCGTGGACCAGATGCTGGCAACCCCGGAATTTCAGGACAAACCTGACCGTGCGCTGCAGATCGAACGACTGCAGCAGCTGCGACTGAAGATCGAGAATGGAAATGTGCCGGGCTGGATGTTGGATTCCCTGGCCGAGATACAGCAACAGTTTCCCAAACAGACGTCCATTCGCTGTCGATCCAGCACGAATAGTGAAGATCTCCCAGGATTCAGTGGTGCCGGGTTGTACGACTCGTACACCCACAAACCGGACGAAGGTCATCTGGCCAAGTCGATCAAACAGGTTTACGCCAGTCTGTGGAATTTTCGTGCCTTTGATGAGCGGGAGTTTTATCGGATTGATCACAAGACAACCGCCATGGGTGTCTTGCTGCATCCGAATTACGATGAAGAGCAGGCGAATGGCGTCGCGGTCACCGATGATGTCCTGTACGAGACCAGTGGAAACTACTATCTGAATACGCAGATCGGCGAGGACCTGGTCACGAATCCCGATCGGACATCGTCTCCCGAAGAGATTCTGTTGGGGTGGTGGAAAGAGGACGGCCATGCGATTGTGCGCCGATCATCCGACAGCACGGACGCATTGCTGTTGAGCGAGTCGCATCTGGGCGATATGCGCGCTTCCCTGGCCGGTATTCATTCACGTTTCGCAAAACTGTACAACAAGTCGAAAGACGATGCACTGTTTGCGATGGAGATTGAATTCAAGATTACGCAGGACGGAAATCTGATCATCAAACAGGCGCGACCCTGGGTGTTCAGCAATCCGCGGTGACCGCGCATAGAGCGCAACGTGATCCGATCCGAGTGTCCCACCCGCAGCGGCCCGCTCGGCGTGACGGGCGGCACTCACATTCAGCGAATACGGTTTGGGTCAGGCCCCGGCTGAGGGATCTTTCTCGCGACCGCGATACAACTGCTGCCGAAGGGGATTCGCTTGCGCTTTCCTATTCGATTCAGCTCGAGACCCAGGCATCGATCGACCACAGCTCCCAACAGTCCGCCGCCTTGACTGTGTTCTCTCCGAGTTGTGCTTGCAGTCACCTTCTTGCGAATCCCCAAGCGGCTTGGCAGAGATCGGAAAAAGAAGATTGGAGCCACAAGAAAGGCGAACAGGTAGCCGCCATAGATCACGTCGAAACCGGCAGCGTTCAGTTGTGATTCCAGCGACGAGGATGTGTACCGCCGAAAGTGTCCCGCGTGCACATCATCTACAGACCACAGACCTTGGTAGGCTGGAACCGTAATGTACAGCATCCCGTTTGGCGCAAGGAATCTGTGGATACTCCGTAAAAACGCGTGGTCAGATTCGATGTGTTCCAATACGTCGAACATTCCGGCGGAGGGCAGCGAGTCGGGAGTGAATCCCGCATCGTCGAGCGTCGACTGAATGACAGTCCCGACACCACGGCTGACGGCATTGTGGGCTCCAGCAGGTCCCGGTTCCACGAGTGCGACATCAATCCCGCGTTCCTGCAATGCGTGAGACACGCAGCCGTTTCCACCACCGATGTCAAAGAATGTCTCGCCGGGAGACAGATTGTTGACCAGGTGCGCGATCACATCATTGCGGTGCCGAAACCAGAACGATGCGTCTTCCACCGCGAAACTGGCTTCATTTCCGTCACTGGGATACGACACGTCACTCTGGTCACGAGCAACCCACACTCCGGTTGGATGTTGAACCAGGTTGGAGGCAATTGCCGAAATGTCTAAACGCATGGATTGACGCCCCATAGTGAAGCTACCGTCGCACCCGGAATAGCATATCGATCTCACCCGAATCCGAGTAGGACCTGCCGACGATAGCCTGGTCGCGAAAAGGAATTGCACCGCACTTGAATGTGTTGGCGAAGTCGAGGTCACACTCACCGAAATTCTGCCATGGAAACGGTTTGTTCTCGCCCGTTTGGTGATGTCGGAACAACGGGCGACGACGAACAGGTGAACCACAAGTCTCCCCGGTCGCATTCGATCCCGAACAGCAAACGGAGCCGCGGAACGGTCGTCTCAGGCCGGCACAGTTCGATCGCGGTATGGGAGCAGCTCCGGATGCCGCTGGGGACAGTTTTGCTCCCTGTGCCGTCCGCGAATGTGACGACCGTCGATGCCATGGATCCCGCGGCTGCGGCTGATTCAACACCGGAGTGTGGATGAGGCCGTGCATCCGGTCGCGCCGCGCACGGGTCACCTGATTTTAGGTCTCAAATCCCGCCCCAAATTTTTTGAGGGTTTTGCCTCATTTTGATCAAAATATGGTTGTAGTCAGGGTATTTGATCTGCCATTTTGTATAGCAGTGGTCGCGCGTTCACACTGGCTGGTTGGTCCAACAGGCTGTTGGCCAGCTCGAGGAACACGGCCTGAGAGTCCTCCGATGAACCCCGAATGGGCTGTTGCTTGCGTCATGAGTTGTTCCCTGATTTCGGTATCTCACCCAAATGAGTGTGGCTTGCCAGTGTGCGGCCGCTTCGGGGTGAGCTGCGTTTTGCAGCCTTCCGTGAATCGTCTCTGGGACCACACAGACCAAGCATGGTTCAGCAGGTCTTCACACCGTGTGAGACTTCCATCGAGAGAGACATCGCGATCGAGTGCGTGGATCGAACGCCGAGGGCCGACCGGCGACCTGTTTCCTACTATTCTATGAAAACGAAGGGCTACCGGATGTTACGCAATTTGAGAATGAGCATGTTGTTGGGAGTCGCCTTGGCTGGGGCTGTAAGTCACCAAGTGGCCGAGGCGGATTCGGGACTGAGAATTACCTACGGCACGTTTGAGACGACCCAGACCGGGCTCGACAGAGATTTCGTGATCACCGGCACCGCACTGATGGTGCGCAGTTCAACCGACACGAAAGTGTGGACTCAGGTGATCGGCCTGGATGCGGGGACTTCCTACGGTTCCCATGTGCACGACCTGCCCTGTGCTCTGGGCGGTGGCGGCCACTACAAGATTGACCCCAGTGTCTCAGGCACGGTCGAGGCAAATGAGATTTGGCCGCTATTGACTGCCAACGCGGAAGGAATTGGATTTGGGTACGCGGACGTTACCCACGTAGCCCGTGTGGAGGCGCAGTCCATCGTGGTGCACGATCCTTCTGATGGTGCGCGAATTGCGTGTGCAGATCTGACGGACGGTCAGACGGGACCAACGACGACCTGTGGGAGTTTCGAGACACTTCCGGCCGGGGACGCATTGGGGCTGAGGATTCGCGGATATGCGGCGATGCGCAGAGACGCGCACGGCACCCATGTGGTCGTTCGAGTGACGGGTCTGGATTTCAGTGGAACCAAAACTTACAGCGCGCATGTGCACGATCTACCGTGCGATGTCCAAAGTGGAGGTGGGCATTACAAGATCGATCCGACTGAAGAGACCACGATCGAAGCGAATGAAATCTGGCCGACGGTCAAGAAATGTGGCCGGCGGTATGGAATCGGTTACGCCTCAGTGGATCATATCGCCCGACCCGAAGCACAGTCGGTTGTCATTCATAGTCCCATAGACGGGGCCCGAATCGCCTGTGCGACCCTCACGGGATCCTGGCCCACACGTCTGGTTACCACGGGCCGGTTTACCGTCACCGCAGACGGGCACGACCTGGGATACCGTCGACTGCGAGGGACAGCTACGATGGTCCGAGACAGCCGTGGCCGGACGACTGTGACCGTGTCCGTGAAAGGTCTTGACCGCAACGAAACCTATCCTGCGCACGTGCACGCGTTGCCCTGTAGTTTGGGTGGTGGTGGGCATTACAAGATCGATCCGTCGGAGCCAGCAGTGATTGAAGCAAACGAGATCTGGCCGATTGTCGAGTCAAATCGCAGGGGCCGCGGCCGAGGCTACGCTCGTGTGCAACACATGGCTCGGCCAGAAGCACAGACGGTGGTCATTCATGATCCGACCACTGGGGCCCGAATCGCCTGTGCTGACTTGTACCTGGATTGAAAACCGACGTAGATGGTCATTGGAGTCAGTGACCGGTGTTCCTGATTGCGTTGGGAACGCTACGATTCGGTACTGATGATTGGGCTTTGCTGGAGTTTGTGTTTCGACTGCTCTGAATCCACCGGGAATCGTGAGATCGCGTCTGCCCGGGGGAGTCGGAGGCCACGCCGGTGAAACATTGCCGCCAGCGGAACCTGTTGACTGATCTGCAAGCGGCCCGGCACACCGGTGTGTGTGGCCGGGTCGCGTGCGGTCGGGCAGGGGCCTCATGACATTCTGCATGGATTTGCCGGTGTTCTCGTCCGCTGGACAGGCGTCCGCAGACGCCAGGCCCATCACGCGACTCTGTCAACTCGGAACCCGTGCGGCTGTCTTGGTCCGGCCGCCCGTGATTGCAGAAGCCGTCATCCGGCTGGCAACACGTGCATCGGCGACGCGGCGGACGATACGCAAGAGACCGACACCGTCAATGCGTGCAGTGCCCTCAGACAAGACATCTGAACCCGACACGATAGGTGTCCTGTTCTTGCTCGCGGTGGCCTGCAAGGCCCCAGCAGAACTTCTCAAGTGTCTCTGATCGGCCAGTTTCCGTAGCTGTCGGATGCAATCATGCGGCTGAAATGGCAGAATCTGACGTGACACACGTCCCGAGATTGACGGTGCTTGGCGTGTGGCTGAGTTCTGGAACCCGATGCCTCTCGCTGCTGATGTCATCTTGTAGGAAGAAGCCCACAGGAGACCCGGACCATGAGCGCCTTCAGTTCATCGCGCATCACCCTTCTTGCATCCTGCTCGGTGTACGGCATCCTGCTCCACCCATTCTCCGCAACCGCGGCCAGTGCAACCGCGGCCAGTGCAACCGCGGCCAGTGAACCCGCGGCCTCACCGAACTTCGTCATCCTGTTGACCGACGATCAGAGTTGGGTGGGAACGTCATTGCGAATGGATCCCGATGACACCCGAACCTGCAGTGACTACT
>Ga0315336_1003914_pt1 | contig 18824 bp, 15 predicted proteins | sample ASW5metaG_FD_204512 | JGI IMG/M metagenome (GOLD analysis project Ga0315336, IMG submission 204512) | Ammonia-oxidizing marine archaeal communities from Monterey Bay, California, United States - ASW #5 | ecosystem: Environmental > Aquatic > Marine > Intertidal zone | place: USA: California... | reverse complement strand
TGAAATGCGTTGATATCAATCGGAACGCCGAAGGAGAAGTCAGGCGACTGGGTCTGTTCTGACGCTGAGGTACGAAAGCGTGGGTAGCGAACGGGATTAGATACCCCGGTAGTCCACGCCGTAAACAATGTGCACTAGGTCGAGGGCGTTCTGACGCGACTCTCGGCCGAAGCGAAAGTGTTAAGTGCACCGCCTGGGGAGTACGGTCGCAAGGCTAAAACTCAAAGGAATTGACGGGGGCTCACACAAGCGGTGGAGCATGTGGCTTAATTCGAAGCAACGCGAAGAACCTTATCCTAGGTTTGACATACACGGATTAGCTATAAGAAACTATAGTGACACCTTCGGGTGGAACGTGAACAGGTGCTGCATGGCTGTCGTCAGCTCGTGCTGTGAAGTGTCGGGTTAAGTCCCTTAACGAGCGCAACCCTTATCGTTAGTTGCTAACAGGTAATGCTGAGGACTCTAGCGAGACTGCCGGTGTTAAACCGGAGGAAGGTGGGGATGACGTCAAGTCCGCATGGCCTTTATGCCTAGGGCTGCACACGTGCTACAATGGCAAGTACAGAACGATGCAATACCGCGAGGTGGAGCAAATCGCTAAAGCTTGCCCCAGTTCGGATTGCAGGCTGCAACTCGCCTGCATGAAGTTGGAATCGCTAGTAATCGCGGATCAGCATGCCGCGGTGAATACGTTCCTGAGCCTTGTACACACCGCCCGTCAAGTCATGGAAGCTGGTAGTGCCTTAAGTCGCCGAGATTCATCGGTGCCCACGGCAAGACTGGTGACTGGGACTAAGTCGTAACAAGGTAGCCGTAGGGGAACCTGCGGCTGGATCACCTCCTTTCTAAGGGATATCCTTAGACCAAGACTCGAGCATCCGCTCGGTGTTTTTAGATTTCTTTTAATCGACCAAACACGTAGAGAGATCTACGCTTGGTTGTCAGCACATCCTCGTGCGATCGTAAGATCGCGTACCTACATTGCGAAATGTGGGATCGGTTTCTCCCAACTGTTCACTCGTCATCGAGTACATGAACGCCTTCACCGTACGGTGAGGGCGTTTTTTCGTGCACTCATCACAAGTGTACACTGCGTGAATGCTTATTCAATTAATTATCGCTACGGCATCACTTGTACAGTCTCCCCAGCTAAACATAGTGGTATTTCTCATTGACGATTTAGGATGGCAGGATACTTCGGTGCCGTTTCATTCGGAACTAACTTCATTCAACAAACTGTACAACACTCCAAACTTGGAGAAACTTGCAGCCAAGGGTACGAAGTACACAAATGCATATGCTGCAGGGGCTGTGTGTACACCTTCTCGAACAAGTTTGCTCACTGGCCAGTCGCCAGCAAGATCGCACATTACATATTGGACACTTTATAAAGATACAGACACATCGAAGAAGCACCCAACCCTATCGCCGCCACAGTGGGATTTGGATGCATTACAACCCGGTGAACTGACACTGCCATCATTGTTGCAAGATGCGGGTTATCACACCATCCATGTTGGGAAAGCGCACCTCGGAGCAGTTGACTCCGCTGGAGGCGATCCGTCGAAACTGGGCTTCGATGTCAATGTCGCGGGGCATGGCGCAGGCGGCCCTGGAAGTTTTTATGGCACACACCGCTTTATGGCAACCCGAGGCAAAAAAGATTTTGACAACCACCAAATTTGGGATGTGCCAGGCCTAGAAAAATACCATGACAAAGATATATTTTTATCTGAAGCGCTTGCAATTGAAGCGTGCAATGAAATTGACAACGGAGTGAAAACGGGTAAACCATTCTTTTTACATTTTGCACCGTATGCAGTGCATGCGCCGTTGATGCTAAACCCAAAGTACATAGACAAGTACACAGACATTGACAAAACCGAAGCGGCGTATGCCACAATGATTGAAAGCGTGGACGCTGCATTAGGCAGTGTGCTTGACAAACTTGACGAACTTGGCATCGCAGATAACACCATCGTTATTTTTACGTCCGACAACGGTGGACTCTCGGCGCACTCGCGAGGTGGTGAAAAGCATTCGCATAACGCTCCTCTCCGAAGTGGTAAAGGATCGGCGTATGAAGGCGGCATACGCGTGCCACTGATTATTCAAGATCTTGATAAGAGAACATTAGTGAATGATACGAATGTCATCACGCATGATTTGTTTCCAACCATTTTGAATTATGCTGGTGTAACACTACCAAATGGGCACATCATCGACGGAGTTGTACTCGACGCGGTTGATCCGAATCGGGTCATCGGTTGGCACCAGCCCCACCAATGGGGAGCATCAGGACCAGGCATTGAACCATTTACCGCTGTGCGGCAGGGGAAGTGGAAACTTATTTTCTTTCATGACGGCGAGCGATATGAATTGTATGATTTAGAAAAAGACATCGGTGAAACGAACGATGTAAAACGTTTACAACCCCTCACTTTTATGGCATTGCGAAACTCAATGCTCAACTGGGCAATCAACCGAGAGGCTCAACCCTCTATCGTCACGGATACTGGCGAGCCCGTGATATGGCATGAATAGTGCTGCGTACCGCTAAACACAATCCACTACACTGTGCTAATGCAGAGTCCAATTATTGTCACTGGTGCACCTCGAAGCGGGAAATCTCTCGTAAGCAGATTACTCACAAGAGAACCGGAGTTTCAATGGGTTCGTGAACCACTTATGATTTGGGATATGGATTTGGGAACGAGAGAAGACGATTGCCGTTCTGCTGAAGAAGCGACTCCCGATTTATGCAAACGCATTCAAGAGGCGTGCCGTACTCTGTTGGAGGATTCCCAGAACATATATGTCGATGATTTGTCATACCACGCCCTTCGAATTCCGTTTCTGCATGCAGTGATGCCAAATGCAAAAATCATTCATGTCGTTCGGAATCCTGAACATGCCATCCCAGAAATGCTCTATGGGTGGACCAATCGCGACTCTGTGAGCAAAGCATTTGCAAGGAGGCGAAAAAGTATACGCCTGCAAGGGTTGCCACGAATGGCGATTCGTTTTTTACGGAATTACATTTCAAGTCGCGTGAAGGGGAGCCGGCAAACATGGGGGCCTCGAGTTCCTGGGCTTTCGGATTTTATCGCGTCACATGAACCAGCAGAAGTTTCTGCCTTTCAGTGGAAGTGTATGGTTGACATTGCTATGGATGATCTTAGGGCAATTCCACGGGATAATTGGATTCAATTTCAATTCGAGTCTATTCTCGAAGACCCTGAAGGTCAAGCACTTCGAATAGGCAACTTTTGTGGGGTTAAGAACCCGAAAAAATTTGCAGAAGAAGCAAAAAACTTTATAGATCCTGATTTTCAATTTGAGAAAAAGGTCTATCCAACCGATGCAGAGTGGACTACCATTCAACCGATGATTGAGGCAGCCCGTAAACGGATTGCCCCGGAAGCGTAATGAACAGGAATTTTAATGACTGAACAGACCCGAGTAAATGTCCAAGAACGATATTCCGAAACCGCTGGCTCCTATGATAAGTGGCGTGAAGAAAATCCTCGTGGCCGATTGGTGAGTGACCATGACATCCATATGTTCAATAGTATTTTTCCAAAGGAACAAGGTGACATGGAAGTCCTTGAGGTTGGCGCCGGAACGGGTCGTTTTACACTTCCAGCCCTCGAACGTGGTTTTCAATTTACAACAACGGATATTAATGAATCGATGCTCGACGCGCTTCACGCGAAAGTAGAAGAGTGTGGATGGGTAGACAAATGTACAATTCAAACAGCAGATATTTTTAATCTCGATTTTGAAGACGCATCATTTGATTTTATTTTCACCTTACATGTCATCCCCCGATTTGAATCATTAAATGACCAAATTGCTGCAATTAAGGAACTCGCAAGAGTGTTAAAGCCCGGTGGTCGCCTGTTGTTTAACTACAGCAACAAATCTTCCTTGTATGGAGCGCTAAGAAAAAAACATACAGCGAAACATTCTGAAATTGTTAAGGCATTATCCGAAGCGAATTTGCACATCGTCAAAATGCGAGGCAAATGGGTCATGAATCGATTGTTGATTAACAAGTTGCCTTTATTTCTTGGAAAACTTGTGGCATGGAAAGACAGAATGCTCTTTCGTTTTTTCCCAAGGTTCGCTTGGGATGTGTACGTCATTGCTGAAAAAGAGTAGTTTGATGAAACTAAAACTCGTAGCGTTTTTTTTTACCATGGTCTGTGCATCGAGCGCGTACGCCCAACTTCGTGTGGCGAATTACAACATTGCAAAATGTATTGGCGATCACGATGCTCTTGATTTGGTCATTGATGCAATTTCCCTTGACGAAAGTTCAGGTGAGGCAATTCCAGTTTCAATTCTGATGTTTCAAGAGGTCTCCCAAGGAAAAGAGAAAGTCCTCCATCAGTTTCTTGGCGAAACGTACTTGATGGGAACATATACAAATCAAGGTGAGTCGGGTGGTGCTCAAGCGATGTTTTACAATTCAACGCAGTTGCAAGAAGTGGTTGATTCTCATAAAGATATCTTTACTGGCGCAACGCGGTACGCGGACCGTTGGAAACTTGAAGGCGTAGGAAAATATAAAAACATTTCTGTTTGGGTCTACAGCGCCCACTTAAAAGCCTCAACTGGAAAAGATAACAAAGAGCAACGGAACTTTGGGGCAAATGCAATTCTTGAAGATATCGCTTCTTTACCAAAGGGGAGTCACGTGATTGTCGCTGGCGACATGAATTTTTATACGGTGAAGGAACCAGCGTATCAATCATTTGTTGAAGTACTGATTGACCCCCTTGGTACTGATGAATGGGCGGGGAAAGACGATGCAACAAAACACACCCAATCGCCACGAAAAGTTCGAGCAAAAAAAGGAATGCCCGGATCTGGTCTGATTCATGGTGGACTTGATGATCGCTTCGATTTTCAATTGATTAGCGCATCACTCCAAGATGGAAAGGGGCTCGACATTATTGCGGGTTCATATCACGCTTTTGGTAATGACGGAAATCATTACGACATTGCAATCAATGATGGTGAAAACAATTACTTTCAGGGTGATGTTGCTCGATCAGATTTACTCGCAGAAGCCCTCCACATCGCATCCGATCATATTCCAGTCATTGTCGATTATGATGTCGTAGAAGCAGATAAAGCCTCGCAAGAGAGTAAATAAACAGTTTGACGCATTCGAGGGTTTTTAGTGGCTTTTTTGCGTTCTGAATGTACACTTGTGCGTAGGTATACTTGTGTTCACCCGCTTATTAACAACATTAACAGCCCTTTTTATGACCTTGGCGATATCTGCACCAACATCAGGTCAGATTCGCGTGGTGAGTTACAACTCGGCTCAATTTAATGGTGACCCTACTTCCATGGCGCAAGTACTCCAAGCGGCAAGCGATGATGACAGCCATGGGTTTGCTGTCCCTGTTTCGATTTTCATGTTTCAAGAAGTGGATGAAGCGGAACTCAGCACTTTGCAAAAAGTGGTTGGTCCTAGTTATTCGATGGCAACGTTCACCGACCAAAACGATAGTAGTTGGGGTGGTGCGCAGGCGATGTTTTATCTTTCGACGCAGTTTACTGAGAACACTTCGCTCCACGAAGATATTTTCACTGGGGCAAGTCGACACGCAGATCGTTGGGTGCTAAACGTCCTAGGGTATGAAGGAAAGCGATTGTATGTATACAGCATGCACCTGAAGGCCTCAACGGGTTCTGCAAATCAAGAAATTCGCCGTGCTGGAGCTGAAAATGTTCGTGATGATATTATGATTTTGCCTAGTGGCAGCCATGTCATTGTTGCTGGCGATATGAATTTTTATTCTCCAAGTGAACCAGCGTACATTTGGTTCACAGATTCCGGAAACGGCCAAGTCATCGATCCACTTGGCATAGGTGTTTCGTGGTCTGGGGAATCCAATGCGTTGAAACACACGCAATCACCTTTGGATTCTCAAAATGGCGGGCTCATTGGTGGTGGTCTAGATGACCGATTTGATTTTCAGTTTTTATCACCATCTCTATTAGATGGCGGGGGCTTTGATTTGATTAATGGTACCTACCGTTCCCTTGGAAATGATGGGAACCATTACAACCAAGCGATTAATGCAGGCAATAATACTTACTTTCTAAGTGATATTCCAAGGGGAAATGCACTAGCAGATGCACTCATTACCGCCTCCGACCACTTGCCACTCATTGCAGACTATCAAGTGCCAGCAGTGTTAGGATGGGATTGGAATTCAGCTGCCAGCAGAGTTATTGTTGGAGCGGATACTTCTGTTGACTTTGAAATCCGAAATGACGCGCCAGTTTCCCATTCACTTGGGGCTGATGTCCTAAACGTCGAGGTCGTTGCAAGTGGGGACTTGGCTGGAAGCGATTTTGTGTCTGTGCCGGCATTAAGTGCACCTGATTTTGTTTCTTTTCCAATAAGTACTTCTATCGTAGGAGATTGGAATGCGACAATGACGTTAACCTCTACAAGCCCAGAGACACAAACATCGCCAGAAATCATAAAAGTCGGCGGTGAAGTGATTGCCCATGCGAACGCATCGTTTTTGTTTACGGAGGACCTTGATTGGCACACGTATGAGATTTCATTTGAACAAGGAACAGGCGTACAATCTTTTAATGTTTGGTTATTCAATTATGGTTTTGATGGGACGCAATCTCTTCTTGATATTGATGATGTCACTATTCCTGCATTACCAATAATGTTCAGCGGGTTATCCACGAATCAAGTTGGTTCGATTCCAGTTCTTATGGAGTTTTCGATCGATACAGATGCAGTTGCTCCTGAGACGTACACCTCATTTTTGCCGGTCACTGTGAGCGATGAAGATTTACCGGGCGAACAATCTGATATATCGATGCTCACATTGCGAGTTGAAATTACCAGTTCGGCTACATGCGACGAAGATTTAGACGGTAATGGAACAGTCGCAGTAGCAGACATTCTGATTCTCATCGGTGACTGGGGGGGTACAGATCCCGCACTTGACCTTGACGGTAATGGAACGGTTGGTGTAAGTGACCTCTTATTATTGATTGGCGCTTGGGGGCCTTGCCCTTAATTTAATGACATCATGGGGGCATTAAATTTCCTGAAGAACAATTAATGTCCCGCGGGGTTTTTAATTTCATTGAATATAGCTTCAAATTACCTTTTTTCTCTTTGCTTTGGTGGGATATTGCCTTATTCTTACTTGATGGTAGAGAAGATGAGAACGTGTGAAGATTGGGGCACACATAACATTTGGAGAGAGAAATGCAAATTTCGAACATGCTAGGTCTTACGGTTTCAACGGTTGTATTACTGACGAGTCTGCCTGCACAAGGTGATTTGTTAATCACGGCTGTGTATGATGGTCCACTTTCAGGTGGCACTCCAAAAGGGGTGGAACTGTACGTCGAAAATGATATTGCAGATTTGAGTGCGTATGGACTCGGTTCAGCAAACAACGGTGGCGGTAGTGACGGTCAAGAATTTACATTCCCCGCTGAAGCTGCGACTGCAGGTTCGTTTATATATGTTGCAAGCAGTGCGGATCCTTTTGCGGCTTATTTTGGATTTGCGCCAAACTATACAAGTAGCTCGATGGGAATTAACGGGGATGATGCCGTAGAACTTTTCCAAAATGGTTTGGTCATCGATGTCATTGGTGATATCAACACAGATGGTACAGGTCAACCATGGGAATATATGGATGGTTGGGCATATCGGGTAGATGGAAGTGTTGCAAACGGAGGAACGTTTGTCTTAGATGACTTTATCTATAGCGGTAGAAATGCACTCGATGGTTGCTCAACGAATGCTACATGCAGCAGTGTGGTTCCAATAGGAACGTTTATACCTGGCGAGGGCGGAGGGGGCACAACACACCACATTTCAGCGGGTGGTTCTGTTTTTACACCTAACTATGTCGAGGTGAATATTGGCGACACGATTATCTGGACGCGAACTGGGGGTAACCATACAGTTACTTCTGGTTCGAACTGTACTGCAGATGGTTTGTTTGACGGAGATCTTAATGCCAAAACACCAACATTTGAATGGGTTGTTCCTGCAGATGCGCCAATGGATATTCCATACTTCTGCGTCCCCCATTGCACTTTTGGAATGGTTGCCGATATTCGAGTTCTAGACGCGTCTGGCCCCGACACCGATGGTGATGGATGGGAGGATAGTGTGGACAACTGCCCTGACGTTCCAAACCCTGGACAAGAGGATTGTAATGGTGATGGTGTAGGTGATGCTTGTGATACAGCGATAGTAGATTGCGACGGCAATGGTATTTCAGATGATTGCGAAACGTTTGCAGATTGCAACGAAAATGGTATTAACGATATATGCGACTTAGCAGACGGCACGTTGCACGATGACAATGCAAATGGATTACCAGATGAATGTGAATTCCCAAGTGTTGCAGTGCAACTACAAGAAATACGAATCGATCAACCTGATGCCGATAACGATGAGTATGCAGAGATTCATGGGTATGGTGCACCAACTTTGGATGGCTTGTTCTACATTGTGATCGGCGATGGTTCAGGTGGTTCGGGCGTTATTGAAAACGTGACTGATCTCACAGGCATAACAATTCCAGAAAGTGGAACGTTACTTTTAGCAGAAGATGCAGATACACTTGGCGCTGTAACCGACGCAATTGTGCCTCTGAACTTTGAAAATAGCGACAACGTCACGCATCTTCTCGTGATGAATTTCTACGGCTCGCTTGGTGATGATCTCGACACCGATGATGATGGTGTACTTGACTCGATGCCATGGACAGAGATTGTGGATGGTGTTCGAATTATCGAAGACCCCACAGGTGGCGAACATACGTATGGAGATGTCGAGCAAGTTGGTCCAACAGTCGATGGATTCGTGCCAGCACACGTCTACCGTTACACAAGTTCTTGCGGGAATTTTGTTATTGGAACTTACGATCCATTTGATGTTTTGTCTGCGGATACGCCTGGTAGCGAAAATCCAGCATGTCCGAATAATTGCCCTGAAGATATCGATGAAAATGGTGTCGTGGCAGTTGCAGATATCTTGGCTCTCATAGGAGAATGGGGATCAGCAAATTCCAATCTTGACCTAGATGGAAATGGAATCGTTGGCGTCAGTGACTTGTTAATGATAATTGCTGCGTGGGGTCCCTGTTAACACAGGGAGGCTCAGTAATGGGCAATAGAGAGAGGAGAGCCTCACGCAACACTTGCGCCCCGTCATTAATGGCGGGGCGCTTTTTTTGCGCAGTGTTTCTTTTGTTAGAACGGCATTCGGAAAACACTTGCTTCCTGACACTTTGTTGCGTTCCATCGGTGACCCGTAAAGTGTCACCCACTTCCCTGCTTTTGATTGTGATTTAGTGAAACGATTTGGGCGCTTCCTTTTTCGATCCAGCCTTCTTTACCATTAGGTAATTTGATGTGTAGCCAACCTTTTCGATTGCCAAGAATATCAAACTCGACGCCTTCGTATATCGGTTCTAGAAACAACGGCGCATCCTGAAGAGTGCTGCCCTTGCGGACAATAACTTCCTTCGCTGTGAGAACTCCGTGCCGTTTGTGTTGATCTGCGAGGTCTGTACCCACGCTCACTCCAAGTGCGAGTGCAGCAATCCCTAATGTGATAAAACCTGTTTTGAATCCTGGAATCAATCGGAAGAATCGGGTTGTAACGAGTGTCCAACAGGCAATCCAAAAGAACATGCAGAGGGTAACCCGAACCTGTGTTGGTAAAGACTCATGCCAAAATGCAAGTCGTTGTAAGAGGGATGTTGAATCCTCTGCAAGCATCGGGTTTGTAACAAGAGAACGCGCATATTCTAGATTGGTTATAACCCGGCCATCGGATGGCATGTACCTCTGGGCAGATCGATAAGCTGCAATAGCTTTGCCAATCTCACCGGTTTGAAGTTGCGCATTTCCAAGGTCATACCAGAGTTTTCCATTTTCTATTCCATCATCAACAAGTAACTGGTACCTATTCGCCGCACGTCTGAAGGATTCCTTGGAGGCAACAGAATCGGCAGTTTGGAGTTGAATTGCACGATCATACGCTTGTTGGGCTTCTTCGAGTACAGCGATTTGTTGTTCATGCGAAAGATGAACATCAGGTGGTGAAAGAGAGAGCACACAACATAATGTGGTGATTGTTAACATGCCATCGCCTCCACAAGTGTGTTGGCATCTTTTCCAAGCGAGTCATCAGTGATGCCACCAAATTGAGCTGCCTCGCACCGCTTCAGCAACGCTTCGATTTCTGGATGTACTTTTTGGCCTTGCAGAGTCCGAAGTGCATTTGAAACTTGTTGTGCCTGAAGTGTGTTTATCACGATTGGAATCGACTGAATCACCGTTTTAGCATTCTTTTTTGCCGATTTCAATCGTGAAGCATCAGATTGAGTCCTTCGTTTATGCAACATTACAATCGCGATCGCAACACACGCCATAGGCGGGAATACAACTGCGATGAGCAGGGTTGGTGTCAATGAAGTGTTTTGAGAAATTAAAAGAGCATTCCCTGTATAGTTTGCAAGGATTCCTCCTTCAACTTCGGTGAGATTTTTCAGAGGTTCTGAAGTGAATGATCCAGTTCCTCCTACAAGGTCACTTGCTGACACTGTATCGACGGACTTTACTTTGATAGGTATACCTTTTGTCCATACGGTTTCATACGTGTTCGTTGTTGGATTAAAACTGCTCATCGGGAGTGGTGGGATTTCGCTGACACCGGCTTGCCTTGGTCGAATAGTTTGCGTAAAAGTTTTCGTTCGACTCTCTATTATGCCACCTAGTGGTTTATCAGGAACCTTAAATTGTTTCGTCAAAGAGGCAACACGATCGAGAGCAGGTGGGGATAAATAATCTAAATTGACAGGGCCAGAAGATTGATCAGTTACGCGCATTGTCAATGTAATGGTCTCGCCGACGTTCACGGTTCTTGGCTCTGCACCAATTCTAAAATCAAATGTCCCTACCGCACCCGTAAACCAAACGGGTCGATCTTGTACAGGTGCCGAAAGAACGTGTATTGTCGGCATATCCGCTTGTGCGCTGATGAGTTTCGATTGTGAAACAGTGAGTGAACTTCCTCCAAAAAATGTGGAGCGCTCTTGCCTTGAAAGAGAAACGGGGTAATTAGCGATTATAGAAATTGGGTCAAAGATATATTCGCCAGTTGTTTCTGGCCACGTTGTTGCTTGGATGGTATAGACGTAAAACGTTGTAGGAACGCCCTCTTCCGTAGTTCCACGCACCGTCTGAACACTTGCTCTCCCATCTTGCAAAGCTTCAGTGAACATGCCAAAGGAGGAGTTGTCGCTCAACAGTGAAAACATATTTCTCGCATCTAGCGTGATACCAAGTGTGGGGTCTGTGAATTGTTCGATAAAAATGCGAAGGGTCACATCAATGGGTTGGCCGAGGTAAACATCATCTTTCGTGCCACTCACTTCTACTTTTAGTGCGCCACTGGTTGGCGTTTCAACAACTTCAATGCTCTTTGGAACTGTCTGGAATGCTTTGCCGTCAGCGACAAATGTAATTGCAGGAATTTCGAGTGCTCCTATACGCTGGGGCATGAGAAAGAAAGTGTGCTTTACTGTGGAAGTTGATGTCACTTTTCCATTGACGAATGTCGTTTGCGTGGCTGTTTCTGTACCAGGTCGCTTTAGAATGGCGAAGCCATCAATCGCAGGAAGTTCTGGCTCATCATTTGATATCACATCTTTGTACACAACTACGAGTTTTAATGGCACGCCAAGATACCCTTGGTTTTGTGGCATGTCGACAAGCACTTCCTGAGAATACACAGTTGTTGCAACAAGGATGGTTGAACTTATGATAATGGCTAAGAACTTTTTCATGTTTACCAATCCTTTCCTACTGGTACACGATTCGCTGCTTTTTTAGCAGCAATAACTTTTCGTCGCTGTTGTTCTTTATCTCGTATCAATTGAAGCAATCGATTCGCCTCATCTTCAGAGAGTCGCTCGCCTTCATCTTTGAGACTTGTCGAAGGTGTCTTCATTTCATTCATTTGTTCATCAGTGGCTTCTAGTTCACCATCAAGTGAGTTTTGAGGTTCTTGTTGTTCACCCTCTTCCTCTGGTTGTTGATTCGATTGCGCACCTTCTTGTTGGTTTTCAGATTGCTCACCTTCTTGTTGGTTTTCAGATTGCTCACCATTTTGTTCTTGTTCTTGCTGATTCTGTTCCGATTGCTCACCCTCTTTATTCTTTTGCTGTTCTTGCTGTCCATCCTGTTGTTGGCCCTCAGACTGCTCGCCTTCATCAGATGACTCGCCATCCTGTTTTTGTTGCTCTTGTTCGGAGGAACCATCCTGTTTTTGCTCTTGATTTTCCTCTTGTTCATCAGCAGATTCTTCATCTTGATTCTGCTGTTGCTCATCTTCTTGTTGTTGCTCTTCTTGTTGTTCTTCCATTTGCTCTTGCATCTGATTCAACTGTTGCAACATTTGCCATGCAAGTTCGCCGTTTGCTCTTGCGTCCATATCTGATTGGTCGAGTGCAATTGCTGTGCGATAACTACTCAAAACTTGTCTGATTTTTGCCTGTGCATCTTCAAGTGCAATGATGGCATCACTGCTTGGCGCTCCAGTTCCAGTGCCTTCAAGTGATGTTAGTGTCTGTTGGTACAAGGCGTTACCATAATTGAAGGCGCTGAAAGTTTGAAGCATGGGGTCTTGAGCGGTATTCATCGCATCTTCAAATGATTTTGTTGCGACCTCGTATTCACCCAAGTTGTAATGTGCAACTCCGCGATCATACATCGCTTCGACAGTTGGTTTTGTTTCTGTTCGTACATATTCGTCAAGGATTTTGGCGGCTTCTGACCAATTGCTCTCATTAATGTTCGATTGCGCACGTTCAAGAAGGGCTTGCGGATTTGCAAGTATGAGTGATAGGAATAGAGGCTGAAGCATCATGTTGTTACCTCATACGTTCGACGTGCGATTTGGTTCTTTTCGCGAAGGGATAGCCAAGAATCACCAAGAAGCAGTATGAGTGCTGGCAATACAAACCATTGAAAGCGTGGAATAAATTGCTCAAGTTTAACACTATCAAAACTCTTCCCTGCATCTGAAGCAATTCGCTGTGCATATATTGAAGCAAGGTCAAGATTCGAAGTTCCAGCTGGAACAAATGCGCCATTGCCGGCATTCGCCATTTGGGTGAGTTCTTGAGGATTCATGATGGACCATACTTCTTCTCCTTTGTGTTCGATAAATGCGGGTTGGCCATACCGTGTTGTCGGAATGCGAGATCCAGTAATTGGATCTCCAATTCCAACGGTGTACACTCGAATTCCCATCGCACTCGCATCACTGGCAGCTTCAGTTGGAAAACTCCCCATGTCTTCGCCATCGGTAAGAACAAGGATACTTTTATATTCTTGCACATCATCGGTGAAACTATCTTGAGCAAGTCTAATGCCATCCCCAATCATAGTTCCTCCACGTTTAACACTTCTTGGCGAAACGTTTTCAAGTGAAAGTCGAAGGGAACTGTAGTCGAGTGTGAGTGGAACGGTGAGGGTTGCATCGCCCGCAACTGTAATGAGACCAGCACGGTCGCTGCCCATTACATCAAGTACATCCATGATTGCTGTTTTTGCACGTTCAAGTCTATTCGGGCGAACATCTTGGGCAAGCATTGACCGTGACACATCAAGAACAAAAAAAGTGTCGATGCCTTTTTGTTCAACTTCCTTGTACTGGGTTCCCCAACGAGGATCCAAAAGTGAAAGACAAAGTACGATTGCCGAAAGGGCGACAAGAGCAATTCTAAACAGCCGTCTTCCATTTGAACTTGATGAAGTTAGACGAGTCACGAGTCGAGGTGACGCGATGCGTTGTAATAGTTTACTTCGCCGAGCATATCCCATCACCAGAATTAGGATAAGCGCAACGACTGCCCATAAATACAAGGTATTTGTTAGATTGTTAAATTGTATATCCATCAATCTAGAATCCTGTAATACGTGGAACGAAGAAGTGTGTCTGCTAAAAAGAGCGCAAAAGCAACGAGAAGAAGTGGAGGTACATTGAATCCAGCTACGCGGACGCTCTGAACAGCCATGTCGACATGATTCACATACGTCCTCTGTGTAATTTCCGTGCGTTCCATTTCATCAATCTCTTGATAAATTCCTTCGAGTGATTTTGTATCCGTTGCACGAAAATACTTGCCGCCGGTGGCGGTTGCAATTACTTCGAGGGTTTCTTCATCAATCACAACGGGTTGGTTTCGCATGACTTTTCGACCAAACAAATCAGTTGTAGGGTAGGGTGCCCAACCGTTCGTGCCAGCTCCGATTGTGTACACCGTGATATCCATTGCAGCAGCAATATCCGCCGCAGTTCGTGGCTCAATATCCCCCTGATTGTTTTCGCCATCCGTTAACAAAATAATCACTTTGCTTTGAATGGCACTTCCAGTGTCTGTCTTAACCCGTTCGTCGAGCGAGGACAACCGCTCCACAGCAAGAGCGAGAGCGTCACCGATCGCAGTGCCATCTTCAGACCGTTCATTGACGATGTCTATGCTGTCAAGCACATCTGTCACAAGGAATTCATGATCAAATGTCATTGGGCAATTGCTATCAGCGTACCCTGCGAAGGTAACAAGACCAATAAGATCTCCGCTGCGACCATCGAGCGAGCCCATGCCTCGGATAAAATCGCCTGCGACCCTTCGAACAGCCGTCAGTCGATCCACTTGTTGTCCATCAATTGTGAAGTCATGCGCATTCATGCTCGAAGAGCGGTCAATAACAAGTTGAATTGCGACGCCATCGGCATTTTGCTGCGTCCGTTCAAATCGTTTTTGAGGTCGAGCGATGCACACAATCAAAAGGGCGATAGCGAGTAACCTTAGACCTGATGGAACCCAACTCGTTTTGCTTCGGAACGTTGAAGGAAGCAAAGAGACGTCGACACTATTTGTATACGTTACACCTGTTGAATAGGCAGATCGTAACCATCGCCACCAAATGAACGGTATGACAAGGAGAAGTAAAAGAAACCATACTGATGGGGAGTGGAATGTCATGTGACAACCTCCTGCAGTTGAGGTTGTGGACTTCCCATCGTGTTAGAGATAAATAGTTCTGCCCTTTGAATCGCTTCACTCCACGAGTTCGATTTAGGTTCGTGTCTCGCAAATTTTACGAGGTCAGCTGCAACAAGAAAGTCTGCAAGCGCTTGCCGATCGCTGTGTTCAAGCCTAGGATTTTCTTTTTCTGCGATTAGAAACTCACGCGTTGTTTGACCATGTGCGGAGATTTGGAAACGATCTTCGACATATGTACGGACAATATTGCTCATCGACGTGTAAAACGCGTGGACGTCTTGGTCGCTACTGCGAAGGTCTTGTAAAGCCAACATCGCTTTAGCATGTGGAGAGAGTGTAGGTTTTTGTTTCTTAAAGATGGCTCGTGTTATCCAAACTAATCCAGCAAGGAGGATGCCACCAAGGATTAAAAAAGGCCAGAAACCTGTTTTAGAGAACAATGGAAGAGTGCCTTTTAAATCACGTAATTCCATCTCTTGCAATGCATCTCCGGCGACGGTTGCAACTTGTACGGGGAGTGGATCGATAGCGATGGTTCCTGTTTGGCCTTTTGCATCGGTCCAATGAAGATTGATATCAGGTATCGATGTTGTAGAGGCATCAAATGTGTCAAGTTGGTACGCCCAAACCCATTGCCGACCACCTTCAACGGGGACATCAAGAAGGGTTGCTTCATCCGTAACGACAAAAGAGCCAAACGCGTCATCGTGAAGGATTGAGAGTTGAATGTTCTTTTGTGCAACGGCGTGTATTTGAAGTGAAATAGAATCACCCACTGTGAACGTCGTTGGTTCTACAGTGACATCAATAACGACGCCATCTTGCGTTGTCTGAGCGTGTTCGCCCCACGCAACGCTTGATATTGCAAGCAATATGGAAAGGATAGACTTCATGCCGTGCGTTTTCCTTTCCGTCTTCGGAAAAATTGACGTAATGCATGTGTGAATGGCTCGCCTGTCTTGAGGTGGATTTCATCAACGTTACATCGACGTAATGTTTGTTCAACCGCAATAGTCCGTTCAACTGAGAGTTGCTTCCAAGCGTTGCGCACTTTTTTACTAGAAGTATCTATGACTTTCATTCGGTTTGTTTCTGGGTCCTCAATCCGCATGAGTCCTGCTTTAGGCAATTCATGTTCGCCGGAATCATCAGTGCGAACGGCAACAACATCATGGCGGCGGTTTGCAATTTGAAGAGGTCGTTGCCAATGGCTGTCCTGCATATCTGAAACAAGAAAAACAATAGAGCGTTTTTTCTGTACTTTATTGAGAAATTCAAGGGCTCCAGCAATATCTGTCCCACTGCCTTCAGGTTCAAGTGCGAGAAGTTCTCGAATAACACGTAGTACGTGTTTTGTTCCTTTTCGAGGTGGTATAAATGCTTCAATACGATCTGAAAAACAGATGAGCCCAACCTTGTCGTTATTCCTGATCGCGGAAATTGATAGGGTTGCACAAATTTCTGCGACAAGTTCATCCTTAAATTGCTTATGAGTGCCGAAGTGTTGCGAGCCACTGACGTCGACTAGAAGCATGACTGTAAGTTCACGCTCTTCTCGGTACAACTTGACGAATGGTTCACCAAAACGCGCAGAAACATTCCAATCGATCGTTCGAACATCGTCACCGATTTGATATTGACGAACTTCTTCAAACTCCATTCCTCTACCCTTGAATGCAGAGTGATAGCCGCCTGCGAGCACATCATCGACAAGTCGAGAGGTTCGAAGTTCGATTCGCCGCACCTTTTTAAGAAGATCTTGGGGAATCATTCGTTTCGACTCCTATGGAACTGGAACAAAGTCCAAGATTGCGGAGATAATATCATCCGAAGTTTTGCCTTCGGCCTCCGCTTCGTACGTAGTTGCGATTCGATGACGTAAGACATCGTAGGCAAGGTCCTTGACATCTTGTGGTGTGACATAGCCTCGTCCGTCAAGGAACGCGTTCGCTTTCGCACAAAGGGTTAGTGCAAGGGTTGCTCTTGGGGATGCGCCATTCTCGACGAACTCGGCGAGCTCCTCAGAAACAATTTCAGGTGTTCGAGTCATCTGCACGAGTTCAACAATGTAGCTTGCAATTTGTTCATCGATGTAAATTTCATCGACAAGAGCCCTTGCCTTAGAGATTGATTCAGCATCCATGACGCATTCAACTTCAGTTGATTGTGTTGTTTTTGCCATTCGGGATAAAATTTCACGTTCTTCATCACGAGTTGGATAATCAACAACAACTTTCAACATGAATCGGTCAACCTGTGCTTCAGGAAGTGGATACGTTCCCTCTTGTTCAATTGGATTTTGCGTCGCTAAAACGAGAAATGGATCAGGGAGTTTGAATGTTTCGGTACCAATCGTCACTTGTCGCTCTTGCATCGCCTCAAGGAGTGCAGATTGCACTTTCGCAGGTGCGCGATTGATTTCATCTGCAAGAATGATGCTCGAGAAGATTGGCCCCTTGTTTACAACGAACTCACCCGTGTCTTGCCTATACATTAACGTTCCAGTGAGGTCTGCAGGGAGAAGGTCAGGTGTAAATTGAAGACGCTGAAAAGATGTATTAATGCCTTTTGCAAGACTTGACACAGCAAGCGTTTTCGCAAGTCCAGGAACACCCTCAATGAGAAGATGACCATTGGCTAGTAAGCCAATAAACATTCGTTGGAGCAAATTGTCTTGCCCAACAATCACTTGGTGCATCGCGTCCTGCAATTGGTTGAATGGCTCAGAAGCAATTTGTACTTGCTCGCCAAGGGCTTGAATATCGGTATGGTTTGGTAAATTCATAGGTTTAAATGTGGTCATAATGACTCATACGGCTCTATTTTAGGGTGGTTCACGCAAGAGTGGAGAAATTTTACCCAAGACTATACAATGGTTGTTATGGATACCAAGAATCAAGTAAATGGGCGGTTAGTTTCCCTACATTGGCCAAAAGAAGCTGCCGGAGCGACATTGTCATTCGATACAACCCAACTTCAAGAGGTGAAAGCCGAGATTGAAGATTCAGAGGGGGTTACTCACATCATTGATGTTGTTGTTTCGTGGGATGCAGATTATCTCGTAGGCAAAGAAGTTTCAGTGAGTACGACAGACGAGGGCATGACCCTCAAAGAAAAATAAATGACCCGAGGGGCTGTTTGTTCGGGGGCGATTTATTCGGGGGCCGGGGATTGAGTTTATGTAGAGCGCTCAACGAGGCGGTCAATAAGGAAACTTGATTGTTCAAGGGCTTGTTCAGAGAAGTTGCCAAAGTGTTCGTGTACTTCTGTGAACAATATATTGAATTTGTCTTTATCTTTGTCTAAAACAATTGTTCGCAATTCTTCGCCAGCTTGTTGCAACGCATCAAGAACGAGCGACGTCTCTGGATTGTTCATTTGAATTGAGGCATACAAGTCTGCAGATTGCGCGAAATGACGAGCAGCCATCAACAATTCCATCAAGTAAATGGGAGAAGTGAATTCAAGTGTTCTTAACACATCGACATCAAGTTTCTGAATAGTTCTACCGAGCACTTCAGTAGTTTGGTGTGTTAAGACTTGCACAATGCCCATAGCACTATCGTGTTCTTGGGCGGTTGTATCTAATATAGATAAACCTCTTGCCGAAAATATTTTGCAAAGCCAATCATGCCACTGCCCAGTATCTCGACCGCAAACCACAGCGATTTTTTGTCCTTGTAGAGAGTGAACGGTTGGGCCAAAAAGAGGGTGCGT
>Ga0315336_1003913_pt1 | contig 18833 bp, 16 predicted proteins | sample ASW5metaG_FD_204512 | JGI IMG/M metagenome (GOLD analysis project Ga0315336, IMG submission 204512) | Ammonia-oxidizing marine archaeal communities from Monterey Bay, California, United States - ASW #5 | ecosystem: Environmental > Aquatic > Marine > Intertidal zone | place: USA: California... | reverse complement strand
AGCTTTTTCACGAGCGGCATCGTCTTAGTAGTTGTATCCGCAATGCCTACTCTGAGACGCAGCACTGGCTTCGACGGTCGTGCAGGTTACGATCTGTGCTTGTGGCACTGCGGATACAACTCATAACGAATGGGACCTGCGGCCAAACCCACCGTTTCAAACGGTGCTGTACTGGTCCAGGGACTTTCCGCAGCGCCAAAGACCGATTTTCGGTTGCTTCATTGGCTGGACAGCTGGGCTGATGTGACGAGGTTGACGACTCGACGCCTGCGGTGGCTTGTTTTCGGCTCGAAGAAATCACACCGTCGCTGTCCGAGGCCCTCGACAGCAACACGCTGACGCCCTACGCCGCTCGCTTCAACTCCACGATGGGAAGGTGTCGTTTCCCGTCGATGAACTTCAATTCAAGACTCAGGCGTCCCACTCGTTCGCATTCTCCATCGTCCGAGAGCGGCCATCGACCTCGCGGCTCAAACGATTTGGCAACGGTGACCACGCCAACATGCACCTCAGCGGGCGTTTTCCCATCGAGTGCCTGGTGCGGCCTATGCTCGTTGTGCCAGATCACGTAGGAGGCCAGTTCACGACGCATGGCGAGTACTCCGAGGGGCACGCTGATCTGCCGCGTGCATTCGTCCTTCATCGATCGAAAAAACCGCTCGATCACTGCCACGCTCCCCTGCTGTCCGACCGCGCCAAACCGTAACCCAATGCCCCGTTCTCGACACCACGACTTGAACTCCTCAGAGAAGAACTGCCGGCCTTTGTCCGTAATCACGTGCCTCGGTTTCGAGCCGGTCCGTTCCGTGAGTCGGTCAAAAAACTCACAAATGTCGCTCGAAGCCGGCATCGTGGTAAACAGTGCGAATCCCTTCACACGCCTCGAGAATTGATCAATGGCGACTGCAACCCACCAGCTGAACGGCCAACGTTGCAGCTTCGAGAACGGCATCCACGGTACCCAGAAGCCCGGCGCGGTCGGTATCACCGTGAGATCAACGTGCCAGACGTGATCGGGATAGTTGGCCTTGACTGCCCGTAGTGAAGCCGGTAATGCCTCTTCGGTGCCCACCAACTCCCCCGGCTCATCTATTGGCCCAGTCTCCCTCAGCATCCGGCCGACCGTCGTAGCACCGAGCTGCAGTCCGGCTCGTGCGAGAACCTGGGCGATCCGCACCTTCCCCATCTGCGGGCACATGCTCTTGAGCCATCGCACGAGATAGCCCACAAAAGCCGGGAGCCGGTTCACTGGCTCGGGCGTCTGGACGAGGGCATGCTCACCTTCCTCATCGATCCGCCTCAGCCAGGACGCGATCGTCTCCTCCGTAATCAGGAAGATTTCTGCTGTCTGCGCTGAAGACCAACTTCTTGCTGCCTTCAGCCTGAGGATGCGCATCCGCTGGATGGGACTGTAGTAGGGCCGACGCCTCGGCGGCACGCGGCTCCACCGCGTGTCCTTGATGCGCAATTCCTCCTTGAGGAGGGCGATCTCGCTGTTCGCCCGCTCTAGCTCGGCAAGAGGCTGCACTCGTGGGCGTCGGTTTCTTGCCGCTCGAGCCCAAGCCGTCGTCATTGCCGCCGAGGCGAGTGATACCGCGTGAAGAACACTCGACTTGATTGTTCTCGGCCATCCCTTCGGGAGTGGAAACCGGTCGCAACGGGCCATTTTTGTCCTCCGGAAGATCCTGGGTGCGTCTATCACAGAACATCATAACCCAAGAAACCGAAAGTCTTTGGGTGCGAGGATGTGATACCCAAGACTCCTTGGACCAGTACACCCCCCGCGAACGCGGGTTGTAATTCACTTGCCGGTTTTGAGTGACTCGACTTTGCGATCGATTTCATCGAGTCGAAATCGGACGCTGATGACTCAAGGCTGTTCGCCTTTCAGGTGCACGGTATACGTCGTCGCGACAAAGGTTCCGTCGGGGAGCACTTCGAGGCCTGCGTATCCGCAGTCAAACCAACGGCGATGGTGCCTTGGCGTGCGATTCCGCAAGAGGAGAATGCGGTACTGGCCCTCCCTGTCGCCCACGAGATCCGCGTAGGTGCCCACCCAAGCGACAAAGTGACCCTTCGAAGGGCTGGCCACGGCCGTGTCACGAAAAACGGCTACCAAGCGTCCATCAGGAGCGTACCGCAGATTGTGTCGATCGCCGCAGACCGCAGAAGAAGCCTCACGATAAGGGGACCAAGTCTTGCCCTCGTCATCACTTGTCATGAGCATGGAATTGTAGGCTCTCGAGTTCTCGCGCAGCAGGGCGGCGATCTGTCGCCCGTCAGGGGATACGATCACTCCGGGTTCGATCGGTTGTGCATCCGGATGCTGGGGAAGGATTCTTTCCCTCCAAGTCAAACCGCCGTCGGCGCTCACCGCTTGGGCGATGGCACTGTCTTGAGGGAGATGATCTCTCTTTCCCTTCACCGTGTAGAGAATCAGGTGGCGAGTCCCGGAGATGGGAAGAATTCGGTTCGGTACGACCCAGCAACGCAGACCGTTGAGCTTAAGTGGCGTCCACGTCGCCCCGTCGTCGATGGATACCGCCTGACTTGCCTGGTGACCACCGTTCATTTGGATCAACCGCGCAACACCGTCGGGACCCACGATGCGGTGTATGGTGGGAAGGTTCTTGCCGGTTTTCCAGTTCTCTGGGACCTCGAGCCGCTCCGACCAGGTGAGACCGGCATCGTCGCTCTTCTTGATGAAGACGCCGTCCCCAGCGTGACCGGGAGGGTACACACAGTACATCGTCTTTCCGTCGGGGAGCAGAACGGTGTCGGCGTGCCCCAGGTAGGTCTCGGGCGACTTTTCCACAATCACCTGACGCTCGACTTGGTCGGATACGTCGATGGTCGGTATGTTGATAGCGAGTGGCAGGGTTCGTTTCCAGGTCAGTGGAGCGGTTTTGCCCTCCGCCGAGAAGTCGTGAACCCTAAGTTGGCCTTCATAAGCCGAAAAGCCGATCATGCCGAGGGGCTCACTGGAGTTCAGGAAACGGTGCCTGACGGTTCCATCGACGCGAACTTCGAGTCGATTCCCTTCACGGACAAGCTCGATCACGAAAGGGCTACCGGGACGATACCAGCCGCTGCGGATGGGCAGGTGGTGGTGACGAAGAAACTCCGTCGGTCTGTCAGCGGTGGTCGGCTCAAACCCGTCGAGTTCGCCTGCTGCGCTCACGAGGAGGGAGGGGCGGTCCTTCGCCGAAGGTGCGGTCAGGCGAGCCCGAACACGAAAGTCCCCTTCGGCCAACTGACGCCCCCCGTAAAGGGTCGCCCGGCTACCGTGAACGTGCATCAAGAAAATGGAGTCATCCTCGAAGTCCCAGCCGCAACCGAGCGCGCGGATAAGGCGGGCCTCGCCATTCTTGACAAAAACGGTCTCGGTCGCCCCGACAGAAGGACCCAACAGCAGGAGAAGGTCGGTCAAACCGAATAGAAGTAGTCTGTGGTTCAGGGAGAGCATGTTGGCTAGTTGTGAGAGTAACCCAAGACAAAAACTATTTTGGATCAAAAAAACCGCCCCCCGCATGCGTCAGCCGCGGTGGGCGGTTGGAAGCCAAAGGTAAAAGTGTAATACAGCTCAAGGTGACGGCGCGACGGGGCGGAAGCCAATGTCGAGGCGGCGGTCGCCCCAGCTGCGGGAGTTGCGGTCGGCGGAACGGCACTGCTCGGCGGCGAGGCGGTAGGTGCCGCTCCGGAAGACCCGGGGCCCGGAGCCCGCAGGGGTGGACACTACCGGATTTGGACCGGCCGCCTCGGGCTCTCCGTAGAATCCTATGTCATAGACATCTTCGCACCACTCAAAAACATTCCCGTGCATGTCATGAAGGCCGAAGGGATTCGGCTGCTTCTCAGCCACGGGGTGGGTCTCCGTGCCGTTGCCGGTGTCACTGTTCCCACACCACCACATGAAGGCATCTGCCGTGGCGCAGGCAACACAAGTAGACGCGTTACAGTCATCGCCAAAAGAGTACGCCGTCGACGTGCCGCCGCGCGCGGCGTACTCCCACTGCGCCTCGGTCGGCAGCCGGAGCCCGGTGCGGTCCAGGAAACCGTCCGCGGCGGTCAGGTCAAACCAGGCCACCTGCTCCACCGGCCGCTGGCCGTCGCCCGTGTGGAACGACGGGATCAAGCCCGTCACCGCCGCGTACTGAGCCTGCGTCACTTCGGTCTTCGCGATCAAGAAAGGATCCAGCGTCACGGCGTGGACCGGGCCTTCGTCGAAGGCGCGGTTGGGTTCCGTGTCCGGGCTTCCCATATCGAACGTCCCACCCGGGAGGAGCACAAACTCGATCAGCGTCTCGTCCTCTCGGTACTCATCGAGACCCGTCGTCGGGTTGGTCCCGATGAAGGTGAAGGTCGGCACCACCACCGTGCAGTCCAAATCGGCGGCGCAGTCGGAATCGTCACAGTCGGTAGCGCAATCCAGGTCGTCGTCCACATTGTTGTTGCAAACCTCCGGCACCCCTCCCGTGCAGGCCAGCAGCTCCGCCTGGCAACTCGCGAGATCTGCCTCTACCGCTGTGCAGTCTCCCCCTCCGCCGGGACAGGCCACCGGCTCGGGGCCACCCTGGAAGAGATGGCTCAGAAGGTAAATGGCGTCGGAGAGGTCGAGGCCGTTATCGCCGTTGACGTCCCCGTTCCCAGAGACAGTGACGCCTCCCTGGCCGAGCCCTCCGTCAGCGCGCGCCGGTCCTTCCTCGAAGGCTCGCAAGAAAAACCACCCCAGCGCCACGGCGGCGCCCAAAAGCAGGGAAAAACATAGAGACTTTTTCATGACACGTGACTCCTTTACTCCAGAGATGAACACGCAGCCAGGACAGAAAAAAATCCTCAGGCCGGCCCTCGCACGGGTTCCCGTCTGTTGGCACTGCCAACGCTAGTTTGAAGAGAACCCGATGGCCCGAGAATAACCGTATCCACTGTATACCGACCAAATGGGTACCACAATTGAATTTCACAAATAGGCGCCATCCAGTCGCAACAAAAGCTCACCTACGCTCTGCCTACTCAGAGGCACTCTCACCGACCGTTTGTATCTGTGGACGCACCCAGCACGACCAGTCGTACTCGGCATTGCCCAATGCGTCCACGTGCAGGCTCAGCGGGAGCGTTTTCCCAGCCCAGTCGGAGAGGTCGAGTTCATAGTCCACCGGCTCAAGGGTTTTCTGCTCGGTGGACCAGACCTCTTTGTCGTCAATGAGGATGGTGAAGCGTACGCCATTCGTCGTGGGCTCCCTGAAACCCGTGCCGAACCGAAGAACGAGCTTCTTTCCATCCTCCAGAGCCGGCAGTGGAATTTCGTAGTCCGCCGTGCCAACACCTTCGTTAGGCGGGTGCTGCAGAATGGCCGGGATCATCCCGTCCCCCTTCTTGACGGCGTTCACCTCGAACTTGTAGTTGTTCTCGGCTTTCGCCGCGCCAACGTTCTGGTGCAAATCGTAGACGACATTCTCCGGCAGGGCCCCAAACAGTGCCTGTTTCTCGGCGAGCCAGGCGTCCATATACTTGCCGGTTTCACCGTAATCCGTGATTTTCTCGCGCTCCACGATCGCCTTGAACCGTTCGTAAATCGGGGCGCTATCCACGTATGATGATGGCTGACACAGCTCGGCATACTGGATCGCCAGCCGTACCATTTCCACGCGCTCGACCAGCTCTGGCTGCCCCTCCACCAGCCGCTCCGCTGCGTCGAAGAGCTCTCGGGCGCGGCTGAGGATTTCTGGCGTCAGATAGCCATCCTGCGCCTTCGCCCAGATGAACATGTGGATATTGTCGTCGCGCACCTTCTTGTGGATCAAGTCGAGGTACTCGCCAATGGGGCCGGCCGCCGGACCGTAAAACCCTTCCAGGAACTCGTCCCTCACGGCGCGTGCATCGACGTCGGGGTTCCACGCTATCTTCGCCAGCATATATCTGCGCAGATCCTTCACCTCGCCCACCTGGCGATCCTGCCAGAGGACGCCGTCGACCGAGTTCTCGACGAAGAACTTGGCGGTGGGCCCGATAGACTCGAGGTTCGGGAATGGGAGCAGGTAGTTATGGAAAGAGATGACATAGTCCCAGATGTGGATCCGGTCCGTCAGCTTGTTCCACCCGGCGATGTTTTCGCGAAAGGTATTGGTGTGGACAAAGTCGCAGGTCGCAGACGCCTGTCCCTCGCGATAGTTCCGCCGGGGCTTTGGGTGTGGCCGTTTCCGCTCCTCATTCCACTGGTCGTTTACGGATGCGTCGCAGCCGCTCTCGGGCCTCTGCGGCAAACCATCAAGTTACATATCGGGAGAATAGATCGCCGACTCGTAGCCGCCACCGCCGCCGTCAGTGTCGTGTCGTCGACGATACTGGTCCTCTACCAGATTCTCGCCACACCCAGTCTCGAACACCTAGACAGGTACCTACCGCTGGATCTTCTGCGGAACGTGTTTCTCACCGCCGCTCTGTTTTCCCTGCCGCGCGGCTTCTTTGGCGCATTAGTGTTCGCGGGCTTCCTTATGGTGTATCAGGAGACAAACCAACAAAGCAATGGATGAGCGACAGATGATCGTCGATTTTTTGCCTTGCACGTCCGTGCCCCGATGTGGGACAACCCCTTACCGGCTTTGTCCTGGTTCCTCTTGACGTCATGTTTCTGGAAGCCACCGTGAAGAATGTCAGCATAGCGCCCCTGCGGCTGAACCTCGTCCCCATCCTGATCGTGATCTGGCTATCCGAGACGGCCGCCCAATCGCCGTCCGTAATCGATATCGGAACGCGCCGGGAACTCATGATAGACGACTACTTGATTGGGTCATTCGAGGGCGAGGCCGCCCTGAAGCTTTACCACCCCGTACGCCGCGAGATCGCGCTGGTCAACGGCGAGCAGCCCTGGGAAGGCAACGGCTGCGGTTATTACACCATCATGCAGGACGGGGACAAGTACCGCATGTACTACCACGCCTGGCATATCCCCGTAGACGGTGGCCAGGAGCATCCGCTCGTTATTGCCTACGCCGAAAGCGACGACGGCGTGCGTTGGGTCAAGCCGCGGCTCGGCATCGTCGAGTTCCGAGGCTCAAAAAAGAACAACATCGTTCTCAAAGAGATCAACGGCAAGAGAGCCCACGACTTCTCCCCGTTCAAGGATTCCAACCCCGACTGCGCCCCCGACGCCGTGTACAAGGCCATCGGCTTGGGACAGTCACCGACCGGACTCTATGCGTTCAAGTCCAAGGACGCGATTCACTGGGAGACCTACGGAACCCAACCTGTCTTCGTCGAGTCCGGCTGGGTCTTCGACAGCCAGAACATCACGTTCTGGTCGGAGACTGAAAAACGTTACGTGCTCTATTACCGCAACGCCCCAGTCGGCAAGGCTGGACAAGATGGAGTAACGAGTGGAAATCGAGCTCGTAACATAGCTCGCGCCACATCGGAAGACTACATCCACTGGACGAAGGAAGGACTCCTCGAGTACACCAATCGACCACCCACACTGCTCCAACAGTATTACACGAATCAGATCAAGCCGTATTATCGAGCCCCACACCTCTACATCGGCTTCCCCGCGTGTTACGTCGATCGCGGCTGGCAACGAGCAACGCTACTGCTTCCGAGTCCGGATCTCCGCAAGCAGCGCGCGAAGACCCAGCCCCGCAACGGGTCGGTCGTCACGGACTCCCTGATCATGACCAGCCGCGACGGTACGACGTTTCACACCTGGGACGAAGCGTTTCTTCGCCCCGGTTTGAAGACACGTCACAATTGGGCGTACGGGGACAATTACGTCGCCTGGCACGTGGTCGAGACACAGTCGACATTCGACGACGCCCCGAGAGAGTTGTCGCTCTACGCGACCGAGAGTTACTTCACCGGCAAGAGCTCCCGGCTGCGCCGCTACACCTTGCGAATCGACGGCTTCGCGTCCGTTCACGCGCCGTACCGAGGAGGCGAGGTCATCACGAAGCCTCTGCGCTTCTCAGGCAGCGAGCTGCGCTTCAACTTCGCGACCGCCGCGGCCGGGACGATTCGAGCCGAGATTCAAGATGAGAGCGGCAAGCCATTCGACGGCTACTCTCTGAAGGAGTCGGAGGTGCTCTTCGGCGATTCGCTCGACCAGACAATCTACTGGAAGAACGGGTCAGACGTCGGTGCGATGGCAGGGAAGGTCGTCCAGCTGCGCATCGTTCTCAGCGATGCGGATGTGTACGCTTTTCGATTTGTGGGGAAGGAGAGATCGACCACAGAGGACTCGGAGGGGTGACTTCTGCGCGACCTCGGCGGAAACCCGAGGTAAGCTAGCTGAACTATGCGAATGACTTGCCTTCTTCAGTTTGTCCTTCTGGGTATCGACACGGTTCCTGCCGACGAACCAAGCACTGCCTATCCCACGACCATCGATCTCGACGATCAACTCTACCGTCAAGTCGTCGTCGATCGAGAGGCGGGCCAATACCTCGGCCATCCCACCACGTGCCTGCTGGAAGACGGCAAGACGATGCTCTGCGTCTATCCGAAGGGTCACGGTCGGGGAGGGATCGTCTACAAACGCAGCACGGATGGCGGGCTGACGTGGAGTTACCGTCTGCCGACACCGGCGAGCTGGGCGACGTCGAAAGAGGTGCCGACTCTCCACCGAGTCGTCGGCCCGGACGGCACGAAGCGCATCATCATGTGGTCGGGGCTGTACCCGGCTCGGTTGGCTGTGACCGAAGACGACGGAGCGAGTTGGAGCGAGCTGAAGGCTGTCGGCGATTGGGGCGGGATTGTCGTGATGGGTTTCGTGGAGGCTCTCAACACGGGCAAAGGCCACTACCTCGCGATGTTCCACGACGACGGTGGCTTCTTCACCAAAGACGCGAAACGCACCGGCACGTTCAAGCTCTTCAAAACGTTTTCGAAGGACGGCGGGCTGACGTGGTCGTATCCGGAGGTCGTCTACCAATCGTCGGATGTGCATCTCTGCGAGCCCGGTTGTATTCGATCACCGGATGGAAAGCGAATGGCGGTGCTGCTGCGCGAGAACGCTCGCCGAAAGAACTCCCACGTTATCTTCTCCGACGACGAAGGCAGGACGTGGACCGAGCCGCGCGAAGTCCCGCTGGCGTTGACGGGTGATCGACACACCGGCAAGTACGGCCCCGACGGTCGGCTTTTCATCAGCTTCCGCGGCCGCTCGCCGAAACGAAGTGCCAAAGGACGCCCCTTCGAGGGCGACTGGATCGGCTGGGTCGGGACCTGGGACGACATCGTGAACGGTCGCGACGGACAATACTCCGTCCGGCTCAAGGACAACAAGAAGGGCTACGACACGACGTATCCCGGTGTCGAGGTGCTGCCGGACAACACGTTCGTGGTCACCACCTACGGCCATTGGTCACAGGGCGAAGCACCCTACATCCTGAGCGTGCGCTTCAAGCTCGACGAGCTGGACGCCCTCGCGAAGAAGAAGCGTTGATCGGCGAGCTCGCCCCCTTCTTACTCCCTAACGGCCTGCAGAACACTTGACCGAATGATGTTCGCGGTGATTTCCTGTCTAATCGGACCTGGGGCCAGACCACGGTTTCAAACGGCGCAAACGGACCGCAACTTCCCCGTAACTTCCCCGATTTCGGGGGATTCTCGGGGCAGGCGGGACGGGGTGATCGGCTCAACTACCGGCGTATCCGCAACCTGCGGACATGACGCCACGTGATTGCCATCGGACGGTGGTCCTGAACGGTGAAGTTCGGGGACCGCAACTTCCCCGGTGGTACCGGGACGTTGGCCCGTGTCGCTATCGCCGTGAAGCACGGAACGGTGCGTGGGGTAAAGGGATAAAGGCGGTGTGGGTGCCGGTGTGGGCCGTCAGGCGCAAGGTGCGGCAACTTCACCAGGCGGGGCGGTCTACTTCCCGAACGACCGGTCTTGTTCCCAACATTGAATGCGTCATCAAGATCTGACCGTATAATGCAAAGTCAGTTGCGGACTCCAGTCTCTCAAGAGGGAAACTCGTTATGAAGATCACAGTCGTAGGCAATCGAGGCGGTCAGAGAGCCATTCATTGGCCGGGAGCCGCGTTTCTCGCAATGAGCGTGGTTGTGATTGCAGGCGGCACCGCAACGTTGGTTTACTATCTTGTTTCAGGCGCGCCTCCCCCATGGCCCAGGTTGCTAGTGACCGTCGCTATCGGGATCGGTGGCACGTTGGCGGGCGCGTTTGGTCACGGCTTGCGTACACCAATCGAGAAACTTTCAAAGCTCAACTGATCCTTACAGGACGCTAGGAGTAACGCGGGCTGCGCCGGTACCGTGACTTCAGCTTCATGTTCCCTGTAACGCCTCCGGTAAGTTGAACTCATCATACCAGGTGCTTTTCGGAATCACTTCAGGGGCCCGTAAGATCCCGCAGCCCCCCACCGTCCAAGCTTCGCTCTCCGTCTTCAGCTGCGCGTTGGCATTTGGAACACGAAAGCGAAATAGCGTAGGGTAGTAGTATGTCGGACGCGAATAGCCCAAAGCAACACCTCAGCATTCATCCTGAGACCGCGGCGGACTGGGAAGCGGTGCGTAGAGTCAACGAACTCGCTTTCGGCGGAGCGAAGGAAGCCGATCTTGTAGACGCGCTGCGGAAAAGTGCACGGCCCATCCTTTCTCTTGTGGCCATCCAAGGAAAGCAGATCGTAGGCCACATATTCTTCAGCCCCGTATCAGTGGAATCCTCCGAGAATCGGTTTACTGCCTTGGGACTCGGTCCTATGGCTGTTCTGCCTGACTGCCAGAACCAAGGAATCGGCTCGCAACTCGTCAGGCACGGTTTGGATGAATGTCAACGTCTCGGCCATGACATTGTTGTCGTTCTCGGACACCCGAATTTCTATCCACGCTTTGGCTTCCTTCCGGCAAAGACAAAAGGGCTTGAGTGCGAGTATCCTGTTCCCGACGAGGTCTTTATGGTAGCAGAATTGACCTCTGACGCGCTTGCTGGCCGAACGGGCTTGGTGAAGTACAGGGCAGAGTTCCGGACGGCCACGTAGTGCGCTGCTACCATGAACGTGGACCCGCACAAACCGCCCGAGTAGAATAATACCAGATCTGAAGAGAACTCCGAGCGCCACCCCAGTGGCAAACTCCAAGGTAACTCCGAGCCACCCTCAACCGCCCCACCGGGGCCAGGAGTTCAGCCTTGGACCAAGAGAAGCTCAAAGTCGACTGGGTCCCCACAGACAAGCTCTTCTGTAACCCCTCAAACCCCCGCCACAACGACGACGCCGTCCCGCACGTGGCGGGCTCCCTGCGCCGTTTCGGCTGGCAGCAGCCCATCGTGGCGAAGCCGTCGGGTGAGGTGATCGCGGGGAATACCCGTCTCAAAGCTGCCCAGTCCCTGGGGATGGCGGAGGTGCCGGTAGCCTGGTTCGGGGGCGGTGACGTGGAGGCTGTGGCGTACGGGATTGCGGACAATAAGCTCCACGAGTTCTCCGAGTGGAACGAGTCCGAGCTGGCGAAGCTTCTCGAGGAATTGCAGGCAGAAGACGCACTCAATGCCGTTGGTTTTTCCGATGCAGAGATTGACCAGCTCCTGGCCCACGCCAATGCAGACGTGACCCCTGCAGATATTGACGATCCCGGGCCCGAAGAACCCCCTGCGGATCCTGTTACCCGCCCCGGTGATCTCTGGCTCCTTGGTGACCACCGCCTCCTCTGTGGCGACTCGACAAACTCTGAGGACGTGGCCTACCTCACGGCAGGTGAAAAGGCGTTCTTGATGGCCACCGATCCGCCCTACTGCGTCGATTACACAGGTGCCGAGCGTCCGCAGGAATCCGGCAAGGACTGGAGCCATGTCTACCGTGAAGTGGATATCAAGGACCTAGGGGAGTTCCTGCGAGCTGTGTTCAAAGCGGTTCTACCAAACCTCAAAGACAACGCTGCCCTCTACGTGTGGCATGCCCATCTCCAGTACCCCGTGCTGGACCAGGTGTTCGATGAGTTCGGCATCCTACGCCACCAGCCCTTGATCTGGGTCAAGCCGTCATCAACCTTCACCTACAGCTACTACCGCTGGGCACACGAGCCGTGCCTCTTCGGTTGGCGTCAGGGCAACAAACCGCCCCACTACCTTGCAAACGGAATGAGTACCGTTTGGGAGGTTGATTGGGAAGGGAAGCAACGCATCGTCGGAAACGAGCACCCTACCCAGAAACCCGTGCGACTCTTCGAGATTCCCATGGAGCAGCACACCCGGCGTGGCGACCTGGTGCTCGAGCCCTTCTGTGGATCCGGATCGCAATTAATTGCCGCCGAGAAGCTGGGGCGCCGCTGCTGTGCCATGGAGGTGGCACCTGCGTTCGTAGACGGCGCTGTGACCCGCTGGCAGAAAGCCACAGGCAAGAAGGCCATGCTTGAGGGCAACGATAAGAGCTTCGATGACATTAGCCGTAAACGCAGAAAGAAGGCGCCGTGTTCCTCTACTGGTTGACCTCCGTAGCCGCGCTCATTGGCGTCTGGCTCAACATTCGCCGGCACGTGGCCTGTTTCTGGATCTGGTCCGTTACCAACGCCACCTGGACCTACGTCGACTACCAGCACGGTATCTACCCCCAGGCGGCACTCCAGGCCGTGTACTTCCTCTTGAGCATCTACGGCATCTGGCAGTGGAGTGCAGTTCGGGAGAAACGGGAGTTACACCCATGAAGAAAATCCCATCCGATGCTTTCGATTATTACTTCAGCATGGGCCCCGGGCGCAGCTACCAGGCGGTGGCCGAGAAGTACAGCGTCACGAAACGTGCCGTGACGAACCTCGCCAAGCGTGAGAGCTGGCAGCGCCGGGTCGCGGAGGTGGAGCAGAAGGCTCGTGAGAAGGCAGACCAGGAGAAGGTCGAGACCCTGGAAGCGATCCGTACTCGCCACCTCAAGGCCCTGCGGTTGCTCCAGGCACGGGCGATCGAAGCCTTGACCCGCAAGCCCATCGAAACAGCCATGGACGGTGCGCGTGCGCTAGGACTCTCTATCCGTGAGGAACGAGTCACCATCGGCGAGCCATCTGACAGAACAGAAGTGTCGATCGATGAAAAGATCCGCAAGGAATATCAACGCTGGATGGTCGTGAAGGAGGACGACGATGACGAAGGTCATGCCGATGCAGTTGGATAAGGAACATTTCTTCCAGGACCTGAACTACAAACCACACGCCGGGCAAATCGAAATTCACAAATCTACGGCATCCCGCCGGGTGGTTGCCTGCGGGGTACGCTGGGGAAAGAGCCTATGCGCTGCAGCTGAAGGTCTTGCTGCCTCCATGCAGCCGAAGGAAAGGTCCGTCGGCTGGGTCGTGGCCCCCACCTACGAGCTTGCGGACAAGGTTTTCCGGGAAGTCGTTTACCTTGCCACTCGATATCTGCGCCACCGCGTTTACTCACTGAAGGAAAACGAAAAAAAGATCGTGCTCCGCAATATGTCGGGCGGTCTCTCTGAGATTCGCGGTAAATCCGCAGACAACCCCGTCAGCCTTCTCGGGGAGGGATTGGATTGGTGCATCGTCGATGAAGCAGCTCGGTTGAAACCATCCATCTGGGAAGGACACCTCACACAGCGCCTTCTCGACCACAAAGGCTGGGCGCTTCTGATATCGACGCCACGTGGCAAGGGCTGGTTCTACGATCTTTACCGTCGTGGCCAGGGCGATGATCCCGAGTTCGCTAGCTGGAACTATCCATCGGCCACGAACCCCTACGTCGATGAGAACATGATCGAGGCGGAACGAAGTCGTTTACCCGAGCGTGTTTTCCGCCAAGAGTATCAAGCCGAGTTCCTCGAGGGTGCGGGCGCCGTTTTCCGTAACGTGCGTGAATGTGCAACCGGGACCTTCAAGGACCCCGTATCGGGCCAGCGCTACTGGGGTGGCCTGGACTTGGCCAAGGTCGAGGATTTCACGGTGTTGGTCATCATGAACGAAGATCGTGAAGTAGTCTTCGCCGACAGGTTCAACCGCGTCGATTGGGAGGTGCAGGTCGGGCGCGTTAAGACCGCAACGGACCGCTACAACCGTGCTGTGATCTATGTAGACTCGACCGGCGCAGGTGAACCTGTATTTGAGCATCTCCGTCGTGCTGGGGTCTGTTCGCAAGCGTATCCGTTCACGCAGCGATCAAAGGCTGCCCTGATTGACCAGCTGGCGATTCTCTTTGAGCAGAAGCGCATCGTTCTACCCCAGCCCCACCTTTGGCCTGAGGGCATCGATGAACTTGAATCCTTCGAGTACGCGGTTACGGACTCAGGAACCGTGAGGACCGGGGCACCTGCAGGCTACCACGACGACTGTGTTGTGGCTCTTGGCCTTGCAGCCTGGATTCCCGGCAAGCGTGACGAGAACGTGGATCACAGGAAGAACGCCGAGGTCCTCCTCAAGATGATGGGGCGAATACCCATGGAGCCGCCAAAACGATTCCCCCTGCGGCAATAAGGCAAAAAATAGGGGCTTCCGGCCACACTCTCCCCCGTTGCCCTGCACGCCCCGTATGAGGTAAGATCCACCCAGACGCGGGAAAATAGGGAACCACGAAAATGTGCATAGTGGGCTGTCGCGCTAGTTGTTTGGCCGCGATGCTAATCATCGCCTGTAGACTCGAGGCGGGCCTCATTCTGTTTAGTGAGACCTTCGATGGCACCGAACTGCCATCCACTTTGAACTACACCACAGATCCGGGCTTCACTTGGATATCCTCATCCGATCTTCTCTTCGCCGACAGGACGGCGGATCTGAGGGGCGTGGCTGTCGCCCAGTCTGATGCCGGGTTCAGCCTTGATGGAAACCCCAGCCTCACCTACTCGGCTGACATGGGTAAGCCTGCAGGCGCCAGTGGCGCTGCCTCGAACACCGGCCTGGTCTTCGGTGACTACGTGGCCCTTTTTCACCCGGGGTTTACAGGCGGTGCGTTCCGACTGGAGAAAATTGATGGCGCCATCGACCCAAGGGAACCCGTGTTGATAAACAACCAGGACATGGGATTCACGCCGGTCTTCGATTATTTTCACCGAGTTGAAGCGACCGTCGCCATGCAAGGCGATTTCTTGGCTATCGATATCCTGATAAGCGGTCTTGGAACTGATTCTCTGATGCACGATTACACCATTTCGTTTCTCGATACCGCACCCAGCCTGGGGGACGGAAGTATCGGTGTCGGGCTACGAGGCGGAGCGCCGCCGTCGATGGCCGATGACGCCTTTTTCGATAACCTTCAGGTCATCAGTCCCATCCCCGAACCCGGGACACTCGTGCTGTTCGGCCTCGGTGGTCTCGGAGTTGTTCTGGCCCGTCGTCGAAGAAGCGCAAGTTAGTCGGTACCTGCGCCAGACTGACGGGTAATTCGGCCCCAGAAATGCCTTGCTTCCGCTAGCACCTTGCGGCTCTGTGCAATGTGGGCCTGCACGGCCAGGCCAATAAGTCCAAGTACGAATTCCAAGGAGGCCACGTCATGCGAATCGAGCAGGCGCTTGAAAAGTTTATGGTCCAACTACGGGCCGATGGCCGCTCACCCCACACAATCGGCCAGTATCGCCGCCACATCCGTACGCTTGCCCACTGGTTGGCCGACGTTGGCCACAGTGGCGACGTGCGGGAGATTGGCCATGAAGCCGTAGCTCGATTCCTCGGGGCACACGCGGCCACACGGCGGCCCGACGGTAGGGCGAAAACAGCGACGTCAATCAACTGCTTGCGGTCGAGCCTGAAGGGGTTCTTCGGATATTTGCACGGGGCTGGTTATATCCGGCTGAATCCGGGCAGGTTGATACGGCGGGCCATCTGCGCATCTCCCCCACCACGGGGCCTGAGCCCACAGGATCAGAAAAAGCTGCTCTCCACGTTACGCAATACCAAAGGGCCGGAGGCGGAACGGGACTACGCCTTGTTCCACTTGATGCTGGCCACCGGCATCCGCCTGACCTCCACGCTGGCATTGGATGTCGGTGACGTTGATCTCAACCGAGCCGAGATCCTTCTCCGAAACGGAAAGGGCAACAGGCAGGAGCGTGTGTTCCTCGGAAGGGCCATCTGCGCTCATATCCGCCGGTACGTCAGCAAGGTGAAATCAGGGCCGCTTTTCCCAGGGCGTCCAGGAGAACGAGTCACCGCTCGCCACGCCCGGCGGCGCCTTGCCATGTGGTTCGAGGAGGCAAAGATCAGCGGCCACCACTCGCCGCATAGCCTGCGCCATGCCTTCGCCCTTACGTTATACGCCAAGACCCAAAACGTCCTGGTAGTGAAGCAGGCCATGCACCATCGAAGCATCGGGTCCACCCTGGTCTACACTCGAGCCAGTGAGGCAGAGGTGCGGAAGGCTCTCGCCTGAGGGGTGCGTTCCTCGCGCAGACGACCAAGCAAATGCCGGAGTTGTCGCGCGTCGACACGTTCCTGAGGCTGTACTCAGAATTACGGGAGGTTTACCAGGCGAAGATCTATGTTATCGAAGAACCCCGAACCGCCTGATTGAACGCCGATTCGTCCTTCACCCAGGTCCGGTTCCGGGTCGATGTAGCTGTACGTATACGTCTTATTACAGTCCGTACCCATCCCGGTAATCGCGATCTCGAGCGATAGCTCACCTCCTTGTAACGTAACGAGGGCCTCGACGTGGTGCAGCTGTCCTTGGATAGGTGAGAAGCCCATATCCTGATTGCCCACGATCCGCTCGACCAATGCGCCGTTCAGGTCCCTTACCTCAAGCCGGAAGGCGCCGGGTGGGGCCAATGCGCCGGGGTGAAATATGACCCAGTAGGTCCCGACGATCAACACGACTGCATCGCTGGTGGATGCCTCTACTGGTTTTCCCATGTCAGCCGAGTAAAGAAGGCCAGCGCCTTCCGGCAAAACCGATAGACCCAAAGAGCTTAAGGGTTCCGAGTATGCCCCAGCTGTAGTAGCCGTGGAGAGTTGGCCGGAGCCATCAACATCCCATCCATTGGAGATGTAGGTAAGTGAACACGGTAGCTCCGGCTCGTCGAAACTCTCGTGGAAGAGAATCGACTCGTCGACTTCGGGACAACAGGCGTCCAACTGAGATTGACAGTCTCCAAGCGTGGCCTGCGAGGCCACAAGCGCGGCGTCCAACTGCACTATCTGTGCCGTCAACTCGTCAATCGATGTGCCTTCCGTAATGCAATACGGAGGGCTACCCTGTCCCGTGAACAGGAAATTCAAGATCGTCAGCGCATCGGCCATGTCCACGACCCCATCCCCGTTCGGGTCGGCGCAAAACCTATCATCGGTTGCAGGTAGGCCGACGCCGCCCTGGGCGACGGGTAACTCCTGCCAAGCCCGGACACCCAAGAGCAAAGCGTTCACGATAAGCACGAGCACGATGAACCGCTTCATGGCGGCCCCCTTTCTTCAAAGTTGCCGCGTGTAGAAAAACCCGTGTACGCTCTAGCGTACACGCGGGAGGGGGAGCAAAGCAAGATTGGCCATTTCTTAAAAGTGGTATGAACGTGCAGATGACGATGAGTTAGAATGCCCGTAGGGCCAAAAAACCCGAACGCGTTGTAGCAGAGCAGGTTCGGATGTCCAACACGTCGGACTCTACGTCTGGATCGACCACTTCAAGCAGGGGATACTGTTGGCTTTGCCCCATGGAATCTGGTTGGTGGAGGTGCCGATGGACTGGAAGAAGCTGCTGGCGTTCATCTCGGGCTCGGTCGATGCGGAATTGCTCCTGAGAAACGAGTACCTCGTGACGGAGAACAGGGTCCTGCGGGCCCAAATCAAGGGCCGTCTCCGTCTGACCGATGGCGAGCGCAAGGCGCTGGCCGAGATCGGCAAGAAACTCGGAAAGAAAATGCTCGAGGGGGTCGCTACGATCGTAAAGCCCGAGACGATCCTCGCGTGGCATCGCAGGCTCGTCGCGAAAAAGTTCGACGGGTCTGCCAAACGGAAGTATCCCGGTCGACCGAAGGTGGACGAGGAGGTCGAGAAACTGGTAATACGCTTTGCAAAAAACAACCGGAGCTGGGGTTACGACCGAATCGCCGGAACGCTAAAGGCACTGGGACACGAGATCTGCGATCAGACCGTCGGGAATATCCTGGAGCGAAACGGTATTCCACCCGCTCCCGCGCGGAGGAAAACGACGACTTGGAAGGAATTCATCCGTTCGCACATGGATGTCCTCGCAGCGACGGACTTCTTTACAGCGGAGGTGTGGACCAAATCAGGCTTGGTAACGTATTACGTCCTCTTCTTCATGCAGGTCGCTACCAGGAAGGTCCACGTTTCGGGCCTTACGCCCCACCCGAACGAGCAGTGGATGATCCAAATGGCGAGGAATATCACCATGGTCGACCTGGGATTCCTCAGCGACGGGAATTACTTGATTCACGATCGTGACGGTAAATACTGTCCCGCGTTTGACAAGACCGTCAAAGCCGCTGGCGTGAAGCCAATCAAGCTTCCGGCGCGAAGTCCCAACTTGAATCCGTACGCAGAACGCTGGGTGCGATCTGTGAAAGAGGAGTGCCTCTCGAAGCTGATCCTGTTTGGAGAACGTTCCCTTCGACGCTCCTTGGCTCAGTACCAGGAACATCATCATCGAGAGCGACCGCACCAGGGAAAGGGAAACGTGATTCTGTTTCCGTCGTCAGAGCAAGAGCAAGTGCTTGACGGAGCGGTCGGATGCCGCGAAAGGCTCGGGGGATTGCTGAAGTACTACTATCGCGAGGCTGGATGATTTAATTGACCATACGAGAACGAGGCTCGAGAGACGCTCAAGGTAACGCACGCCTCGAACTTCCCCACCGTCCGGCTCAGCTCCTCGGCGAAGGTCATCATTCGCTCTCGTCGCTCTCCTCGTCCTTCAGCGGGATGCCCAGAACGTCCGCAACT
>Ga0315336_1003912_pt1 | contig 18833 bp, 13 predicted proteins | sample ASW5metaG_FD_204512 | JGI IMG/M metagenome (GOLD analysis project Ga0315336, IMG submission 204512) | Ammonia-oxidizing marine archaeal communities from Monterey Bay, California, United States - ASW #5 | ecosystem: Environmental > Aquatic > Marine > Intertidal zone | place: USA: California... | reverse complement strand
TCAGCATCGACCTGACGTTTGCAACCGGTTCGAAGATCCAGGTGACGAACCACTACCGCAGTGAAGATGGCAAGACCGACTTTGGCAACGGCATCCTGTTTGCCGGCGATCGCGGTCGCATCTTTGTTAACCGCGGCAAATTGGTTGGCAAACCCATCGATGAAATGACCAAGGCCGAAAACGATGAAGTGAATCAGGCCGTGACCGAGTTGTACAAGGGCAAGAAGCCCGGCAATCACATGGCGAACTTTTTCCAGTGCGTTCAGGATCGCAAGCAGCCGATTTCGGACGTCGAAACCCACCATCGCATCATGACCTCGTGTCATCTGTGCAACATCGCCCTGATGCTGGGTCGCGACCTCAAATGGGATCCGCAGCAGGAGCAGTTCACCGGAGACGAGCAGGCCCAGGCACTCACATCCCGCAAGAGTCGTCAGCCGCATGCGGTGGAGGTTGCTTCTTGAACAGCGAACCGTCCGTTTTCAGACAACAGGCCCTTTGATTCACGCGGGATCTGTGGCCGATGGTCCAGAGAGTGCAGGCGGCCACTGGTGCCGGATGCGCGGTGGAGCACATCGCACAACCGGTCGCGCGCGTCATTCCGCTGACGCTTGCTGTCGATCCCACAGCCAACGACGGGCGACCAGAGCCAGGAACAGAGGGATCGTGCCGGAGATCACGGCCGCCGGTAGCAGTGAGTCGTATTCGCGCGAGATGGCTCCACAGGCGCAATAGACGATCGACACAATCAGGTTGCCCAGTGCGACCGGCCACAAGAATTGTCTCCAGGACAGTCGCGTTGCGCCAACCAACAACACGCACGCTTCGGCCAGGATGGGCAGTGCGCGCGTGACCATCAGCGCCAGCGGCCCGTAACGACGGGTGGTCGACTGCAGTCCGCTCAGGTCGCGATCTGCGGCAAAGCGGCGCGCGAATCGTTGGCCGAACGCCCGCGCTAGACCGAAACCGAGCACTGCTCCCAGTGTCATACCCGACCAGGAAGCCAGCATTCCCGGTCCCCATCCCAGAACTCCTCCGGCCCAGGTGCTGACCGCGCTGGCCGGTATCGGCAGAAAAATATCGATCGCCAACACCCCCACAACAACAGTGCCACGCATTCCGGGACTCATGTCCCGCCGCACCCAGTTGCTCACCGCAGCTTCAAATTCGGCTCCCAGGAACAGAAAAGGGACGATGGGTACGGCGAGAACCACGGCCATCACCAGCACCGGTTTCAGAAACGATGACATGTGTTCTGGGTCCCCGGACCGTCAGCGTGGCCTGGTGTTTGTGGTGGCCGCCGTCAATCGGTTCAACAGTTCCAGCAGCCGTTGTTCGATCAGGTTCGAAGCCTGGATCTCGAGTGTGTTGGAACCGAGCCAGGTTTCGTAGCCACCCAAATCGTGCTGTCGCGGCGTCGGCAAGTAGCCGTAGTGTCCGTTGGCCAGCTCGATGGTGAAGGTTTTTGCCAGCGGACTTTTTCGTTTGAGGCTCAAACCGATCTCAGCAAACGCTTCGCACGGAATCGCCGTGATCCCGAGATCGCCGATCCGCAGCGCCTGCAGCACCAGTTTTTCAGTTCCTGGATGCTCGGCCAGTTTCAGCGTCCAGGTCGCATAGGGCTTGGCACGGGCCGGCAGCTTCGTCTCGTCCGACTCGGCCAGGAACCTGCGGGCCTGCGCGACCTGTTGCGGTGTGGGTCGCCGTACGTTGACGGTCAGCTCACTTTGAGCCATTGCCAGTGGGACCCAAGAATGCAGAGTGACTTCCGGAAGTTTGGCGCAAATGCGGTCGGTCAACAAGCGGGCCACGCTGCGGATGCGTTCAAAGGGTTTCTGGCGTCCCCGCGGATTCGTGAAGTTGATGTTGTTGATGTCGCCGCTGGTTCCGTTCGACAGGATTCCCACGAAGTGCGGCAGGTCGTCCTGGCGATCGGTGGGAAACAACCGGCGGCCGATCTGATTGGCAAATTCGCCAAAATAGTCGGCCGACACACCGCCGGGGGGCACGCCGCCCACGTAGTGCAATGAGTAATTGGCCAGCAGGGCCAGCGGTCGACCCGTCGTTGTGCGGACGTAAACAAAACAGACTTCGGGATCCGTGGGTCCCGCTGGACGCGATAGCAGTTTTTGGTTTCTAGGCGGGTTCATCCGCACCTGGTCAGTGATGCCCCCGAACGGATTGGGCACGATGCCTCCGGGGTTCATGAACCAGCGTCGGTTGAAGACTTCCTCGGGAACTTGAACACTGCCCCAGCCGATCTGGGCCGGGAGCAGATTTCCCGTTGCCTGCTGCAGTGCCGAGACGATGCCGCGGATGATGTGTTCGACGTATTCCGGGTCACGCTTCAGTTCCCGGCGGTCGCGAGACGGCGGGGCGGAATGAGTGTGTGTGGCCGCCGTCAGAATGTGGTCGCTGGGGATGCCGGTGCGCCGCGACGCGCGCAACTTGGCGGTATCAAACACATCGCGAGGACAATAGCAACTGTCGACCACCACGATACCCAACCGGGTCCGACCGTCGTCCAGAACCAGCGCCCGCGCGGAAAGCGGATCCCAGGCACGTGATGCCAGCCGCGGACGAAACGTTCCCACCAGGGGCACCGGCCATTTCTGCGGCGTGATGTCGGCCACAGCCGCTCCGGCTCGGAACACTGGCGGCGTGTCGGCGCCCTGGACCCCGGATACCGCGCTGGTTCCCACGGCCAAGAACAACAACAGCGCTCGGCAATCATCGAGTGGCCTGGCCATTCTCTCGCTCCAACGTGTGCCAGATCGATTGGAAATGCGTGACCCGGCCACATGCTACCGCAAACAGATCCGGGATGCACTTGCGATGCTGACTCGACGTCGAGCGGTTGATTCCACAACCCGCCGCGCACCGTCGCGATCGGCGGGCACTCGGTCTGGGGGTGGCAGCACGTCGATCAGCCCAGTAACTCGGGAATCGTCTGCGCCGCTTCCGGTAGCAGGCTCACCGGCCGACCTCCCACGTCAACGGCCTTACGGTCCAGGTCGATGCCCAGGTTGGTGTAAACGGTGGCCAGGATATCCCGGTAATCGACCGGCCGGTCGTCCGCGTGACCACCGGTCTTGTCGGTTGAGCCAATGACCTGGCCCACGCGCATCCCGCCGCCGGCCAGCCAGGCACAGTTGACGGGTGCCCAGTGGTCGCGGCCGGCGTTCTTGTTGATCTTGGGAGTGCGTCCGAATTCGTCCCAAACCACGACGGTCACATCGCGGTCCAGACCACGCTGGTAAATGTCGTCGATCAGGGCCGAAATTCCCTGGTCGAAGGTCGGCAGATGGGTCTTCAGATGGCCGAAATTGTTCCCGTGCGTGTCCCAGAAACCGTAGGCCACCGTCACCACGCGCACACCACTTTCCACCAGTCGCCGGGCCATCAACAATTGGTCATTCCACAACGGGGCTCCGTCGCCCAGGTGTTTGGAAGAACCCTTACCGTAGCGCTCGCGAATCGAGGTCTGTTCTTTTTCCACGTCGAGAGCGTCGACCAGCCGCGAGGACGTCAATACGTCGAAGGCCTTGGTGTAGGCTTCGTCCATTGTGGCGGCCTGCAGTCGGTCGGTCTGTCGGCGGAAGTCATCGAACTGCCGCAACAAGCGTTGCCGGTTACGGAATATCTCCGGTGATACGAATCGCAGTTTCATACTGGCCAGATCTTCGCCATCGGCTTTGACCTGGTCGAACCGATTGCCCAGGTAGCCGGCGTTGGCCGCGTTGTACGGTCGATGTTTCATGGTGGGAAACAGATCGACAAACGGCGGGATCACGGCGTTCGTTCCGCCTTGTGTCTGCGACACCACGGAACCGAAGTGCGGATACTTGTCGCGCAAGGCGACGTTCATGGGATGTCCGGTCAGGTTCTGGAAACTGGTGTGCTCATCCCGCTGGCCGACGACCGAGCGGATGATCGTGTGCCGTTCCATCGACTGGGCCAGCTTGGGCAGGTGATCTCCGATCTGAATGCCCGGGACGCTCGTGGAAATCGGTTTGAACTCACCGCGGATTTCCTTGGGAGCGTTGGGTTTCAGATCGACCGTGTCCTGGTGGGAGATTCCGCCGGACAGGTAGACCATGATGACCGATTTGTGTCCCAGCCGATTGGCGGTGGCTGGTTTTTGGGGGCCGGCCGACTCGGCGCGGAGGACGTCAGCCAGACTCAGCCCACCAAGTGACAGACCACCGATCTCCAGAAACGAACGACGGGTGATTCCATCACAGCAACGGTATCGCGATCCAAGCAGCTTCAGCATGTCCGCACGCTCCTCGATCAATCAACAGGTTCGCGCCCTTTCGTCCCTCACTGTCGCCGGTGCGATCGTCTTCGGTCGAGGGACGGTCCAGCGCAGATACCAGGATACGGGATGGAAACCATGTTCCGCAATGTCACTCCGTCGCTGCCGCAGTCTGTAAGCCACAGTCGGTACGCAGTCTGGGCTCCGGTGGTTTCTCGAATGGACGTCTGCCGATTGTTCGCAGGCCAGACGCATGTCCCCCTGACCAGGTGCGACAGCGTTGCCGGAACGTTGTGCATCGTCTTCTGGGGTGGTCGGCCATTCCCAGGCCGTTGATGAGTTCTGTTTTCGAGTTTGTTGTCGTCCACGGCGGGTGGCCGGTGGGAATGACCGATTGCGCGAGGCAGGTCCGTGGGTGCCTGCTGAAAACGGGTCGGGGATGGGCTGCGGATTGCACTTTTCAGTCCGGATGCCGACCATGGTGGCAGGCGTTACCATCCCGTTGACGGAGTGTGCTTGGGCGGAGTCGACGGGCCCCGTCGCTGCAGGCGCGGTTTGCGATGTTGAGACGCCGGTGGTCGTTTCCAAATCGCCATATCTAATAACCTGAGGAGATGCGGTGTGAATCAGTCTCAAACCGATCAAAGTTGGAGCTTGACCGAGATGCACCACATCGGGTTGACCGTCAGCGACATCGAACGTTCGATCACGTTCTATCGCGATACACTGGGCCTGGAACTTGTCGGCCGCCGTCCGAGTGTCACCGCGGACTACGTCGGCCAGCAGACGGGCTATGACGGTGTCGAGCTGAACGTGGCGTCGTTCCGGGTCAACGCCAACAGCCGGCAGTCGATCGAAATGGTGCAATACATGAACCACGTGGGTGAGGCCAGCGATCCCGCCACCAATCGAGCGGGGAGCACCCACCTGTGCCTGTTGGTTGACGATTTGCGAGCGAGCGTGAAGGATCTGGATGCGCGGGGGGTGCGGTTCAAATCGGATCCGGTCGAGATCACGTCCGGGCCCAATCAGGGCGGGTTGGTGATCTATCTGCTCGATCCGGACGGATACACTCTGGAAATGTTTCAACCGCCGGGTGCCGCCGATTGAGCGGGTGGCCAAGGGGATGCGGAGAGCGTTGGATGGCGTCAGGGATTCCACAAGCGTTCGATCTTTCGGGCAAAGTCGCGATTGTCACCGGTGCTGCGCAAGGACTGGGTGAGTCCATCGCAGGGGCGCTGGCCCATCACGGAGCCACAACCGTGCTGGTCGACCTGGAACGGGAAGCGGTCGAGGCGGCGGCGAGTCGCATGCGTTCCGAAGATTCCGGATTGTCTCTGAGCGCGGCGGTGTGCGATGTCCGCGACAGACGCCAGGTGAGTGCGTGCGTGGCTGCGGTGCATGACAGTCATGGTCGCGTGGACACGTTGGTCAATAACGCGGGAATCCACCGCCGCGTCGACCCGCTCGATTATGTCCAGGAGGACATCGACGCGATTTTCGCCGTCAACCTGATGGGTTGTTTTCACATGAGTGGAGCGGTCGGTGCGCTGATGGTCAATCAAGGGTCGGGAAGCATCATCAATGTGTCGGCCCTGGGGGGAGGCCTGGCGGGTTTGGGGCGCAGCGGGTCGGCCTACGGCATGTCGAAGGGTGGCATCGTCGCGCTGACGCGCGACCTGGCAGCCGAATGGGGGCCGTACGGCGTGCGCGTCAACGCCCTGGCCCCGGGCTGGATTCGCACTCCGATGACCCGGGCACTGCAGGACGATCCCGTGAAGGCCGCGCGGGTACTCCAACGGGTTCCTTTGGGACGTTGGGGGGAAGCCGATGACGTGGCCGGCGCCGCTTTGTTTCTGGCCAGTGACGCGTCAGGATATATCAGCGGGCATACGATTCCCGTTGACGGGGGAGCGGCGAATGTGATCGCGATTTCCAACGATTAACCGCCGGTCCGCGAGCGGATACCGTGTCCGCGGAAAACGATAGAGATTCCAGCAGCCGACGGATTTTGCAGACCGAATGACTTCAGATCAGGAAAGCCAGGTGTGGCATGCACGAGCATCGAGTGGACGGCGACGACAACCAGATGAAACGCAGGCGATTTTTGGAAAGCGGGCTGGAACGCGGGCTGGGCACAGCGCTGGCCGGTTGGACCGGTGCGGAGCTGGTCCACCGCACGGCACACGGTGAGCAACGGCGAAAATCCGCCCGGGTGCAAACCGTGTTAGGTCCGGTTGATCCGGCCAAGCTGGGCGTGACGTTGATGCACGAGCACGCGCCGATTGTGGATTGGTCCGAACTGTTTGAAACCCAGCCGGCCCCCGTGGAGCCGGTCCGCGAGAAACTGTTGGGTACAACTCTGAAACAACTGAACGCCTTTCACGAATCGCTGGCTCCCGGTGACGGACCCGGTGCCGTTGTGGAAACGACGCCGATCCGCGTGGGACGCTATCCCCACTTGCTGGTCGATCTGGCCCGCAGAAGCAAAGTGCACATCATCGCGTCCTCTGGTTTCTGGTGTGAAGCCCTGGCGCCGCAACATCCCTGGGCGGTCCGCATGAGTGTGGCCGAACAGGGTGCCAGGAAGATGGCGCAGATCTATATCCGCGAAATCACCCAGGGCATGGAAGACCCCAGCGGCAAATGGGGGCAGAAGTATACGGACATTCGAGCGGGCATCATCAAGATCGGTACCAGCACCTACATGCGGCCCAGCGAACGCGTGTGTCACATCGCGGCCGCCATCGCCAGCAAAGAAACCGGTTGTCCGATCACGACGCATACCACCAAGGGAGGTGGACTCGAAGAGGCCCAGTTGCTGCTCAAACACGGTGCCAGCCCGCAGCGCACGATCATCGGGCATCAGGGTTTTCAGGATGACCGGCAGAATGACCAAGCCGTGGAATACCACCGCCAGATCGCACACCTGGGCTGTTATGTGCAGTTCGACCGTGTGGGGCACGAAGACTATCCGGTCGCAAGCCAGGCGCGGCAGATGAAATCGCTGATCGATGCGGGTTTCGTCAAACAGATTCTGACCAGCCACGATCACGCGCCGTTTTATTACCCGGAGTTTGCCAAGGAAACCAAGCATGCCGACCGCTGGAAGCCCGTGGACGGCGATTATGGAGTCGTCACGACTCGGTTGCTGACGCAACTCAAGGACCTGGGTGTGACCCCGAAGCAAATCCGAACCATCCTGATCGAGAACCCCCGTCGCGTGCTGGCCTTTTGATTTTCGGAAACGGGTCACCGTGGGAGATTTTACCGGGCCAGTCCGGCAGCTTCGATTGGCGGACGGGTGGGGATTTTAACAGAGAGGACCGGAGGCGTGGCGGAATACACACTGCAAGAGTGTCCGATTCCCGAAGACTTGCTGGGGGTCTTTGGCGAATGCGAACACGGGCTGGATCAGCCGCAGCAACTCAGCCAGCAATTCGATCGGGATGGTTATGTGCTGTTGCGGGGAGTTGTGGATCGCCAGGACGTGTTGGCGGCGCGGCGGGAAGTGTTCGGGCGTTTGCAGGCAGTTGATGAGATCGATTCACCTGCCGAGGACGGTATTGCCACCGGCCGCAGCCAACGGGACCAGATCGAATCCTCGCGCGGGGATTTCTGGCAATCGGTCAGCGAAGGGCCCGCATTGCGGCAGGTGACGCATGGATCCCGATTACAAGAAATCGTGGCAGCGGTGCTCGCGCAGGACGCTCGGCCCCACGACTTGATGTACCTGCGGCCCACGCCCGTGGGACGCTCGACCAGCCTGCATTGCGACTACCCGTTCTTCGCCGGTTATTCGCCGCGGATCGTCACGGTGTGGGTGCCTTTGGGTGACATTTCCGTGAGCGACGGACCTTTGACGGTGGTGGAAGGGTCGCATCGTTTTCAGGACGTGATCCAATCGATGCTGGACCGCGATTACCGAGCCGACCATTCCGATGCGACCATTCAAACCGCGGCGTACGATCACAAGCCGACGCAGGACGTGGTGTCCATGTTGCGGGACAGACAGACCCGGCTGCTGACGACGGAGTTTCACAGTGGGGACGTGATTGTGTTCAGCGGCACGCTGATGCACGGTTCGCTGGACAATCACAGTCCGGTCCAGCGTGTCCGCTTGTCTGTCGATGTGCGTTACCAGCCGGCCGCGGATCCGGCGGACGACGAGCGTTATTTCGGCAGCCATCCCCGTGGGTCCAAGGGAGCCGGCTACGCCGACATGCGCGGGGCGCGGCCGTTGACCGAAGCCTGGTAAGCCGAAACCGGAGCGGGCCGCTGGCGAGGCTCGGCTTGCAGCCGCGGTTCCGGCCGAACCGGTTGCCGCCGCGTCAGCCGATGACCTCGGTCACGGGTTCGCCGCCGTGTGAGATGTGGATCGGACGTCCGTTCAAATCGTCGATAGTCCGGGTGTAGTCCACACCGATCTGGCGATAAATGGTGGCCACCAGGTCGCCGGCCGATACGGGGCGATCGATGGGATAGGCGGCTTGCTTGTCGGTCTTACCCAGCACCATTCCGCGACGGATGCCGCCCCCGGCCAGCAGCGCGAATCCGCACTGCGGCCAATGATCGCGTCCAGCCTTGCCGTTGACTTTGGGGGTCCGCCCCATTTCGCCCATGATCACCACCAGCGTTTCATCCAGCAGCGCGCGTTCTTCCAGGTCCTGGATGGTGGCCGAGATGATGCGATCCAAGGCGGGCACCAGCACCCGCTGCATGCCGAACACGTTGTTGTGCATGTCCCAGTGATTGCCGCTGTCGGCCTCTTCCCAGTTGACCACCACAAACGTGGAACCCGCTTCGACCAGGCGCCGGGCGACGATCATGCTGTTGGCCCACAGATTGCGGCCGTAGCGATCGCGGGTCGCCGGAGATTCCTGCGATAGATCGAAGGCGTTGCGGGTTCGCGGTGATGTCAACAGATCGAACACCTGCGCCTGAAATGCGCTCATGCTTTGCGTGCCGCGGGTGGCGCCGGGAGCCCGGCCCCGCTGTTCGACTTGACGCAACAGGTTCTTCCGCAGCTCCAGCCGGCCGCTGGTGACGTTGGGCAGCTCATCCAGCGACGGCAGAATCGGTTGGCCGGTGGGCAGGACCGGTTTGTAGAACTCGCCCTTGGTCGCGAACTTCGGACTGCAGACCGTCGTCAACGGATCGAACTGACTGCCCAGATAACCGCCGTACGGTCCGGCGCGGCGCAGCGCCTGCGACCAGCCGGGGTAGGCCGGCATCATCACATACCGGGGAATGTCGTTGCGACCCACGTTGAGTGACTGGCAGATCGCGCCCATTCCGGGGTGGTCGTTGGGTTTGGCGAAGTAGTTTTCGCGATCACTGCCGCCGTCGAATCCGGTGAGCACGTTGTACGGATTGTGGCTGTTGTATTTGTGGGAGTAGGTGCGGATCAAAGTCATGCGGTCCATGACTTGCGCGGTCATCGGCAGCAGTTCGCCGATCTGCACTCCGGGCAGGCAGGTCGAGATCGGCTGGAACTCGCCCCGCACATTCGCCGGCGCCTGGGGCTTCAGGTCGAACATGTCGATGTGCGACGGGCCGCCAAACAGATTGAACAGAATCACCGACTTGGCCGGACCGGGTGTGAAGTGCCCGCCGACCGAATTGGCCAGCAGGGCGTCGGGCAGGAACGGGTGTCCCAGAACGGACAAACCGCCCCACTGCAATACCTGGCGTCGCGATATACGACGCTTCGTCGCCCGTGGTCTGTCGTTGCTATGCATGCCGAGATTCCGTCGCGAACCCCCAACCGTGTCCTGTTCTCCGACTCCACGCAGCCCGTACATCGGACCGCGTCAATCCACAGTCATTGCCGCCGGTCATGCCGGCTGCCGAATACACCACGCCGTCACATTCTAGCCGTGCGCGGCGGGGCGGCACAACGTGAGTTGAGGCTGGATGTGGTGGATGGCAGCACGAAACCGTCAAACTGCGTGCGGATTTCACTGCACACCGATCGCGGATGTCACGGTTTGTGACTGTGCCGTCTCATCACATCCAACCAGGTTCTCGCCAAGTCTCAAAAACGAACGGCTTCGCCTCCGTTGCGTGTGAACAGGGCTTTCAGTGTCATGGGGTCCAGTGTGTTGTCAAAGAATCGGACACTTCCGTCGGCCAACGCGGCTTGAAATCCGGTTTTGCGCGTCTTGCCGAGACCCGTGCTCGGGTTTTGGGTGTTGGGAATGAAATCGGCTGGTTGCGTCCAGACGACCGGCTTGTCCGCTTCCACGACCAGGATCGTGTTCACCGTGCCGTCGGTGATCTCCCGCATTTTGGGTCCGGCGTCTTTTTCGAACAGTGAACCGGGACCGCGGACGACCTGATACGGCGTGTGGCCCGTTGCCACCTCGTTTTGGTTCGGCAGGCTGTACACCACGGGCATCTCTGGGATCAGCGACTTGTTGTGCGGGCTGTCCCATGGTTCGTCGAGGTGGAATTGTTTGTAGAGGGCGCCTTCACCAATGAACGGGAGAACGGCGACGCGCCAACTCAACAGAGGTTTGCCAGAGGCGTCAAGAATCGCCGGCGCTGGAAAGGTATTGTATGTATCGAGGTAGTTGTGGTGACTGATGGCGATTTGCTTGAGGTTGTTTTTGCTTTGCATCTTGCGTGCCTCGCCGCGTGCCTGTTGGATGGCGGGGAGCAGCATCGAAAACAGAATGGGCAGGGACTGGTTGGCGTTCTTGAGTTCTGTCGACATGTACATCACGTCGTTTTGCGGTTTGATCTTCACGCCTTTAAGCAATTGGTCGCCCATGTTCAAAACCAGGATGAAACTCGGCGGCACGCTCTGCCGGATATGGTTCATGGCCTGTTGACCTTCGGCCACCAGTTGACCTGCTGCGGTATTCAGTTGCGAAACTCCCTGAGGGCCCATCGAACGCACGGCGACATCCAGCGAGAGCGTGTTGGAGAGCGTCAATCCCAGGCTGGCGGCTCGTACGTTTTGATGCACCGCGCGCACGAATCCCATCACTCCCGGCGGTCCGTCGTTGGGGATCTGGGCCACCGGGTTGCGAAAGACGAGGTCCGGTCCGGCGGGGGCCATCACGAACAGGATTTCCGACTTGGCGTCGACAAAGGCCAGATCCGGTCGCACAGGCGGCTGGCCACTGTTCTTGATGGCTTCCTGTACAGCCGATTCGGTGCCGATGACGAAGGTCTTGGAATTGACCTTCCACCAGGCGACGGTGAAAAACGGGTTCGCGACTTTCTGATAACTGACGCCCCCGAATTGGGCCGGTTGGGCTCCGGGAATCGGCGGAGGATTATCCAGGATGGCAATCGGTTCGTTGACCCGCAGGACGCCGGCGACCTTGAACAGGTTGGGATTCGGTTGTCCACCGGTCATGGCGGATTGGGCGGCCGTGGTGATTCCCGAGGCCCCCAGCGTTACGCTCTCGATTTTACCAATATCTTCCAGCGACACCGGTGAGTCCGGAGGCATGGCTTCGTCGATGGAATCTTTGACGAGCGGGTTGGCCAGGATGTCCTGCGCCGCCTTGCTGTTCCAGATCGCTCCGATGCGGACCAGGGCGATGGCTTCCGTGTCGGCCGGCAGGTAGCTCAGATCGAGGGGCACGCCGCCAGGGCGTGCTTTGGAGGGAGGATTCGGTTTGAGAGGCGCGGAGTTGGCGACCGCCGGGCGACCGCCCTGGTTCGGCCCGCCGAAGCCGGGTGCGCCTGTGTTCGGCCCGGACGGTTGCCCGGACGGTTGCCCGCCGGGGCCTGCGCCGGGTGGCATCGGTCCGCCAGGGCCTGCGCCCGGTGCCATGGGTCCGCCGGGCCCACCCGCCGGCGACACGTCGTCGGGAGTCGCGGCTCCGTTGGCGTCCCCGTTGTCCGCCACGGCAGGAGCGTCGCCGTCACCGCCAAAGCCCCAAATCACGATGGCCACGACGGCGGCGATCCCCAGCACTCCGCCTCCGATCGCGACCGGCAACACCCAGCCAGGCCGGCTGGCTTTCTTGGCTTTCTTGCTCTTACCACCCGCGGCACGCCGCCGGCTTGGTGGCGGTGGTGCGTCGAATTCGTCGTCACCAAAGTCGTCGAATTCTTCGAACACGTCGTCTTCGGGTTCCGGTTCCTCCAGCACAAACGGTGTCTTGCATTTGGGGCAGGGAACTTTGCGTCCGAGCAGTTTCGGGTTTTTCAATTTCAGTGTCTGTGAACAGTGGGGGCACTGAATGGAAATGGGTGACGGCATGGTATGAATCCTGACTCATGGAATGCTGGTGACGCGTGAACGCATCGTCCAGGCATCATAATCCTTGGGACACACGAAATGCCATGATATCACGCTGGAATCGCGCGAACGGTTCGACTTGCGATCCTCGGCGGACAGACAACTGGGCCGGAATGCGCACAGCGGACGCTGGCTCAGTTGGCTTCCGAGATCAGCGTGTCGAAATCGAGCGGGCCGGCGCCACGCACCGTGAAGCCGAAGCGGCTCCGTGGCTCGTCGTGGGCCTCAAGCTCGTATTGGCCAGTACCGTACAGGGAATCCAGCAAGGTCTCGACTTCGGGTCGGCAAGCCGAGTGCGTTTCCGGAGTGTTGGGGGCCAGTGCGCGATCGTTGATCACCAATTCCAGAGACTGACCGCTGAAGCGGGGCGCCGGGTTTCCGCTCAGTTGATTCTCGATCATCCGACAAGCCCGGGCGGCGGAAGTCAGTGCCTGCCGGAAGCGATCCTGATTGGTGCCATCGCAGGCCGCTTTACGGTTGTATCGCAGACCGTAGCGACCGCCCGTATTGTCGATGCAGTAGTCGGCTTGGAGTCCAATCAGTATCACGCTGGGGCCTTGCGGCACGTGACGGTAGTCGGCGACATCGATCAGCAGTTCGTCCAGAGCGTTCTGCCGGATCCAGTCATGAAACAGGCCGATGCAGGCGGTGGCGTCAACGGCCGTGTGGTCGTCGGCGAATATTTTCAAATTGACGTGTTGCAGTTCCATGATAGGCGCTATCCGTGTCGGGCGCCGGTCAGGCGACCGGGCTGCTGCGAATGCGGTTGTAACAGCTATGCACCGCTTCGATGAACAGTTGAGCTTCTTCGATGGTGTGATGGGCTGATTCTTGAGTGAAGTCGCCGCCGGCCACTTGATGCTTGTGAGCCGCGAACAGGTAGTTCGCGAATTTACCTCCGGCGAAAGGATCAAAGAACAATTCGGTGTCGTAGTAGCGTTCCTCGAACTCTTCGATCACTTCTTCGGGGTCGTTGGTCACATCATCGTATTGGATCAAGACCAGCGCCTTAGCGGCTTTGATCATCGCGTTGTAGGCGTCGGTGCCGGCGGTTTGTACATCGCTGGCGTCGAGTTTGACTTGGGCATCGAACACCAGGCGTTCGGCGGTGACCATTTCAAACTCGAACGCCGACACAACCTCACCGGCACACTCACCGCGTCCAATGTCACCCGTGCTGTATTCGCGCGTATCGCCCCAGTCACAGTAGAAGTCGGGATCCGCGTCATGTTCGGGATGGTTTTGTGTGAGGTCGTCCAGCATATCGCGGAGCGCGGTTTTGCCGACGCGCTGCACGAATTGTGGAAACCGCTCGTCTGGTTCGCGGTGTTGCAGATAGTGCGTGGAGATCCGCTCGAAGACTTCCGGAATTTTCTTGGACGGAATGGCGACGATTGGCAGTCCGTAGGAACCCGCGTTGTGTTCCCACTGGCCGCCAACGACGACCTGGAAGTGAGGCACTTTGTAACCGTGTACGTTGCGGCTGACTCCGTAAAAACCGATATCGGCCACGTGATGCTGACCGCAACTGTTGAAGCAACCGCTGATCTTGATGTGCAGTGCTTCGATGGCCGGATCGATTTCCGCCGCGCGGCGCGTCAGTCGTTCCAGCAGTTCGGCCGCCAGGCCGCGCGAGGCCGAGATGCCGAGCTTGCAGGTGTCGGTTCCGGGGCAGGCGACGATGTCCTGCACATGGCCGGCACCGCTGGAAGCCAGGCCGGCGGCTTCCAACGCTTGGTACAGTGCCGGCAGGTCGGACTTGCTGACCCAGCGGATGACGAAGTTCTGTTCCACCGTAGTGCGAATCGTGCCGTTGGTGTAGGCCCGCGTGATGTCGGCCAGATCGCGTAGCTGGTCGGCGGTCAGGTCGCCCAAAGGCAACACCACGGTGACGGTGGCATACCCGGCCTGAGACTGTTCACGGATGTTGGTCCTCAGCCAGCGGGCGTAGTTGATGTCGCCGTTGGCCGGCGTCAATTCACCGGGGCCTTTGAGCGGTGTTTCACATTCCGTTTCGGCTGCGCTGAGAAAATCAGTCCAGACGGGATTGTCTTCCAGCTTGGCCCGCTCTTCCTGGACGGCTTGCTTGAACTGATCGATGCCCCAGTTGCTGACCAGGAATTTCAACCGGGCCCGGCTGCGTGTTTTCTTTTCGCCATGCCGGGCAAACACGCGCGAGATCGATTGAGCCAGTGGCATCATTTCTTCGACCGGCAGGAATTCTTCGTAGACTTTGGCCTGGTGTGGAACGGCGCCCAGTCCTCCACCCACCGTGACGTGGAACCCGCGCTGAACGCCACCGTCTTGCTCGCGGGTCACCGCGGTGAAGCCCAGGTCGTGCATCGCCGTCAATCCGCAGGAGTGCTGACCACAACCGCTGAACGTGGGTTTGAACTTGCGGCCGAAGTTCTGAACGTCGGGATGTCCCAATAGAAAACGAGTCAGTGCCCGCGCGTAGGGCGTGACATCAAACGCCTCGTCCGCGCACACTCCGGAATACGGGCAGCCTGTGATGTTGCGGACCGAGTTGCCGCAGGCTTCCCGCGTGGTGATGTCCATCGCCGCCAGACGGCGCATCAGCGCGGGCGTGTCTTCGATGTGAATGAAATGCAGCTGCACATCCTGACGCGTGGTGATGTGCACGATGCCGTCCGAGTATTCCTCGGCGAGGTCCGCCATCAATTCAAGCTGTTGAGGTGTCATGCCCCCAAAGGGAATCTTGATGCGTTGCATCCCCGGCGCGTCCCAGACGGTGTCCGGTCCCTTGGTCTGGCCGTCTTCGGAATAGTTCAGCTTGCGTGTTTCGATTCCGTCGTGCCGCTGGCCGTTGTCGTAGCGTTGTCCGTACACGCCGCGTCGCAAACGGGATTCGGCGAAGACCTTGTCTTCAACCTTGTCCTGTTGACGCAGTTGCATTTCTGTCTCGAATGCTTCAATTTCCTGAGACACAGCTTCCGGGATCTCGGTGCGCAGTCGTTGCTTCCACAGGGAATTGCTGGTTTTCATGGCAAGGTGTTCCTGAACCGCGAAGCGGCGAGACAGACTCGGCGGGGCGCGTAAGGTTATCAGAAGGCCAAAATCAAATCAAATCCCGTCAGCCCGCTGCGCGTCCGTCGTGGAACTCGTTTTGAAGTTTTGATATATTGCTGCGCATCATGAGTGCTGACCATGCCTTGCGCGTCTACGACTCGATCCTGGGACTGCTTCCCAGCGAACAGAATCCCACACCGTTGGTACGCATCAACCGGATCGTACCGTTCCAACACACGCAGGTGTTTGCCAAGTTGGAGTGGTTCAATCCGTTCGGAGCTGTGAAGGACCGCGTGGCGGCCAACATGATTCGCGACGCCGAGTCGCGCGACGTGCTGGCGGACGGCAAGAAGCTGGTCGAAGCGACTTCGGGCAATACCGGCCTGGGTCTGGCGATGGTGGGCAACGCGCGGGGCTACCCCTTGCGGACCCCGTTGTCCTCGCAGATTCCGTTGGAGAAACGCACCGTGCTCCGCTTTCTCGGAGCCGACGTGATGGAACTCACGGACCTGCTCTGCCCCGCTCCGGGAGCACCGGAAGGCGCGATCGCAACCGCTCGAGACACCGCGGCGACGCAGCCCGAATACGTGTTGCTGGACCAGTATGCCAACGAAGCCAATCCGGACAGCCACTACCGGACAACGGGTCCGGAAATCTGGCGGCAGACGGGCGGCCGGGTGACGCACTTCGTCGCCGGGCTGGGGACCTGCGGAACGATCACGGGAACCGGACGCTATTTGAAAGAGCAACAGTCCGAAATCCAGGTGATCGGTGTCTATCCCGAAGAAGGTCACGACATTCCGGGCGTGCGCAGCGCAGTCCAACTGCAGCAGACGAAACTGTATCACCCCGAGGAATACAATCAGACGGTCGAAGTCACGGATCGAGAAGCCTACGAGATGTGTCTGCGATTGAATCGTGAAGAGAGCATCATCGGCGGACCCAGTTCGGGAATGGCTTTGAGCGGCCTGTTGAAGACAGTCGCTGACGAACCGGGCAACCTGGTGGTGGTCGTGTTTCCGGATGATGTGTTCAAATACGCGAGCTCGTTTCAACGGCACTTCCCGGACATCTGTCCGGCGGATCCGCAACAGGGCGGTTCCGGTCCCAGCAAGAACGACTTGCTGATCTCGGACATGATGGAGAATCTGAAGAATCCGCACGATTCCATTCGCGCCAAGAAGCTCCAGGAAGCGATTGGCCAACCCGATCCGCCGCTGATCGTGGATGTGCGATCCGCAGAGATGTTTGCCGAAACCAGAATTCCGGGTTCGATCAATATTCCTCAGGATGATCTTGCCGGCAGAGCCGGCGAACTCCCCGAAGACCGCGACGCGCTGATCATCATGGTCTGCGGTATCGGGAAGTTCTCGAAACAGACCACGCTGTTGCTGAAGTCGATGGGCTATCGCAATGTGCGAAGCATGAAGGGAGGCGTCAACGAGTGGGTCCGCAAGGGGCTGCCCACGGAATCGTCGGCCCTCGAAGCGTCCTGACCGCTGCCCGCCGTTCTTGTCGCGCTTCGAAGCGCAGGGCGACGCGGAACAGCATCAGACGCGCAGCTGAAAGGTCGGTACCAGCTCCCCAATCCTCAAAGAGGTGTGCATCATGAAGGCTGTGGTTTCGTTGCTGTCACTGGTTTCCAGCGGGTTAATCTCCACGGCCGCCGCGGAGAACTGGCCCGCCTGGCGGGGAGTGGACGGAACGGGGATTTCGTCCGAACGCGACTTGCCGACGACGTGGGATGCGGGACGGAACATCCGTTGGAAACGCGCGCTGGCCGAACCCTGCAATTCGACGCCTGTCGTCTGGGAGGACCAGGTCTTTTTGACGCAGGGGTTGGACAACGGTCGGCGGCGGGCGCTGATCGCCGTGGATCGCCGGACCGGGAAAACGCTCTGGCAACGCGACGTTCCCTGCGACGTCAAGGAAACCACGCATCGACAGAATCCGCCTTGCAGCGGTTCGCCGATCACCGACGGGCAGGCCGTGTATGCGCACTTTGCGTCGGGTGGAGTGGCCGCATACGCGATGGACGGTCAACCGTTGTGGCATCGCGAACTGGGACCGTTGCTGCACCGCTGGGGCAATGGCGGCAGCCCCGTTCTGTACGGTGATCTGCTGATTGTCTTTCACGGTCCCGGGAATCCCTCGACCTTGATGGCGCTGGATAAGCGGACGGGCAAGACCGTCTGGAAAACGGATGAGGTGGGGATCAACAGCCCGATTTTCGGATCCTGGAGCACACCGGTGCTCTTGAAAGTCGGTGATCGTCAGGAGTTGATCATGCCGTTTCCTGGCGAGAAGATTGGCGGAGTGGGCTGGTTCAAGTCGCTGGATCCGGCGACCGGAAAAACGCTGTGGAAATGCGATGGGCTGGGCAACGAAGTCTACGCCATGCCGGTCATCGGAGACGACGTCGTGGTGGGCATCTCCGGACACAACGGTCCCACGTTGGCGGTCCGCGCCGGAGGACAGGGAGACGTCACCAAGTCGCACCTGTTGTGGAAAACGGAAAAGAAGACGCCGCAACGCATCGGCAGCGGTGTGATTCACAAGGACCTGCTGTACATCGCGGATGCGACGGGGATTCTGGAGTGCCTGGTGGCGCGGACGGGCGAGTTGGTGTGGAAGCAGCGTCTGGGCGGCAACCTGTGGGGCTCGATTCTCGTCGCCGGAGGCCATCTGTACGTGACCAACCTGGAAGGCGATACGTTCGTTATCCGCGCGGGCCGCGAGTATTCACTGGTGTCGAAAAACAGTGTTGGCGAGCCGACCTACGCGGCGCTGGCCGCCAGCCAAGGCGCGTTGTTCCTGCGATCGCACCGAAGTTTGTTTTGCATCTCCGAAACGTCGGTCGGTGGTGGAACGGGAAGTCAGAGATAGTCATGCAGCGCGTCGCCGCCCGGCCCTTGAATTATGAATTCAGTCGGCACCTGGAGCCGCGGGCCCGGATCACGTCCGGTGACTCCGTGGTGATCGAGGCCGAAGATGCGTTGTCGGGCCAGATTCGCACGGCCGGCGACCGCCGCGACAAATCGCAAGTTCCCTACAGCAACCCGGTCGGCGGTCCGGTGCATGTCGAGGGTGCCGAGGCCGGTGATGTGCTGGCCGTCAAGATCGACGACATTCAGTCACGTGACGGTCAATGCGCCACGTATACCGGACATCCCCGTCAGTTGTCGGAATGGTTGGGCACCGATGTACCCCAGGGCGCTCACGTGTGTCCGATTCGCGACGGCCAGATCCACTGGAGCGACGACATCACGATTCCCTGGGAGC
>Ga0315336_1003911_pt1 | contig 18835 bp, 13 predicted proteins | sample ASW5metaG_FD_204512 | JGI IMG/M metagenome (GOLD analysis project Ga0315336, IMG submission 204512) | Ammonia-oxidizing marine archaeal communities from Monterey Bay, California, United States - ASW #5 | ecosystem: Environmental > Aquatic > Marine > Intertidal zone | place: USA: California... | reverse complement strand
AACAAACAGATCGTCGCCCACGACTGGTCGACCGTGGCGCAGCATGTCGAGCACACGTTTTTTCGCATTGAGCGTGAGAAGCGGTGGTTGGCGGGTCTGGTCAACGGGATCATCGCCGGAGCGGCCGTGGCCTTGGTGGCCTGGCTGGTCACAACGCTTCAGGAAGGAGACCTGTTGCTGTTCGCCTGTCTGGGTTCGTCGGCGGCGTCTGTCGTGTTCGCGCCGATTTCCAAGACCAACAGCCTGAGGTCCATCATCGTTGCCTATGCGATTTCATCGCTGGTGTGCGCAGTTCTGTTTCCGATTCACGCACTGGATGTGTTGCCGATTCCCTTGATGTGTTTCGCATCCGTCAGCCTGTCGGTCACTCTGATGCGCGTATTGGACACGATGCATCCGGCGGCGATTGGCAGTGCACTGGCCTTTGTGATCTATGATCGCAACATCCAGAGCCTGCTGATGCTGATGCTGGCGGTCATCGGCCTGCTGGCCATCGTCAAGATGCTGGCCTACGTCTATCTGGAAGATCTCGAGTTTCGCACATTCTGGAAGGAGTTCCATCGGGATTATCACGGCCGGGAATTGACCCTGACCGTGGCCAGCAACCCTGCGGAAACCATTGTCGATCCGACCTCCGCGAGCGACCCGTCACCCGATCTTTGACCCACCGTCGCAACCGCGTCCGGCGGTCGTTTCTGGGAACCGGGCAGAAATTCGAGTGGGTCGATACGAGGTACAGTTTCATCAAGCAGCAGAGAATTGCGGGCCAGCGTAAGTTCTCAACCATTTGAATTCACCGTACCTCAATATCGACCCAACTCGGTTTGCGAATGCCATCAACAACCCCGACTGCAGCTGATGGCGCCACGCAAACACCGGTGCCGCAAAACGCCGGAACCGTCAATAACACCTGATATCGCCAGGTTCACTCACTGCTGCGCTGCGACTGTCCGCAACATGATTTCTTGCTGAACCTGTCAGAATGGACGTGTGCTCGTGAATGAGCCGACAGACACATGCCGAATAATGAGATGCCGAATAATGAGATGCCGAATAGTGAGATGCCGTTGTCGAGGGGCCAGTGTTTGTCACGCGTCCCCACAAAGAGAAACGCAGTCGGTTGGATTCTTTAACCGGACAATTTCCCCACAACGGATTTTTTTTCAGGTCCGTGGGCAACGGGACCACGCACGGCTGACCGCTGATCAGCAGAACGACTGATCAGCAGAACGACTGATCAGAAAAACGACGCGGGGGGATGATCAGCTGGATCGGCGAAACGGCCGCCGCCAGATCGTTCGGCGTCGAGTGGACTTGATGCGTCGGTGGTTGAGGAACCGCACCAGGTCATCCGCCATTTCTCGCGCCGTGGAATAGCGCTGTTTCGGATCGCCGGCGATGGCATTCAAGATGATCGTCTCCAGGTCGGCGGGGATGTCTGGATTGATCTTGCGCGGACGATCCGGCGCGGCCCTCACGATCTCACCAACCAGTTCCCATTGCTCGTTTCCGGAAAACGCGGGGATTCGTGTGACGAGTTCGTACATTGTGATGCCAAGCGAATAGATATCGCTGCGGGCATCTCGCTGACCCTGAAACCGTTCGGGCGCCATGAATCGCAAGGTGCCAGTCAGCCGTTCATCATGCTCACCGGCCTCGTCCCGCAGAGGTTCAGCCAAACCGAAATCCGTGACCCACACATGTCCACTGGCATCTAGCAACAGGTTGGCGGGTTTGATGTCGTTGTGCAGGGTGCTCTGCCCGTGGGCATAGTGCAGAGATTGAGCGACCTGCAAGCCGATGCGAGCGATCGTCCTCCATGAATCCCGGCGGATCACTCGATTCTCGCTGCGGGAAGCATCGGCACGATCCGCCGACAGTTGAGGCGTCCACTGCCAGTCAGACGTTTCGGAATCCTGCGCGGTCTTTGCCGGGGCATCTGGACCCCGGGCCTCGTCGTCACCCCGGCGCCGCGTGATCTCGTCGGCGTACACCACACCGCGGTCCTGGCACAAACGCGAGATGATCCAGTCCAGGCCGACTCCATCGACAAAGGGCATCACAAAATACCAATAGCCATCCTGTTCTCCGAAACTGAAGATCGACACGATGTTGCGATGCTTGAGTTTTGCCACCGTCTGCGCTTCACACTCAAAACGCTGCCGCCACCGCGATGAATCGGGATAACGCCAGGCCAGAACTTTGACAGCCACTCTCCGCTGCACTTTGGCCTGCATGGCCTCGAACACCACCCCCATGCCACCGCGGCCGATTTCACGGACAATCGTACAGTCACCGAGCTGCTGTAAGGGAAACCGCTCCGGCAAGCGATTCCAGGCCAATTCGGTATCGCCCTTCCAGCGTTCCATGGCGGCGACGACCGGGAAAAACTCGCGAATCTCACGCTCCATAAACGCGAACCGCCGAGCGTAGTCGTCGACCGAGGGATTCAATCCTCGGCGCTGTTCATCCATGAATCGCGACAGCAGAACTTCCAGCGGCAAGCGGATCCGCACATCCTCATCTCCGACAGATGTCGGGAATCCGTCGAGGTGGACTTCAAAATCGTCCTGATCTTCGGTCATGACTTATACGCCGGCTCAGCGGGACTGGGGTCTGTCCGGAAAACCCGGAATGGCTTCCATCACGTTTTTCAGCCGACTCAACGCGCGCAGATATCTCATGCTGGCTCCCTGTTCGGTGATGTCCAGCACCTGCGCCGCCTCGCTGTTGGACAGTTCCTCGAAATGCCGCAAGGCCAACACTTCACGATCGATGTCGCTCAAACTCGTCAAGGCGGCGTCCAATTGTTGTGAGAGTTCGACACGCAAAGCGGCGTTGCTGGGTGAGGTCAGGTGGCCGAGCAAGAAAAACGACAACGACATCGACGTGGACGACGCAGACCAACCACCGTGAATCGAAATCTCGCGTGTCGCGTCGCGCTTCTGGGTTCCCAGATGCCGCCGGTGAATGTCGATCAACGTCTGACTAACAATCATCCGAAACCAGACAAAACAGGACCGGGAAGCGTCAACCAGAAATCGATCGATGCGGGCCACTGCGTTCAACCAGGCTTCCTGCAACACGTCATCCGCATCGACACGTCCCTGCAATTGATGGTGCATTCGAAAATTCACCATCCGCCACAACCGATGTCGATATCCAGCGAACAACTCCGCCAGCGCTTGCTCGTCACCTCGCAACACGCGATTCACCAGCACGGCGGTATCGGAGTTTTCTTGGGACATTCATAAAATCCTATCGGCCTTGGCAGCCCATGCGCGCGGCACCCCATTGTAGCTCGTCAAGACGCCAAACGACATTTGTTTTTGCCACGACTCGGACCGATCGGACATCCGAACGGCTGCTGCCACCCATGCTCAGAGACCGGAATCCGTGGGTGCGCTCGAAGCTTGTTCGACGGCAAGTGTCTGGTTGGCGGCCACGTCGTGCAGCACTTGACGCGATCCATCGGGCCAACGGATCTCGATTTCGTCAATCCGTTCAGCGGCTCCGACTCCGATCAGCGTCTCGACCGGTCCCTGCCCCATGAAGCCGTTGGCGGAAAACACGTCGCGATAAATCCGGCGTTGACCCACTCGCAGAGTGATGCGGGAGCCGATCGCCTGATGATTACAGGCCCTGCCTGTCAACTGCAATCGCAGATGGTTCTGTTGGGGAACCTGGTTCTGAAACAACCGCAGGGAACCGCCTCCCACCGAGCCGACCAGCAGGTCAACCGCGCCATCGCCATCGAAGTCTGCGGCGACAACCGACCGCGAGTCGGAATCGATATCCGCCGCGGACGCGAACGAGGCATCCAGAAACCGATCTCCGCCAACGTTCCAAAACAGACAATTCCGTTCGTAGGCACTCAGATTCTCTCCGAGCAACGGCATCATGAACGGATTCTCGACCCAGAACTCACCCTGTTCCTCGTCCAACTCACCCACGGCGGCAATCCGGCTGGTTCGATCCAAGGGCTGTGTCACGACAGCCCGCCACAAACAGGTTCAGCCGTCCGGTTTCTTGCGATCGAAGCTCATGAAGCCCGTCGTGGCATACATGTCCAGAAAACCGTCGTTGTCAACGTCGAACATCACGGGCGCGTAGGCCCAGCCGACGGCGTTGACTCCCATGCTGGCACTGTGGTCGGCGAATGGAGAATCCGATCCGGACCGCAGGTAGAGTCGATTTCCGGCACAGGATCCCTGGATCTGGGAATAAATCCCGTCGGGATAGTCATCGGCGCCCACCATGCCAATGATCCGGCGTCCCATTTTTGAGTACATGTTGGCCACGTAAACATCGCTCCGACCATCGTTGTTCACGTCACCGATGGCCACCCCCATACTGGTCGCGAAACCGTCCGCGCCACACCTGTCGGAAATGTCCTGAAAGGTGCCGTCACCCCGATTCCGCAGCAACACGTTGCGTCCGAAATCGTTGGCCACGTACAGATCGGGCCAGTGGTCGTCGTCATAGTGCAACCAGGCCGCGGCGAAGGAATCACGGCGTCCGCCGCCCGCCCGGCTGCTGGCGGTCACGTTGCGAAAACGACCACCACCCTCGTTGTGCCACAAGTGGTTGTCCCGGCCAACGGTACTGTCGTCGACCCACTGCGGGCGTTTGGTTTCTCCACGATTGCCATCCGGAACCTCTTGATACAAGACGTAGAGATCCAACAGGCCGTCGCAGTCGTAATCGGCCACGACACAACCCATCGGCTCGGTACTGAATTCGAGTCCGGAATTCGCGGTGACATCCGTGAAGCGGCTACCGCTGTCGTTGTGATACAGTCGCGACCCGCAGATCAGGTCCGGATAACCGTCGTCGTCGTAGTCAATCCAGGTTGCCAGGAACTGGCGGCGCAGGGTCCCTCCCGGAACGCTGGCCAATCTGGCCCGCCGGCCGACTTCGTCGAATCGCATCTGGCCCCGACCGCGCAACAATAAGGGCCGGCCCGCCAGGGGTGACACGGCAATATCCAGATGGCCATCGCGGTCGTAGTCGGCCACGGCCATCTGAAACTGTTGTAGTCTGGCTTCATTGACCGACAGCTTCCAATTGTCGGCCAACGGCATGCGATCCAGGCCGGATTGTCGCGTGACTTCTTTCATCAAAGTCCGCTGCGCGGCGCGCAGCCGCTTGGATCGTGTGGACCAGGATCGGATCGATGGCCGGCTGGCCAGCTGCTGCTCGTCCTGAACCTGGAACACCACCTGACTGTGTGACTCGAACTGCAGCAGTACATTCTGATCATCCCGGCCGGTCAGCGTCAGCAGCAGCGAAGTCGTCCACTGACCCGGCGGAGGATCGGCAGTGATCTCTAACACTCGCAATCGCGACGAAGTCACCTTCTGGAACATGGCAGCCTGTGCAACCAGACCGGCTGCCCAGTCGTCTCGACTCAATGGCCGTACCGAGTCCTCGGTTTCCCATTTCTCGACCCGCAACTGACCATTGCCCACTTGCCGCGGTGCGGTGGCAGTCTGGTCGCCACAGGACGCATCATCGAACAGAAACGAGTCCAATCGAACCGAATCGCCGGCGACAAGAGCCTGCAGAAAAGCCGGGCCGAAACGACGTTCGATCTCGAACGTATTGTGTTCGGCCGCCCAGATCGCCCGCTCCTTGTCCGAATCCAGCCGAGCGGCCGCCAAGGCCTGCTCGCTGTCTTGAGCTGGTTTTCCGCCCGAGCGGGATACCGCCAGATAGATTCCGGCCGCCACTCCCAACACGGCAACCAGGCACACGAAAATCCGCATCACCAGTCGCATGATCGCTTGTGCTTCCTTCTCTGAAGAACCAACCACCCAGACGCCGGGCCGCGACGATCTACAGTAACCCAGTCGGAAACCGGGAACAACAGCATCACGGCCCACACATCCGCTCAGATGCAGCTCCAATCTGCTCAGCACACACCACGGGCTATCAAAATCGATTCGCCCGTGCTTCCCGATTGCGCAGTCTGCCGACCACCGATCGGGCCCTCAACGACCGGTCTTTGCCGGATGCGCTTTCAAGTAACGGTCAAACCAGTCAGAGATCAATCGCCGGCGGGTGGCATCGGCAAACTCAGGCCCCCCATGCCCGGCTCCCTCGATCAAGTGGATCGCGGAGGTGACACCGGCGCGTCGGCAGGCATCGACTAGAAATCGTCCCTGGAACGGACGCACCAGCGACGGGTCCGCGGTTCCGTGCAGCACCAGAACGGGAGGGTCATCCGCCGTCACATGCCGCACCGGGCTGGCTTGCCGCGCCAGGGCCAGTCGCTGGCTGGGCCGACCCCCCAGCAATTGAAACAGTGGACAATCGGGCTGATCACAGCGCGCGGATTCCACGGTGGCGTTGTAGTACAAGTCGGTCATCCCATACAGGTCCAGTACGGCCTGCACCCGGCTGGAAACTCCGGCATCTTCGCCCACATCACCTTCCAACTCCGCCACATCAGCACTCAGACCCACCAGCGCAGCCAGATGTCCTCCGGCCGATGATCCGGCGACTCCGATGCGGTCACCGGAAAACCCGTAATCGACTGCGTGAGCCCGCAGCCAGCGAACCGCCGCCTTGCAGTCATGCAACAGCGCCGGAAACACGGCCTCGCCCGACAAGCGGTAGTCCACGCTGGCCACCGCATAGCCGTGTCCGGTCATCCACGCGATGCCGCATTTGCTCTTGGTACCAGCTTTCCAAGCACCGCCGTGAATCCAGACGATCAGCGGCGGCAGAACATCGTTGGCCGCAGGCAAATACAGATCCAGCTTCAAGGACCGGCTGCCGATCCGGGCGTATTCCAGGTCGCGCAGCACACGCATGTCAGCCGGCCGCGGTGCGCGGTTTTTTCCGCGCGATGTCGCTGACCGCGGGGGAACAAACGGTCCGGCGTAACGAAAATTCTCGGCGTGAAACCGCATGATGTCCAAGCCCCGCTTCTGGTAGATCTTGCGGGCGCTGTGCGGGACACCGGGGACGATCAGTTTCTGGTATTCGATATTCAATGAATCCAGAAACCGCATGTAAGCCAGGTTGTTTTCGTAGTTGAATCCTTGGGCACCGACATGGATCAGGATCTTCAACGGTGGATGAGGACGCTTGGCGTATCGCCGGGCCAGATCATATGTGTTGTCTCCCTCGGCAAACTTCAACTGCTCGCTTTCACGACCGCCCTGTTCCGAAATACGCTTCTCGGTGGCATGCCCCGCTCCACCGGGCGCGGCGGAACAGAACACATGCGGATGCTTGAACATAATCCGCGTGGTCCCCCGACCGCCCTGAGAAAATCCCTCGATGCCGCGGGCTTCGCGACGGGAAACCGTGCGGTAAGTCCCGTCGATGTGCGGAATCAACTCGCGGAGGAACACGTCTTCGCCCAGCGAGTCCTTTGCGGGATAATTGTAATGGCTGACCGCCCCGCCGTTGACGAAGACATAGATCATCGGAGGCACCAAACCGCCGGCGATTGCCTGATGAATCGTCTGCGACAGCCCCACACTCTTCGTCTCGTTGCCCGGACGCCCTCCGTGCAGGTAATACACCACCGGATACCGACGGTCGGCCTGGTCCCGATCTGCATAACCGGGTGGCAGGTAAATGCAGTACCCCACATCGCGTTTCATCGACGGACTTGAAAACGTGCGATGGATGACACCCGGGTACTTCCCGTCGGGCAATGGATTCACCCAGCGAAATGGAGGCCGTTTCTTGGGCGGCTTGCGGGCCGAGGCTTTGGGGCTTGTCGATTTCTGGACCGCCGCGCCGGTTGGCTGGGCTCGAACGGCGGCAACCTGGACGGCAGCCACAAGGAACAGGCAGGCCAGCAACGGCAGACGTCGGGCATGTCCGAGCATGGCGAGACCCCATGGAAGCGATTTGTAAGCGTCCGCGACCGGCCCGCTGAACCATCAGCGCAGCGTCTGGCCCGCCAGGTCGATCAACTGGGTGTTGGGAACTGAGTTGCCAAACAGATCGAATCGATCGAACGTCCACACCGCCCGTTTGCTCTTGGGATTCCATTCGATCAACAGCGGGTTGTCGGGGCCGGCATGGCAATTACCAATCATGATGTTGCCGTTGGGCAGAACTTCCAGCGTGGTGACCCAGGCCAATGTCACTCCGGGGATGTCCTTTTGTTTCAGCCGCCAGACTACCTGCTTGTCCGCGTTGACTCGCAACACGCTGTGACCGTTGCCGGTTCCGATCAGTGTGTCTCCGCCTGGCAAACGCACCGCGGAAAACACCTGGTTGCCAAACGCTTCGGGCCCGTGCCCGGGTCGCCGTTTCTGGCCGAACAGCGGCACGGCGTATTCCCACACCACGCGACCCTCATGATCGTATTCACGAACCACTCCGTCGCCCTCGTGGCAAACCAGGTAATGCCCGTTGTCCAGTTTCCTGGCCAGGCGCGTGTCACGGTGCGGATGCGGCTTGTCGACCTTCAAGGCAATCTGGTGCTGGATGCGGCCCTGACGATCCACTTCGATGATCCGCGCCGTTCCGGATTCGGCAATCATCACGCGCCCGTTCGCCAACGGCTGAAACGCGTGCACTTCCACGCGTTTTCCCGAATTGCCATTCTGTTTTGTGGCATCGTACGACCAGACGACCCGCTTGGTTTTCACGTCGACTTCGACAACCCGCCGGTTCCGCTCCTGGAGCATGATGTTGCCATTCGGCAAGACGTGCACATCGTGAATGCCGCCCCAGGGCATCTCCCATTCCACCTGCCCCTCGGAATCGACGATGGCCAGTTTTCGATTGCCCTGCACCAACACACGGTGCGCGGCACAGGTCGGCCGAGGAACCAGCCACAACAACACGACGCAGGCCAGTAGGATGAAACGCGCGCCCTTCATGGTTTTCTCCATTTCACAAAATCGCTCAGCATTCACCGGGTGGGGATCGACCACCGGTAGATTTTCTGGAGTGCAAATCGTCTCGGCTCAAATCGACCACTCGCGGAAGAGCGGCCGCTGAACAGCGGTGGAGCCAAAGTAGTGGAGCCATTTTGAGGTTCTGTGGGAACTGTCTCAACCACGATCCGGCCTTTTCTCCAAAACGGCATGCATAAAACTGAGTCGCGAACAGGCCCGATTCATCGATTGCTGCCGTCTCGGCGATCGCAGGCAACCGCACCGCGACCCACCCTGAAAACTCTGTCACGGAAATCGACCCTGAGGCTGGACCAAGTTGTAACGCATTCGCTAGTCTGATCGGCAGAGGATCCCCACCCGCTTATTGAGGCTGACGATGTCCAACCTGCAGACGCGATACCCGGCACAGGCCCGGTTACTGATACCGCTCAGGCAACGGCTGATGGCCGTGTCCTGTCTGGCCTGCGGCGTGGTGCTGCTGGCGGAACTGCCGGCGGCCGTTGCCGCCGCACCAGCGTCGGAACACGCTTTTGTCGCACCGCTGCACTACGTGTGCTATCGCGCGACGCATGCCGTGAAGGTCGACGGCCGCATCAACGACCCCGACTGGAACACAGCGGCCTGGACGGCGGATTTTGTCGACATCGAGGGCGATCTCAAACCGCGGCCGCGGCTGCGCACGCGAATCAAGATGCTTTGGGACAACCGCTATTTCTACATTGCGGCCGAGTTGCTGGAGCCCCACGTGTGGGGAACTTTGACGAAACACGACTCTGTGATTTTCCACGACAACGATTTCGAAGTGTTCATCGACCCCGATGGAGACAATCACAACTACGGCGAATTGGAAGTCAACGCGTTGAACACAACCTGGGATTTGAAACTACCGCGGCCTTACAAAGATGGCGGCAAGGCCGACAATAGCTGGGAACTCGAGGGATTGAAAACAGCCGTGCACGTGCAAGGCACACTCAACGATCCCCGGGACACCGACCAGGGTTGGACTCTCGAACTCGCCATCCCCTGGCGGGATCTGCAAACGCTGTCCCAGGCCGCCACTCCTCCACGCAACGGCGATCAATGGCGCGTGAATTTCTCGCGTGTGGAATGGATGCATCAAATCCAGGACGGCAAGTACCGCAAGCTCGCGGGCCGCCGTGAAGACAATTGGGTGTGGACGCCGCAATGGACCATCAACATGCACAGACCGGAAACCTGGGGTTATGTGCAATTCTCGGACGCCGCCGCGCGCAACACGCGCTACCAACCCGATTCCGCGGGAGCGATCAAGCACCTGCTGCACCGGGTTTACTACGCCCAGCGACGCTTCCAGAGCCAGCACAAACGTCCCGCGGCCAGCCTGAGTGCGTTGAAACTGAGCAACCTCGCGCATCCCGACCTGGCCAGCCCCCTGCAACTCACGCTGCAAGAAAACCGTTTCCGGGTTTCGGCCACGGTCCGCGATGCGAACAACACACTGCAACTGTGGCAGATTGAACATGATTCGCGATTGTGGAAGGCCGCGCCGTGATCCACAGTCATCACGACATCGACAGCCCGCCGGCCCGCGGTTTTCAGCCCCAAACATCTCGACATCGCGTCACACAAACAACTCGAATCTTGGACCCTACCAGCCAGAAAGCCGCCTCATGAACGATCTCAATCCGCTCGACATTCTGTTTCGCTGGGCCCACGTCGGAACAGCCATCGTGCTGCTGGGCGGCGGCGTCTTCATGCGTTTCATCCTGATGCCGTCAGCCGACACCTTGGACGACGAAACGCACAACGGCCTGCGTGCGCAGGTGATGGGGCGCTGGAAACGCTACGTACACATGGGCATTCTGTTGCTGCTGGTGAGTGGATTCTACAACTACCTGGTGGTCATGATCCCCAAACACAAAGGTGATGGTCTGTACCACGCTTTGTTGGGCACCAAGATCTTGTTGGCTCTCGGTATCTTCTTTCTGGCATCCGCCCTCGTCGGCCGCAGCGCCAAGTTCGAGTCGATGCGGGCCAACCGAGGAAAATGGATGCTGGTTGTCGTTCTGCTGGGGGCGGGGATCGTCGGCATCTCGGGATTTCTCAAGGTACGCGGCATTCCCGCGGCGGAGTCGGATTCCAGCACAACATCGTCGGCCACACAGGCGGATTCCCGTCTGCTGGCGACGCGTCCGGGCCGCCCGCTGTCAACATCCACGGACGGTTGATTCCGCGGCCAACCTGTCGACACTCCAATAACGGTGGCCGGCGCCGGTGTGTCACGGGGAAATGTGTCACGGGGAAATACCGGGGCGTTTGCTGGATCGGTGACCAAAATGATTCGCCAGAACTGCAAGACCAAGATTCTGTTCACCATTGGACCGGCCACCCTGGATGTGGGCGTCCTGACCGAGCTGATTCGTTCCGGAGTGGATGTCTGCCGATTCAACATGGCGCATGTTGATCATGATGCGTTGCGGACGGCGGTGAGTGCCGTGCGTGAGGCCTGTGCCGCGGCGGGCCGCAGGATTGGTTTGTTGATGGACGTCAAAGGTCCCGAAATCCGCACGCGCGACGTGGAACAGCCGCTGGAATTGTCCGCGGGAACGCGCGTCACCTTCTCATTTCAACCCCCCGATTTCACGGCGCGGGCCAGCGAGGATGCCGACGGCGTGATTCAGATTGGCGTCAATTATCCGCACCTGGCCGACAGCCTGTCGGCCGGTGACACCGTACTGGTCGACAGCGGCTTGATCCGGCTGACCGTCGAAGCCTCCACGGCGGAGCGCGTGGAATGCCGCGTGCTCTTTCCCGGAACACTCGGCAATCGCCGCCATATCAACCTGCCTGGAGTCCGTGTGCAACTGCCGGCCATCACGGACAAAGACACCGACGATCTGCGGATCGGCGTCGAATTGGGCTTCGACTTTTACGCGCTGTCATTCGTCCGCGCCGCAGCCGACTTGGAACAACTGCGGCAGATGATCGACAGCCACGGCAGCGAGGCCCAATTGATCGCCAAGATTGAAGACCAGTCCGGTGTGCAGCATCTGCACGAAATCCTGGATGCCAGCGACGGCCTGATGGTGGCCCGCGGAGATCTGGGCGTCGAAGTGCCGTTTGAACGGCTGCCCGTGTTGCAACGCCAGGCGGTGGAGACCTGCCTGAACGCGGGAAAACCCGTCATCATCGCCACCCACATGCTGGAATCGATGATCCAATCGCCGATTCCCACTCGAGCCGAGATCAGCGATGTGTCCAACGCGGTCCGCGAACAGGCCGATTGCATGATGCTCTCGGGCGAAACCGCGGTGGGCAAATTTCCACAACGCTGCGTGGATGTTATGAGCCGCATTTCACGTCATCTGCAGCAGGAGCGGCCGCCGGGACACAATCGTCAACTGCAACTGAAAACTCCCCGTCACAAAATGCTGCGTTCAGCGGTCGTGCTCGCCGAAGAACTGCCGCAAGCGGGCATCGTTGTGTTCAGCAGCAACGGCGAGTTGCCGCGGATTCTGTCGGCCCTGCGACCGACCACCTGCCCGATCTTCGCCTTCACCGACAACGAAGATGTGCTGGTCCGTATGCTGCTGTTGTGGGGAGTCGAACCGTTTCTGATTCCGTTCCATCAGGATTCCGAGCAAACCGTGCAAGACGCGTTCGCCCGTCTGAAGGAGGATGGCTGGGCCGAATCCGGCGATCATATGATCGTGATCACGAATGTGGCGGGCCGCGCGGTGCACATCATCGACAGCCTGCAAGTCCGCGAACTCGAATAGGTTGGACATGATGCCGGATCGGTCCGCCGCAGTTCAACTCGATGACCGCAGCCAGGCCTGCTGACACGTCGCAGCAGCCGTCGGAGTTTCCAACCCACACCTCCAGGCCCGGCAGGCCGTCAGCATCGCCAACGGCGACCGGTATCAACGACTTGGCACGCGCACTCAGCACCGGATGTCTGTGCGCGATCTCGCTGCGGACTTCCGGAATCAACTTCGTCCCGTGCCCTACCATTGCCAGCAGTTTTACTTATGATGGCAGGCACGGAGTGTCGGCCACCCGAACCAGGCTCCCCGAGACCACGTGTCGCTGGCAAATCTCCGCTACGTATCAGGCCACGATGGCCGGTCGCCATGGATCACGGGCTGTTTTCCACTCGCGGCCGCTGTTTTACGGATCGGGAATGCGGTTGGGACAATGGCCTGTGCCTGTGTACTCGTTTACTGTCCGCTTGTCTAAGCGGCACGTGTTGGGCAATCGACGCCATGCGCCTGAAAATCGTCTGAGGAGTTATTGAATTGGCCAGAAAGACACGAGCAAAGCCAGGCAGACGCGGATTCAAGAAGTGCAGCAACTGCGGCAAGCCGATTGCCAGCCGATCGCGGGTCTGTAAATTCTGCGATACCGAACAGGCGCTCAGAGGAAAATCCGCAACCGCGCAGTCCAGCGCGGCAACCACGGCGATTCCGGACAACCATGCGGTGGCCACGATCAACCTGTTTGCTTTGTCAAGAACACTCAAGCGCCGTTCGATCGCCGAAGTTTACGCGGAGTCGGAATTGAGCTACGAGGCCGTCGCGAATTTGAAGAACGAACGCGAATTGAAATCTTATCAAAAATCGATCGAGCATCGAGCGATCATCGACGCCGTCGGCGGCCCCAAACAAGCACAGCGGATTCTGGATGTGGTCGCCGCCGCGGGGATTCGATCATGACGTGACCTGTGTCTGAGGGTCACAGGCGGCGTGTTGCGGAACGTGGATTGCGCGACTACGCAGCCAGCGCGTTTCAACGACAGCCACGGCGTGCGGCAGCGGACACCACCCAGATGCGAGACGCTGTCGATGCGCGACGGTCACTGGCAATTCAGGCCGCACCCAGACCGCTCATCCGTCGCCAGGCGCTCATTTGTCCGAGGTGCGTCATCAGATGCCCGCCGGCATAGAAGTTGAGCAGGGAACCCACCGTTGGAAACATCGTCGCCATCCCCCCTGTCGACGGGTTCGGTTGTTGGAGGACCTCGTCATCGACCGCTCGCAGAGTTTCCACAGCCGCCCGGTAGCCATCGAAAAAGCAGGTGGTCACTGCGTCCATCGCGGGGTAGATTTTTCCATCCCGGTCTTCCTGGCAGTTCGCGTCCTTCGAGAACAGTGATTCGAATCCTTCCGGTAGCTGCACCCGCGCAACATCTCCGCCCAGGTGTGCGATGATCTGCGGTGCATACAGCGCAAGATGCCCATAGATGAACGCGGGATGATTCGACTGAATCAGAGTTCGGCCGGTGTTGGCCAACGCTGCGAAATTCTCCGCGGTCACTCCGACCAGCAGCCGTTCGGCGTAGCCCAGCCCCAATTCCAGGGAGTCGGCAATCAGGTTTCCCAACGAGCGCGACACGGTGATTCCTTTCCGAGAACGAGGGCGAAAGACAACCAGCAGGGTCAGAAATTGTAGTGACGAGTATGGGTCGACTGCAATCCAGCCAACCGAGCCGTGGTTTGACTGATCGGACCGGACGCTGTCAGTCCACACCCGCAGGAATCATCGTTGCGGATCGGGGACCATGGCATCCGCCGCTCTGCAGCGTCACCACAGCGATCTGACATCGTCTGTGAGACTTCCCGGACGGCGGGACAGTGACCAATTCTCCCGAGCGCGCATAAAACAGGACACGCGTTGACGCGACGCATGCCCGGTTTGACCGAGTGCCGGAGGGGGGACTCGAACCCCCACGAGGTTTACCCTCACTGGATTTTGAATCCAGCGCGTCTGCCAATTCCGCCACTCCGGCCGGTGGAAGAGTGGCCTAGTATCTTGAGATGCCTGCTGGACGTCAAGTATCGGACAACAACCGTTCGACGGGGTTTGCCAAGCAGATCAGGGAGCCACCGCGTCCAAGATACGAGAAACTATGGCCAGCGATGGAATCTGGTTCAGCCGATGCACAAATTGAATCGAAGTACCCGGCGACGTGGCGTTCCCATAGTTCCAGATCTCATTGATCTCGCCGTCCGTGACAATCCGAACGCGGGCGGCGGGTTGTCCCCACGCTGCGATTACCTGCTGCCGCGTCATCCCCACCAGCGGCACTCCCGGCTGAGAATTCCCCGCCGATTCGCTCCCGGGAGTCGAGGACTTGCCGGGTGTGTTTTTCCATTGTTTTCCCTGTCGATACCAACCCAGCTCATTCAGTTTCTGTTCGACCTCCGCGGCGCCTTTGGTCTGGTCGTAGGCCTGTTTCAACAACGTGACGGCGGTCGGACGGTCTTCCAACAATTGCAGGTATTCGTCGGCCAGCCGGATCAGGCCGGCGGGTCCCGCTTTGCGCCATTCGGGCTCCCAGCTGAGGATCCACGTCCGCATCACCTCCTGCGACTTCTGGAGTTGTTTCCGCTGGCGGTATTCCTCGGACAACTCCAGCATCTCGTTCCGTCCGGCCAAGGCAATCCGCTGAAATCTGTAGTTCAGTTCTCCATCACGATACTCCTCGGCCAGTGCGTGCAATTCCGGCACGCGCGCATCCAGTTCCTGGGCAATTTCTTTCCCATTGCTGCGGTCCGCTTTTGCCTGACTTTCAACCATTTCACGCTGGACGTCATAGAACAGAATACGATGCAGCTTCTTTCGCTCCTCCAACGGACTCATCGCGTACACCGAAATCGGATCGCGCAAGTAGCGGGTTTGAAGTTTGGGTTGTGGAGGACGCAGTTGCCTGTCGGCTCCCGCCAGACGTTTAGCAATCGCTTTGCTCAAGGCCAGCAGAGGATGCCCGTTGCGTCTCTCAACCCATAAGGCCTCGTGCACCACTTCCAGCCGCAAATCGTCTCCCAAGTTGAAGCCCTGAATCCGTTCGGCCAGTTTGTACAACTGGGCGGCGTCGTTCCGCTTCAATCGGCGGCGCTCACTCTTGACTCCTTGTCGGACAATTGTCACGGCCAGATCGGCCAGTTGCTTGTCGGAGTAGAATTCAGCCCGACGGGCGGTCCAGCGGCCCAAGGAGTACATTTTTTGATAGTCCGACGACAGCATTCGCCGCAATTGCTGTTGGATGCGGTCTTCATCACCGGACAACACGGTCAATTGTTCCACGACAAACACCATCTTGCCCCGCACAAAGGCCATGTTGCCCTGCACTTCGATGCACTGTGACTTGCCGATGCGTTTGGGAAACCTGCTGCCCGTCTTCGCGACGAAGTTGAGGTCGCATTTCCTGAATCTCAACTGCGTTGGTGCCAGCGTGGAGTGGCGACCTTCGAGACGAAAACTCGTCTTGACTTCGGCATACTGCCGCCAACGGGGCTTGAGCGCTACGAATTCCGCGATCGACTTCACAGGCGCGGCCGCCACCAGAGTTGCACTCCCGGCAACAAGCCACACGGCCAGCAAGCGTATGCCATGTTTGGGAATCGATCGGCGGTCAGCGCCAGACGATTTGCGGTGCGCGCCGACGCGACGAACGACGCGCGTCGCCCGCACAGACACGGATCTGAAAATGCTGTGTGCCATCTTCATGTCCCATCCAGCTCCAACAGCCGGGTTTGCCGTTGCAACAACTGCTGAATCTCACGATCCGATTCTTGGTCGTCACCAATCAAACCCAATGCACGCAGGGCACCTTCATCCGACCACAGGAACAGGGAATCGGAGTTCAAATGGATCACCCATGTGCCGCTATCCGCCTCGATATGGCTTCGGTCAACCTGGGCGGCGAACACGGCCCGCCGAGACTCCTCGGCCAACGACAGCTTGCGTAAGGCCGGTGCAGACGTCTGCAACTGGATCGCATGACTGGCGACGCTCAGCGGAAAATCGATCACAAAACTGGCCTGCTCCCGGAGACTGGGGCCGGCCAACCGAGTCGTCGCGTCAAAGATCAGCCATCCGCGGCCCAGGCGCGACTCAACCCGATCCGGTTTCGGACCGCTGGCATGCTCACCAGCATCTTCGAGTGCTGAAAACAACGAAGTACTCGACAACTTGCTGCACGCGCGTGACTCACGCAACAACTGCTCCACTTCACGGCTCTGCAGGTCACTGCGTCCGCTGGTTTTTGCGGCCTCACTGGCCGCCGTCAGAGCCACATACGCATCGTTCCAACGATGCGCTCGAAAGGCCGTCACTCCCGCCAACCGCTGCCGGCGAAATTGATCGGAAGCAGACTCCAGTTGCGTCTGCCGCATCATCCAGAAGGCGGTCAGCAGCACGGCGGCCACCAGCCCCAATACGACGCGTTGCAAAGCCGTCACGCGCAGACGCCCAGGCTGCCCCTGTTGCGTCAATCGCAACTTCTGTTTAGGGACTCGCTTTTCGGCCCGGTCCGGCGGTTGTTCGGCTCGGGACACTCCCGATCGCACCCGCTTACGCGGTTTTTTCCCAGCGGCCGCTGCGCGGGTGGCCGGATCCCAAGTGGGATACACATCTTCCGGCAGCACAAACAGGACCGTGCCACACTGGTCACACGACAATCGTTGTTCACGTGTCTCCCGCGGACCAGACACCAAACAACCGCAATCGCAACGCAAGCGAAATTGCAGTCGCGGATTCCGATCCCCGGTTGACGACTGAGTGGTAGACATGACTCGTCAAGTGTCCAAAGACGGCCTGAGGCGCCGGAACCCACACGATCGGAAACGGCCACAGGCGACCTTGACCACACACATGGGCACAGCGTTAACCCCCTGATTATCCCGGCAGAAGATGAAACCTGTCAACCACGATCCGGCGACGACGGCTGCTGCGGGCCCACCGACACAACGCGGCGACACCGCGGTCAACGGGCCATTTGCAATCCGCAACCGTCGGCCGGCAGCCGTCCAGCCCGCATCGCAGCTGCAGTCCGTGACCTGCAGCCTGCACTGCACAGGTCCCACGGGCATTTTTTAGAGGAATCCGCCTTTTGACGACACCCCGTTTGTGAGCTATATGCGCTGTACGGTCGCAGCTTGCGCACACCGATGCAGTTCAGCATCCCGCTTCAACCGTCATGATCGTTACTACGTGTTCTTATCGCGATCAGTCTGAGTGATTCGTGAACAGTTGAAACGCCCGGTGACCTCGAAAATGACCATGGTTCTCGCACAAGTGGACAGACCTGTGAACTCGCAACCGATACGGTTCGCGCTGGCGCTGAAGAGTCAACACGACCGGCGGCCGGCGTACATCCTGGCTCCCGGCGAAACGATCGTCGGTTCAGCGGCGGGATGCTCGTTGCGTCTGGACGCTCACGGCGTCGCCGACGTTCATTGTGTGATTCACTCCAGCCTGGACAGCAGCGAACTTCAGGCCCAAGACCGCAGAACTTGGCTCAACGGATATTTGACCACACACAGCCGGTTGCAGGACGGCGACCGGATTGACATCGGACCGATCCAGTTTTGCGTCCAGAAAGTCCCTGTGGACGAATCCCTGCCTGCCGGGGGCTGGCCACCGCAATACGTCCCGATTCAGAAACGGACAGCGGCTACCGAATTGTCCAAACCGGCACACGCGGCACCAGCCAATCCTCGACCTCACCCAGTGGCTGACGAGTCGAGTCCCAGATCTTCGGCTGCAGATCCGGAGCGACCGCATCGCGATTCTGAGTCGAGCGATCACCCGGTTTCCGACTGGCACGACCCCAACACAGACTACGTCACGGACGCAGTCCGTCGCCGGCACGTTGCTGGGGTAGACGGCAGGGGAAACCCCAGGGATTCCAACCACACGCCCCCAGAACATGACATCAGTCCTGAGCATGATGCGATCTCGATTGCACACCCTGATCTGTCGCAATGGCGAACAGACCTGAAGTCTCGGTGTGCGGCACTGGAAGAACATCTGAAACACGTCGTCGCCTGGGAACAGCGTTTGTCGAGCCAACTGAACAGCCGCGCTGAACGTGAACGAGCACTTTCCAAAAGCGAGACACTCCTGCCATCACAGCATCCGTCTCCGCATCAGCGGAACGACGCATTGGCTGTCTGGCAACCGTCGCACAAGGCAGCGAC
>Ga0315336_1003910_pt1 | contig 18838 bp, 16 predicted proteins | sample ASW5metaG_FD_204512 | JGI IMG/M metagenome (GOLD analysis project Ga0315336, IMG submission 204512) | Ammonia-oxidizing marine archaeal communities from Monterey Bay, California, United States - ASW #5 | ecosystem: Environmental > Aquatic > Marine > Intertidal zone | place: USA: California... | reverse complement strand
ACGGTAGGCAACAACAGATCCTCTCGGCAGGTAACAAGAATAATCGTTGTTCTTGGCGGTGGCTCCTCCAGAGTTTTTAACAACGCGTTTTGCCCAGCCTCATCAAGCAGCTCCGCTTCATCGATAATAAAAACTTTTTCTTTTCCAAGAACGGGGGTTTTAAATGCAACGGCATCGTGGCGCTTCCCATCAGACGTTTTACCTCCAATGATCCGCTCTCTTAATAAATCTAAAGGAATATTTGTTTGTTTTCTCCGCTGTAGCGATTGGTTAGCAGACCAAACAACATCCTCTTTGCGAATGATGTGCAGGTCTTGGTGCGATGAACCAACCCCATCACCCGACCGCAACAAGTGTTCAGCGAACTGTATTGCGGTCGTACACTTCCCCACACCACGAGGGCCAGAAAAAATCCAAGCATGGTGCCACTTATCCCCACCCCTTGCTTTCATAAGCGTATCTACTGCACGAGTTTGACCACAAATATTTTTCACATTCGAATTGTACCTTCATAATTACGCCCGATGGAACACCTTGTGTTTCAACATCGAACGCTCCTGCTACCATGTCAACATGTGTATTCACCAGTTAATAACACTCGCCCTCATGATCGCACCACCAAGTGTTCGGTTTGAACCCATGCACACGCATCTCATATTCGACGAACCAATTCAAGTAATCTACGATGGCATACAAACAGACTCGGTCTATGTTGTTGAGAAAGATGGCATTATCCAAAATGTTTCTGTATTCGAAGACACGACACAGAAGCGCCCCTTTCTAGATATTACAGATCGAGTTGGCGTCACGAATGATGAAGAAGGGTTGCTTTCCGCAGTATTTCACCCAAACTATGCGAAGAACAACGAACTGTATGTGTGGTATTCCGCCCAAAATCCAAAAAGAGGCGTGCTCTCGCGCTTTAAAAAATCTCCAGAACAATCCTCAATAGACACATCGTCCGAGGAGGTTATTCTTGAAGTGCGAGAACCTTGGGGAAACCATAATGGCGGCACCGTCCTGTTTGGTCCCGACGGGTACCTGTATGTAGGGATTGGAGATGGTGGTGCTGCCAATGACCCCCACGGTAACGGACAAAACAAAAACACACTTCTCGGTAGCGTGATCCGAATCGACGTGAACCCAACCACCAACACCCCTAAAACAGAGAACAAAACCAAGGCCAACAACAAACTGTACACCATACCGACAGACAACCCTCTCGTTGGACAAAACGGTATCCGAGAAGAATTGTGGGCATGGGGACTTCGAAACCCTTGGAGAATGAGTTTTGATCGAAAAACAGGCAAACTGTGGGCTGGCGATGTTGGCCAAAATGCGTGGGAAGAAATAGACATTATTGAAAGTGGCAAAAACTATGGCTGGAACCATAGAGAAGGCGCACACGATTTTAAAAACAACAGCGACCCGAGCGAACAAATGACAGACCCTGTACACGAATACGGTCGTAGGATGGGCGGTTCTATTACAGGTGGCTATGTGTACCGCGGAACAAAAATCCCAAGCCTTGTAGGGGCTTATGTATTTTCAGATTATTTAAGCAAACGAATATGGGCCCTTGTTCCACAAGAAGACGAGGATACACCCTTTGATGCAAAACGAATCGCAAAAAAAACACCAATCGCAATATCTTCTTTCGGAGAATCTCCAAACGGGGAAATTTTAGCGTGTGGATTTCCAAATGCCTATTCTTCTAAGGGAAAAATTTACTGGCTTGTTCTTTCAGAACCCACAACTTCAACAATCCGATGAAACAATTCGGAAGCTGACACATCATCACTTCGCCACCTTGGTAAAAACCTTCCATCAATAGTGATGACAGGAACACTTTTTCTCCACACAAGGTTTTTCGACAAAATATCGAGACGCATTCGGTTGTTAACCTCGATACTCGCAATCACATCTTGAAGAACACCCTTGTCAACACCTGATAATGCCACAGCATGAAGAGTGGCTGTATCCACACTAATTGGCCCGGGCTGAGCAAACAACCAATCATGCATTTTCCACCGCTGCTTGTTCCCACCAAGAATGTCGACCGCCTCTACAAGTTTTGCGAGCATGCACGAACCATCATATTTTGTGGGCATGCTTGAAATACCCGCGTTACAGGATTCGTCCACAGGAAAATGTCTAAAAGAATATGTGATTTGAGAATCATCTTCACGTAACAATTTCTGAACCTCGTTATCCAACTCGTTCGAGAGCGGTGCTTGATAATCACCCCAAACCACAAACTCGATTGGTCCATCCCCTATCCACGAAACAGCATCGTTGCCCCGTGTCACAATATCCCTTCCCCTTCTCCAGTCCTCCACCAACTTTTCAGCCGCACTTGGTGGTTCGGTGTACTCACCCGATCCACTCGCGACATTTGAGGCAACGGTATCGATAAGCGCATCCAGTGAATCTCCGCCCCCGTAATACCACAAGTATTCAACACCATTGATAAATACCATTGGAGTGAAATAAATTCCAAGCGCGAACCCATCATTTGAATCCGCTTTCACGCGTTGCATCGTCTCATCACCCATCATTGCAGGGATGAAATAATTAGGATCAAAACCAAGCGATTGAAGGCTTGTTGGGAACGTTTTATCTGTGAATCGTCCACCCTGTTCAAATAGCCACGTGTGCATTTTTTCCCACCCCTCTTCACCACCCACAATTTCTGCAGCTTCGGCAGCGCGGGCAGCCCAACACGCATTGGCGTGCAACTTAAATGTACCAATGTTGTCGTTGCAATCGTAGCAAAGAGGAAAATGTTTAACAGAGACCGAAACATCGTTTCGTCTCGCGACAATTGTAGCGAGTTCCCCTTCAATTCTTTTACAATCAGGGCACTGATAATCCGTAAAAACGACAACTTGGACAGGCGCGTCTTTTGGACCAATGCGGTGTTTTGTTTCAAGAAGCTTGAGGGTCGACACATCACTTTCCCCGCGAAGCACATCCTCTACGTTTTGTGTTTGGTTTTGCCTATCCTGTTTTTCTTGATAGGAAGAGACCGCAAACTGAACTATCCATAACACGGCAGACGTTGACACAAAAACTAACGCAAACGGAACAAGCGGACACCCCTTTTTACTACATTTTTCCCGAGTATTTAATGGCCTAAACTCACACTCAGCAACAATCCAGAACAACAGGTTGCAAGCGTGTGCGAGTGCGCACCACTTACAAAAATGCCCAAGACCAAGCATGAGGGCGAAAAAACCAATTGATGAAAGCGCTCCAATCCTGACAATCCAAAGAAATCTACTTTGAGAGCCACCACCACTAATCCACCCAACAAATAATGAAACAAACCACGCAAGACCAACAAAAGAAACAGGCCATAACAAAACAGGAATGTATCCCCAAGGACCACTTGTGACCGCGTCACAGCCACTACCCACCCCACACCCTGGGGCGTCCTTATACAAACCCAACTTGGTGCCAGCAAGTAGAAAAGTAAAGATAAATGCCGCGAGAAGGAGAAATCCCCCGATGTAATAAAGGGGAGAGTTTTTTCTTTTTGTTTCTTGTGCGTTATTCATATTCATCCAAATTTCACATTTGCTGGGGCGATTCAATTCCAAGTACATCAAGACCATCCACAATGACCTTTCCAGTAAGTGCTGCAAGTCGCAATCGGGAAGCGCGGAGTGATGGATCTTCTATTTTTAAAACAGGGCACGATTGATAAAAAGAACTAAACGATTCTGTTAGTTCAAATAACCAAGTACAAAGACGGTGTGGTTCTAGGTGATTAACGGTATTTTGCAAAACGGCGTTGTATTGCAATAATTGCAATGCAAGCAATCGTTCTTGGGGCTCATTCAAGATAAACGGTGCACCCCCCTCAAACGACCCGCCCTTTTGAATAAGCGATCGAATCCGAGCAGACGCATACTGCATGTAAGGACCCGTGTTTCCCTCAAATGCAACCATTCTATCCATATCAAACACATAATCCCTCACCAAATCATTTGATAAATCCGCATACTTGATTGCACCAATTCCAATTTGCCTTCCGATGGTAGAGAGTTCCCCGTCAGACATATTGTGCGTGGGTGACCGAGGATCTTCCGCACGCTTTTTTACTTCCGATTGCCCCCGCTCTATTGCTTCTTGAAGCAACGATTCAAGGGAAACGTTAAATCCACTTCTTGTTTTTAACGGTTTTTTATCTTCACCCAAAACGGAACCAAACGGAATATGCACAAACTCTATTTCCGCTCCATCGGGTGTCTGATTCCAGCCAACTAGGGTGGCGGCATCAAACAAATCTTTAAAGTGATCACGCTGCCTCGCATCAACTACATAGATAACACGGTCAGCACCAAGCTCTTGTGTACGAAATTCAATTGCCGAAAGGTCAGTGGTCGCATATAAAAAACCACCATCAGATTTTCGTATCAACATCGGTCGTTTTCGATTATCAAATCGAACCACAATTGCGCCATCATCTTCTTCGGCCAAACCCTTGTCTAAAAACAACTGTACAACATCGCCAAGCCGATCTTTATAAAATGATTCACCTCTACTGTTTTCTGGACCGATTCTTACATTAAGTAAATCAAGCGACCCAAAGACAGATTGCATGGTGCAGTCGATGAGTTTTTTCCAACTTGTTACTAGCGACTCATCACCTTGTTGCAGAGCATTTAATATTTTTTTTGCGGAAACCTGTGCCTCAACCGCGCTACTATTCTGTGCTTCTAGTTCGACGATGCGATGAGGACCCGCCCCTCGCTTTTCGGCAACCCGCAGCCCGCGAAGGTCATCTCTCGCGCCAAGTTGAGCGTCTTTATACGCAATGTTTAAATCGTCTAATTTTAACGTGTCTAGATTGACATTTGAGCTAAGTAGTCGCTCCAACACCATTGCAATCGGCAATCCCCAGTCACCAAGATGGTTTTCCCGGTAAACAACGCGGCCAAGCCGTTCATATAAACGAGCAAGCGTGTCACCAATAATTGTTGCGCGAAGATGCCCAACATGTAATTGTTTTGCAACATTGACTCCACATAAATCAATTGCGACAGGGTGGGTATCTACGTCTGGCTCCACACCTAAATCATCCCCATCCATTTTGTCCAACATAGAAACAATGGTGTCATTGGTGAGGCGAATGTTGATGAAACCAGGACCCGCAACTTCTACAGATTCAACAAGCCCCCCAAAATCTACTCGTTCAATGACCTTTTCGGCTAACTCGTGAGGGTTCTGTCCCACCATTTTCCCTAAAGCCATTGCTCCGTTCGCTTGAAAATCCCCATGCTCAACACTCTGCGATTTACGAATAATGGGGTCAATCTCTTTCCACGGTAACTCGAGGACCTCACCAAAGGCGTGTTGAAGGGATTCCTTAATTGATTGTTGTGGGTTCGTAGACATTGAGGTGTGTACAATACAATCTTTAACGACCATTTGACTCGTGATATCATGTGCCAACAATGACTTCTCCAACGACCGAACCAACAACTCAACTCGAGAAAAAAGACCGTTGTGGCGATTTGCCCCACCGACCAAGAGTTTTGCTTGGAAAAATGGGGCTTGATGGACACGACCGAGGTGTGAAACTCATTGCCAGGGCGCTCCGTGATAGCGGAATTCACGTGATTTATTCGGGTCTTTGGCAAACCCCTCGAAGTCTAGCTATTTCAGCAAGGGACGAGGACGTTGACATGATTGCCTGTTCCATGATGAGTAATTCTCACCTGGTCCTTGTCCCAAGACTTATGCAGGAACTTCAAAATGTAGGGCGACCCACCCTATTTGTTGACGTGGGTGGAATTATTCCACAAGAAGATATTCAACACCTGCTCGATTGCGGTGTGAGGGGCATATACCACACAGGAACAAGCATGCTCGATATTGTTGAAGCGGTTCGCTCAGCAACGGTGCCCTATACATCGCTCCAAAATGAATCTGATTCTAGTTTGGCGATTCTTGCCCGAAACATAAGCCTAGTTGAGGAAGGCGAACAGGTTGATGCACCGCACAAGCGCCCCAAAACAGTGATTGGTTTAACAGGGTCGCCAGGTGCTGGAAAATCAACCCTGACATCGGCGATGGCATCGGAAATGGTACGTTCTGGCAAGAAGGTTGCCATTATCGCATACGACCCTAAGAGCCCAATTTCTAACGGAGCACTTTTGGGCGATCGCCTTCGTGTTGATTTTAACACAGTTGACGAAAATGTTTTTTACAGAAGCCTTGCAAGGGTTGGCGAAGATTATTCCACGTTGCCCGAAATTCTTGACCTCATCGGCGGAGCAGGTTTTGATGAAGTGTTCGTCGAAACAGTTGGTGCGGGTCAAAACGATGTAGCAATCCGCGATGTTGTTGATACAACAGTTGTTGTTCTTGTACCCGGCATGGGCGACTCGGTTCAAATGGACAAGGCGGGAATTTTAGAAATTGCTGACACCTTTATCGTAAACAAATCTGATTATGACGGTGAAAGCGCGCTTGTTCGAGAGTTACTTGATATTGCTTCGGGCAGAGTTATTCTTGAAACCATTGCAACGCAAGGCAAAGGAATTACAGAGTTACTCGAACACTTGTACCCCCCACTAGCTTGAGCTTTGAGTCTAATGGTCGCTGTAGACAGGGCGATCTGCAAGGGTGATATCCCAGATTTCCCGAACACCATCGCTGTCGAGCGTGGCAATAGAGTTGCACCGTTCAATAACAACCGATGGGTCGTCCATTGCGATTTCACCATGCATCGCAAACTTAGCCAAAAGAATATCTTCAAGATTACACGTTGTGTTTCTCGCGTGTCCACTTGGATACATGACAAGACCACTATCAAAAACGCTTCCATCCTTCATAGTGATGTGCACTGATGTGGGTATTCCATCAGGATATTTTTCGTCATACTCTTGGCCACCGTGCTCAAAATAAACTGTTTCCATAATGGAACGAGTTGTTGAATTTTGTATCGCGCCAAGATCAAAATCATATGGCGTTAACATAAGTCGCTTCCAAACCTCATCGTCTGAAAAATCAAAAAAGACTTCGCCGACAGAAGAGGCAAGTTCTTCTGCCTTTCTTAACATTGTTGCAACAATATAAACCATGGAGTGGTCGGCAGACTGGCGTGTTTTTGGATCACGCTTCGCGGGATCCCCAATAATTCCAAATGCAGGTTCGTACGCGGTAATTTTAATCACGTCGATGTTGCCTGTCCCAGACACAATTTCTCGATGTTCTGCAACCAGATTTAACAAGCCCTGAAGTGCACCCGCAGACTGGTGTTCATACAACCCAATCTTGAAATGCATGCCCATTACAGCAAAACCAGAACCACTGTGGTTTAAAATTAAATCGAATGGGGAATCGCCATCTGTTTGTTCAAATTGCCGAAACACCCCCTCTGGGTTTCGAAAAATATCACAGGGACCCATAAATCCACCCATTGACCTCCTCATCGAAAGAATGGCGACCTCTGTGCTAATTGCGGCTGACGATCCTTTTGAATCTGAGAGTTGTTTGCCTGCCCGTATGGCTCTCCATGGAACAAAGTGAGAAACAGTCATTCCAATCGCAGACTCAATTTGTTCAGGCGTCGCCCCGCACATTGCGCCATACACTGCAGCAGACGCAATAGAACCGTGCAACACATGATCAATTTTGTATGTTTTTAAACTAAAGACTTCAGCGAGCCTCCCTCGAATTTCGTCAAGCAGCACCATGCCCCGCAATGCAGCCCGTCCATCAAGTCCCATGACTTGGGCAGCCGCAATTGGCACACTGTAAAAATCATTGTGCCCAAACTCACCAGCCGTATGACCAAGATCTGGGTTATACCCAAAATTTGTACCGTTTGAATCCCACTCTCGGACAGCAGCGCAATTTGCAAGAATTGCTTTTTCGGGCACAATTGATTCGCTTGAGCCAAAAACAGTTGCGCCGCCCTTTGTTTGAAACGAGAGCGCCTCGTTTCTCAAAACAGTTGGGGCATTCGTTTTTACTGCAAGAGCTGACAACCCACACAAAACTGCATCGGTGAAAAATAACGTCGTGCGGTCATATACTGCTTGGGAGGGTTCGCCAGTCTTGCCCGACATAAAGTCAACGGAAAACTGTCCAATCCCAAGGGCTTGATTAGAGTTCTTTAATAATTGAGTCGATGTTTCTGTAGTTGTAGTCATGAGAAATGTGAAAGCACAGCATCAACCTGTTCAGAAGACCCAAGTACAACACTTACTCTCTGATGTAATCCATCTGGCTTAATGTCTAAAATCCGTTTCCCGCGAGCAAAAGCCTTGCCACCAGCTTGTTCAATAATCATCGCCATGGGGTTCGCTTCATACATAAGACGAAGTTTGCCTTCGGGCTTATCTGTTGTTGGAGGATACAAAAAAACCCCACCCTTCAGTAATATGCGATGCACATCAGCAACCATAGAACCAATGTATCGACTCGAATAGCTGTTTTGATGTGCCCATCCTAAAAACTGTTGCACCTCTTCACCGAACCTCATTGTGTACGCTTCGTTAATCGAGTAAGTTTTATTGTCGGTTGGTATTTGAAGTCTTTTTCCAACCAATACAAAAGAACCAATGGACTGGTCAAGAACAAACATATCTACACCATTTCCGGTTGTGAGTACAAGCACTGTTGATGATCCATACAGCACGTATCCCGCGGCAACCTGCTCCGAGCCACTTTGGAGCATCGCTTCATCCCTTGCTTCACCCTCTGCCAACCGCAAAACGCTGAAAATAGTTCCAACGCCTACTGAAGAATCAAGATTCGAAGAGCCGTCAAGCGGGTCGAACAGAACCGCATACTTGCCACCCTCTTCACTGCTTCGAAGCAAGAACGGTGTTTCATTTTCTTCACTTGCGAGTATGCCAATATTTTCACGATCACCCAAACACCTTAAGATGATTTCATTGGCGATAACGTCTAATTTTTGTTGCGTTTCGCCCTGTACATTTGTGTCCCCAACATCTCCGAGTACATCTTGAATACGAGCGCATCTCACCTTGTTTCCAATAGCCTTTGTTGCGAGGGCGATGGCAGATAAAATCCAACTAAACTCACCCGTCGCGCCAGGATGGTTCTGTTCTTCAGCAAGAATATTACTTTGAAGGCTTGTCAGATTGTCTTGTGTCCAGCGCTTTTCCATAAGGCAGTATCCCCCAGAGTCTCTTTTCGATTAGGATGGTACCTTTGAACCAACGAACGAAAAGGGCATTCTACCCTTTCCTTGGGAAAGAGAACACACAATGGCAACACAAGAATCACAACCAGTCATCATTGCAGCAAGACGAACCCCTGTGGGGCGTTTTTTAGGAGGACTGACCAGGGTCTCATCTCCACAACTTGGTGCTTTTGCAATCGAAGCAGTACTCAACGATACTGGTGTACAACCAGAACAAATCGATGAATGCATCATGGGCTGTGTATTACAAGCAGGACTAGGGCAGAACCCCGCTCGCCAAGCGGGGCTTTTGGGGGGATTGCCAAACTCACTTTCTGCTGTCACCGTGAACAAAGTCTGTGGAAGTGGCCTGCAAACCATTATGCAGGCAGCAACCTCGATTCGAGCAGGAGTAAACACAACCGTAGTTGCTGGTGGAATGGAGAACATGTCCAATTCACCCCACCTCACACATATACGAAAGGGGATTAAATTTGGACCCGGCGAACTCATCGATCACATGCAACACGATGGTTTAACATGTGCGTTTGAGAGCTGGGGAATGGGAAGTGCTGCTGAATGGACCGCAACTGAATACAATATTTCTAGAGAAGACCAAGACATGTATTCTGCTAATTCTCACCAGCGAGCAGTAAAAGCAACCGAATCTGGCTGGTTCTCAGCCGAAATTATTCCACTAGACGCATCATTGATTAAACAAAGGGCTGATGTAACCCAAGATGAAGGGATTCGAGCCGATTCAACAGCGGAGTCACTCGGAAAACTTCGCCCCGCCTTTGCAAAAAATGGCACCGTAACTGCGGGGAACGCCTCACAGATATCTGATGGTGGTGCTGCCGTTATTGTGACTACGCAAGAAAATGCAGATGCGATTGGAGCGAAGCCCCTTTGTAGAATCACTGATTACAACACGTATGGCGTAGAGCCAAAAAAAATATTTACTGCGCCAGGATGTGGGATTGAAGAGTTACTTAAACGCAACAATCTTTCACACGAAGATATTGATGTCTTTGAGATTAACGAGGCGTTTGCAAGTCAAGTGCTACAAAACTTGGCGCACCTTGGCCTAGACGATTCTAAGGTGAATTTGTGTGGTGGAGGCATTGCTCTTGGTCACCCAATTGGAGCGTCTGGCACAAGGGTACTTGTTTCACTCATCCACCAGATGAATCGAGTTGGAGCATCTAAAGGCATTGCGAGCCTGTGTTTGGGCGGCGGCAACGCGGTGTCAATGTTAGTCGAAACATAAAGACACAAATGACCTTAGTATTAACAACAAAAAACTCTCGGTGATTACAGAGGGAGCTCAGAGCGACGAGGACGTATTGTTTTTGCAGTGTTACTCGATGGACGAATGACCCGAACGCTTGCCCGAGTTGTGCGCTTGGGTCTATCCGCCTGTTTGTGCTTTGGTGTAAGTGGTCGCTTCATATCTAATACCTCCTTCACTTATTGACCAATATCTTCGGCCCATAAGTCTGGCTTCTCATCCCGTAAACATTGCATAAGGGCAATGCACCGCCGGTCTTGAAGCACGGTTACTTGAATACCATTCGAACACATAAAGTCCTCTGCGCCAAGGAAATTTTTATTTTCTCCAATAATAACGCGTTTTACGCCAAATAATAGGGTTGTGCCACTACACATAATGCATGGACTCAGTGTTGATACCAATGTAAGTTCTTTCCAGTCCCGCCTCCTTCCAGCGTTCCTAAAACAAACAACCTCAGCATGTGCTGTTGGATCGCCTGTTTGAATTCGCTCATTGTGACCCCGAGAAACAATTTCTCCACTTGTATTTACAAGCACCGAACCAATCGGAATACCACCCTCGCCCCACGACTTTTCCGCCTGACGAATAGCCTCATCCATCCACGCCGAGTCGATACTCATTGTGAATCAGTTTCAACCTCAACGATTGATTCAACAGAATAGTTTGGCACAGGCGCCTTGTTTGTTGGAATGAGCCAAACTCGATTTCTTATGACCTTCCAAGGACTAACGAGCGATGATTCTAGGTGCACCGTCGCCATTTCATATCCACCCGTCGTTGAGGGAAATATAACATCAGCATCAGCCGAGAAACCACGCACCCGAAGTTCTGTGAGGTGGTATGCAACTTCGTTTGGAGAAGTCATCGGGATTGCACCTCCAAGTTTATCAGAGACAATGTTGTAAGTCTCTTTACTCACGCCTTCTGGAAGATTAAAGACAACAATATCCATACCACCAAAATGTTCATGGGCGTACGAAACAACTTTTGCCATAATCGTTGGCACCGGCTCATTTGTTGAATTTGAAAAAGTGAGCGCGGTGTCGTTTTCTACAGGAGGGTACGTTGCAACAGGCGTGCAACCCAAAAACAGAATAGCGGTGAGTAAGAGTAATGTTCGCATATCAAAAGTGTATCATGGAACGGATGTTGGTTCCCTCAACCCCGAATCCCACCGAACAGGTAACGCGTGGTTGACACCAACAAGATCAAGAAGTTTGCCCACCATAAAATCCACCATATCTTCGATAGATTCTGGCAACATGTAGAAACCGGGCGATAATGGAGCAATAACAGCCCCCGCCTCAGCCACCGCGCACATGTTTCGAAGATCAATCAAACTTAGAGGCGTTTCTCTGTGAGCAAGAACAAGTCGCCTTCTTTCTTTTAGTGTCACCGCGGCCGCCCGTTGCACCAAATTACTTGTAGTGCCAGAAGCGATAGCCCCCAGAGTGTTGTTTGAGCATGGCAACACAACCATGCCATCATGTAAAAAAGTGCCAGATGCGATGGACGCCCCCAAATCTTTATTGTTGTACACAGTGAGATTTTGTTCGTACTCAGGTATTCCTAATTGTAAAGCAGAAATCGAGGTAATCCGTAGTTCTTCAGCAAGAAGGCGTTTTCCAAATGTTGAAATGGCGAGATGAATTTCAACCTCGGATTCAGCAAGAATACGTAAAAAACGAAGAAGATATGGTGATCCAGAAGCACCCGAAACCCCAACAACAACTCGCTTTGGCATCATTCTTCACCCTCTTTAGGAAGCCGGCTTACAATTTGATTGACCGCAGGTTCGCGCAATAAAACAACATCTCCCACATTCAATCCATCTTGTACCGCAGCGTAAGACTCACTAAATTTTCCAATAGTAATTGGCTGTTGCGCGAACCCGCCATCGCGCTGTACCCACACCCACACAACAGGACCGTCTCGGTGAATTGAATGAAGGGGAATATATAAAATATCGGAAACTTCTTCTACAAATATTTCAGCAGAGCATCGCATAGAAGGCTTTAATGATGAACCCTCAACATTCTGCAACTTAATCTCTACAGTGTAGTCCCGCCTGTTTGGATCCCTCCAACCACCACCCTCAGCAAGTACTCCGACAGATAACACTTCGCCGGCATAGATATTTTCGGGTAACGCGTCGCAGATTACCGCAGCGCGCTGCCCCTTTGTAATTAAGCCACTCAACGCTTCATTTACCTTCACCCGAGCAATCATGTTTGAAGTATCGGGAATAGTCATGACGAGCTCGTTCCGATACAGGCTACGCCCGACGGCAAGTGGCTCCCTGTCCTCTCGATTTCTCCCCAAACTAGAAGCGTAGACAACCATTCCACTTGCTGGTGATAACACAACACACACTTCAAGTTGACTTAACTGTTTTTCAAGTTTTTCTTGATGTGACTTCAACTGATTCTCATTCGCCTCAATGTTTGATTGAGCGCTTTTAATCTCAGAAGCGAGTCGCTCCACAGCGCGTTCGTGTTCATCAATTGATTGTTGTAAATCAGACTCTTTCTTTTGTTTATCTTGTAAATGGGTATAGTTTTCATAAACATCAATGTCAAGCCGAGCCTTTTTAAGAGTCGCATCGGCTTTCAAAACGGCAATCTCATCTTGATCTAACTCGTCCTTACTCAAGAATTTTTGCTCGTAAAGGTCTACAGAAGATTCATATTTCTTTAGCAATCGCTGATAATCTTTATCGGCGGTTTGCAAGGCAAGATCAAGATCTTGTCGCCTAGCGACAACCTCTCCCTCTTGCCACGCCTTCAGGGCAAGAGTTGCAAGATCAATATCAAGTTGTTTTACAGCGAGCTCTGAGTCTCTTTTTTTCTCAGAAATCGCGAATGAAGAGCGAGCGGTTTGAAGATTATTCAAAGCTGAAGAAACACTGAGCTCAGAGTTTCGAATATTCTCTCGAATTTGTTCATCGTTTAATTTGAGCAAGACATCACCCATTTGAACATGGGCCCCCTCGTCGACAAGTTCAATAATGGTTGCACCAGACTCAAGGTGGTTATGAATGTTGATTTGCTTTTCTGAGGCGAGTTCGCCTGAAGTTGGGACCGTAATATCAAATGAGCCGGCTGTTACATTGTGGAGTTCACCGGAAAATATTGTAGAAGAGCCGCCCCCATTATCGCTTGCAAAGAGCACCCAAAGCCCCCCCCCAACAACAAGGATGGCAACCGCCAAAATTCCAACACTTGATATTCCTCTACGCATCATTCTTGTAATTGTAAACCCATTGCATCACTTTGCTTATCGACAGGAAGCATTAAAGTTCCTTCTGTAGAAATCCTAAGTTGCCCCGCTTGAAGCAAATAATCAACAATTGAGAGCTCTAGGTCCCTTCTAGCGCTATCCCTTGCATCTTTTGCGCTTTGTAAGTCCGAAATGGCCCGTGTTTGATCCAGCACAGAAACTCTGTCTGGATCGGCATTTATTGAATTTAATCCAAGTTGTGCAATTTCTACATTTCGCTCTTGTAAATCAAGAGTGAACTGAAACACCTCAATGTTACGTAATGCAGAGCGAACCTCTACCGCTACTGTATCCCGCGTTTCTCGATAAGATCTCTTCGCTTTTTCTAACAGAATTTGCTGTTGCCGAACAGCAATTCGCTCAGTTTCTTTATCAAGGGGCAGATTCATCGACAAGCCCGCAACATAATCAATGTCCTGGGTTGTAAATTTCGCGGGCTTTCGTTCTTCGCTGGCAGTTGTTGCACTCAATGAGAACGTTGTATCTGGAAGTAAATCATTCAGGGCATTCGCAACGCCCCGCTTTGTGTCGCCGAGTTGATTAAAAGTGTTTTGTAAATCCAACCGAAAACGTAGTGCCTGCAACACCGCAGTCGTCACATCGATTTCTGGGGGGAATACATGTAATGATGTTGGCACAACATCTATTGGCGACTCAATAGCCCACCCAATTCTAATTTTGAAACGATCAAGAGCAAGTCTGTACTGTTCCCAAGATTGACTAAGCCTTGCGACCGCAGCAAGTGCTTGGTTTTCCGCATCCGCGGAATCATACAGTCTTGCTCTTCCAGATTCGTACAGGGCAACTTGTCTTTTTGCGAGTTGGCGTAACGAATCGACGCCCATTTGCGCATTGTTCAAGGATTGTTTTTGTACAACAAGCGACAAATAATCACTCACAATATCCCTATAAAACGTTCTACGAAATCGTTCGAATGTTCTGGCGGCATAAACCAAATTTCTCTTTGCTTGGATAAGCGACTCTCTTGCAACGGCGCCCGATCCCTGAAGAAGTGGAATTTCAATTGAAAGGCCAAGGACAGAGTTTGAATCAGTCGAAGTCGTTGATGCCGTTGAGGAGTGGAGTTCCTTTGCAAATGTTGAAAGGGCGGATGCAGTAATAGTCCCACCGCCGCGAAGGTTTTGCGCAATCTGAAAATCATTCACCACTTCAAGGGAGGTGTCATATAACCCACCAGTAGAATCCGCATCAAGCCCGGCAGTGACCGTGTTTGAAAACTGTGGTCCCCATAAACGCAATTCCCCAAGCAATGACAATGTTGTTGAGAGGTAGTCATATTCAGCAAACTCTACTTCTTTTGAATTTGCATTTGCCCACAAAAGTGTTTCGCTAAGGGGAAGCAACGTGCTCAATTTTTCAAGGTTGCCCTCTGCATCATCGAGTGATTTTGCGATGGCTTCAGCATCGATATCCATTGCACGGATAAATTCGAGATCATCACTACTGGGATTTATTGTTTCTGGATTTGTATTTTCAATCGAATCTGCAAACGCATCTTGCGTACTTAAAATAATATCAGGCCCACGCGCACCAAACGAGCGGCTTTTTTCAGCCATTACTCTTTCTACACGTTGGTCAATTTGCTGAAAACCGCTGTCACAGCAGGGCAACACACAACATAAAAATAGTACGAAGCGTTTCATCGTGTTGTAGATTCTAACACCCCTGCACCCTGATATGATGATAGGCAGTCCAATGCCAACACAATGTGAAGAACATCAAAATTTATGGGTTTTTGAACACCCCGTGATTCAAGACAAACTCACGCGTATTCGGAACATTCGCACAGAACACGCCGAATTTAGACGCCTGTTAAATGAAATCGCTGGATTGATGTTTTTTCAACTTTCCAGAGCATACAAAACACGAGCCATCGAAGTCGATACCCCTGTTGAACACACAAACGGTGTTCAACTTTCAAACCCGATTACACTCGTGCCCATTTTGCGAGCCGGTGTCGGAATGACAGACGGAGTTTTGGGAATGATTCCGGAAGCAAGAGTGGGACACATCGGTGTCTATAGAGACGAGGAAACAAAACAACCCATTCCCTATTATTGCAAACTACCCGCGGACATTGCTAGTGGACCAGTGTTGTTGATTGACCCAATGCTTGCAACCGGGGGCTCTGCATCCTACGCCGCTACAATATTGCGCGATGAACACAAGTGCCCAGATGTACAAATGGTCTGTCTTGTTGCGGCTCCAGAGGGTGTAACGAAAATGCACGAAGATCATCCCGACCTCTTAATTTACACCGCGTCTCTTGACCGTTGCTTAAACGAACATGGATATATATGCCCCGGGCTTGGCGATGCGGGCGATAGAATATTTGGAACGGTGTAGATATGTCAGAGCACAAAAATAAAACCGTCAACCGTCCTGGCGGATATACAACAGCGCTCGGTATCGTTGCTTCTCAAAGGGGGGAATATGATGGCTCAAAAATTCAACTATTAGGCGATACCGCCGAACGATACGAAACTCACCACGAAGCAGAGGCAATCCCCGAATTTACCGAACCACTACCCGACACCCGACTTTTCGTTGGAGATTGTCGAGATATTTTATCAAGGCTTCCCGATAAAAACTGTGTGGACTTGGTGTTTGCAGATCCCCCGTTTAATTGGGAGGTTCCATACGATGGCTGGAAAGACAATATGCCAAGAAACGAGTTTGAACGATTTACGTTTGACTGGTTAGACGCCTGCATAAACTTGCTTTCACCCACAGGATCAATTTGGGTGAGCATTCCAGATGACACCGTTGCTGAAGTTGTGTTGCATTTAAAACGCAGGGGCCTTACGATGATTAATTGGTGCGTTTGGCACTTTCGTTTTGGGCAACATCGCGAAGGGTCATTCATAATGAGCAAGGTCCACGCTTTATATTTTGTTAAAGATCCTCTGCACCGCACGTGGAATTCTGACGCCATCCTTGAGCAATCAGACCGTGCAAGTATTTATAACGATAAACGAACACATGAAAAGGAATCCCACAAAGGAATGCGAGTACCAATGGATGTTTGGTATGGCAAGTATTGGGGGCGAATTCAAGGAAACAATAAAGACAGAAGACAGGGCCACCACAACCAAAACCCCGAAGTGTATTTAGAACGAATTATTTTAGCATGCTCAAACGAGGGAGATATTGTGTTAGACCCTTTTGTTGGAAGCGGCACAACAAGCACAGTTGCTCGCGCGCATAACCGCCGATCGATTGGCATCGAACACTCTAGGGTGAATGCAGAAAGTGCTTGGGAACGAATTACGAACATCGGAATGATTCGGAAAAACTGTTCTATGGGCCAAAGTTCAGCAATTTTTGATAAGCGGTAATTTATGTTCCAGCCCTCAATAAATTTTTCTAGCCACGAAGATGTTTGTGCAGCGCTACACTCTGCCTCAACTTCTTTACGCACAAACAAGAGCCGGGTTGGTTGTGTTCACCACTTGCCATCAAAGGGACAGGTACTTGTAACAGGTGATTTACATGATAATCCCGTTCACTTCTCGAAGATTATTCAACTTGCTGAGCTTGATATTCCAACGAACCATGTTGTCTTACAAGAACTTATACATTCCGGTGGTGACTCAAGCGTGGTTGATTTTAGTTACCGAATGCTTGCAAGAGTGGCCGCACTAGTTATTGCTTATCCAACGCAGGTTCACCCCATTCTTGCCAATCACGAGTTATCACAAGCAACTGGTCGGCTTATAACAAAAGGCGGTGACGAGCTCGTACAAAAATTTAACAACGGTGTTCAACAGGTCTTTGGTAAACACACAAAAACTGTTATCGATGCACTAAAAACTTTTATTCTTGCGATGCCACTTGCGGTGCAGTCAAAGAGTGGACTAATGTGTTTGCACAGTCTTCCGAACGAGTTAACAATGGATGAATTTGATGAAAAAATTCTACTGCGAGAAATGCGACCCGCAGATTACCGAGGCCCATTTGGTTCAGCGTATATGACCGTGTGGGGAAGACAATATGGCTCAGAACAAATTGCCGCATTGTCAAAGCACTGGGGCGTCACACTTTTTTGCCTTGGGCATGCATGGGTCCCATCCGGAATTGATATGGCAATGGCAAACGTATTACTGATTAATAGCGACCATAACAACGGAGTTGTTTTGCCCATTCAACTCGACAATATTCAAAGTGCAGGGAAAAGCATGAAATCAGCGATTCCACTTTCATCCGTTTTGATTGACAGTAGTGCATTATGAAACCTGATACCCCAACAACTCTCGCCCTAGAATTTTCATCTCGTTCAGGAAGCATCGCGTTGATGAATAACAGCGGGGAATCGTTAGTCGCACCCACAACAGTCGGTAGAAATGTAGAGGACGACGTTTTTCCTTCAATTGAAAAAACCGCGACAGCTCTTGACATTTCGGCAAACGAACTAGAGTTAGTTATTGTGAGTGTTGGTCCAGGAGGATTCACTGGCTTGCGAACAGCGGTAACAATTGCCAAAATGATTTCCTTTGTATCTGGGGCAACAATAGTGCCTATTGAAAGCGCAATCGTATGTGTGCAACAGGCAGATAAAGGCGATGGACCATTTGCAGTTATCTCAAGTGTAAAGGGAGATGAATTCTGGCTCTCGAACATTGTTCTCAAAGAGAGCCTGTGGGTGTGTACATCAAAAACCTCATCAACCAAAGAATTGCAACAGGATGCGAAACATGCTGCTGGAGTGTTTGTAGATTCGTTTTTACCCGTAGAAGCGAGGGAGATTATGAAGCAGCACGGAATTCCAATTTATACAAGTACTCCCGATGCGAACGCTCTCCTCCAAGCAGGGCTTGAGTACTATAAAGAAGGTAAAAGCATTGAACCGGAGCTCCTTCTTCCCATTTATCCTAGGGATCCAGAGGCTGTAAGGGTGTGGAATGCCAAGAAAACCCGGAAACCCCAAAAACCCCCAATTCGCAATAGGGACCGATAATATTCCACGCACGACTCCTTTTCCGTTTTGAGACCCCCTAATTCTGTTTTTTTACCCATCTTCAACAATCTCATGTGAAGTTGCGTAGTTTTGGGGACGAAGGGCATTCTTGTGGCAAGTT
>Ga0315336_1003909_pt1 | contig 18838 bp, 17 predicted proteins | sample ASW5metaG_FD_204512 | JGI IMG/M metagenome (GOLD analysis project Ga0315336, IMG submission 204512) | Ammonia-oxidizing marine archaeal communities from Monterey Bay, California, United States - ASW #5 | ecosystem: Environmental > Aquatic > Marine > Intertidal zone | place: USA: California... | reverse complement strand
TTCACCATAGTTTTTCCAAAGTTTTTACCCTGCAGCATTCCAATAAACGCATCAACCGAGCTATCCAATCCTTCGGTTGTACTTTCCCGGTACTTCAGTTTCCCTTCCTTGATCCATCCAGAGAGCGTTTTGAGTGCCTCGCCGGCATCGGGATGCTTGGCAGACAATTGGGAAAAAGCAAAAAACGCGAATCCCTCGGTGGCCCCATCTTTTCCCAGAACTCCAAACCCTTCTTCTTTCAGTCGTTTTAGGGGTGTCGTTCCGGCATCACCGGCTACATTGTTGTATTGGCTGATAAATCCGCATATTGGGATACGACTCCCTTTGTTCAACAGGGGAATCACGGCTTCCAGAACGTCTCCTCCGACGTTCTCAAAATAAATGTCGATGCCATCGGGTGCGGCGGAGGCTAAATCGGCCGACAGATTACCTGTCTTATAATCTACGCACGCGTCGAAACCCAAGACATCCACACAATACGCGCACTTTTCGGGACCACCCGCAATGCCAACCGCCCGCGCACCGTGGATCTTCGCCAATTGGCCCACACCTTGCCCGACAGCCCCGCTCGCCGCGCTGACGACCACCGTATCGCCCTCTTTCACTTTCGCCACGTTGAGCAAGCCTTGATACGCAGTGTAGCCGGTCATCCCCAAAATCCCAAGCGATGTAGATTCTGGTCCTAACGAGCCGTCCCATTTCTCGATAGGCATCCCGTCGTTGTTCCATTGAATGTCGTCCGCGGTACCGATGCTGTATTCCTGCCAGCCGTAGTAACCCACAACCAAATCTCCGGCGCCCCAACCGGGCACTTTGCTCTCGATGACTTCCGACAGCGTCCCACCGACCCCGGCCTGTCCGATGAACTCTTCCTTTTTCATGAAACCAGACCGCATGTAAGGGTCCAACGTCAACCATTTTGTCTTCAGTAGCATCTGACCATCTTCAATCGACGTGATCTCTTCCGTCACAATCTTAAAATCCGACTGTTTCGGCATTCCATCGGGCAGCGATTTCATGACCACCTTGCGATTGACTACGGGGTTCATTCAGGTTTTCCTTTCGTTCGAGGGTTCCGAAGCTGGTGCATAGGAACTATTTTCGTGATTTACGTGTCTGCAATTGACCATTGCGAGGTCAAAAGCACCCTCGAATCAATAATCGTCATCATATCCTTTTCGAAAGCCTCTCGTAAACATGTTCGGAGGGCAAAAACTCGGACCTTGTAAACCCCAGGCTACTTGACCGCGTCTTATAGACGAAATAAACTGCTGATCCAAGAGAGGGGTCCGATCCCATGCGTAGAATGAACCAATTGATATTGCTGGCAACTGTCGTTCTGAGCGTTTCGAGCAACACTGAAGCGCAAGATCCGTTCCCAGAAGCCACTCCACTGGCCATCGATACCATCATGAATTCGGTGCTCGAATCCGGCGGATCTCCGGGGGCGGCAGTAGCTGTTGTAGTTGATGGAAAATTCCGGTGGTCCAACGCGTACGGTGCTCTAGACCTTGAATCTAAAATCCCGACTACGCCCGATTCAGTTTTTCGATTCGCGTCGATATCCAAGATGCTCACAGCGACCGCAACCATGCAATTGGTGGAGGCCGGAAAACTCGATCTGGACGCAAAGGCGCGCGAATACTGCCCGGCCTTGCCGTCTGCCAATTCGGCCATTACGGTCCACCACCTCTTGTGCCACCAGAGCGGACTTCGTCATTGGCGTAAGACGGCAGAGCGATACAATCAGACGCACTATCGAAAAATCGAAGCGACGCTGAGCGTCATTGCGGATTCTCCCCTGCTTTTCGAGCCGGGAACCGCGGACGAGTATTCCACGCCCGGATACAACGTGGTCGGTTGTGTGATAGAAAAGGCATCGGGCATGAAATACGCCGACTATATGCAGAAGCGCATTTTTGCTGCAGCCGATATGAAAAATAGTTTCATTGGCGACCCTCCATCAAAAAATAAGAATAAAGCCCGTGGTCATCGCCCAGGGCCGCGGGGCCCGCGTCCTGCACGTGAAGATAATCTCAGCATCAAATACCCGGGCGGCGGCCTCTCCGGAAGTGTGGTCGATTTGGCGCTATTTGCCGAAGCCCTTTTCCAGGGAAAATTGGTGAATTCGGATTCGCTCAATACAATGTGGTCACAGAAACCCCTGAAAGACGGGTCACTGACCAATAAAGGCTACGGGTGCAATATCGGTACGGAAAAGGACCGGAAAGTCGTATGGCATATCGGCGGCGTATCAGGATTCTGTGGAAATCTGTATTTTTACCCCGACCGAAAGGCCGCAGTCGCCGTCCTGTTTAATCTGGAAGCTCAGGACGTATTTCCAACGGCAAGTTCAATCATGGACGAACTCCTGAAATAAATCGAATCTCAACTATCCGCCTCGTCAACACGTTGAATTCCCTGCCCACACGTGCTATTTTCGATTGCGAAACTGCATTCGAGAAATGGATGCCAGACACCCAATTTCAGAAAGGATTTTTCGTGCACGTATTGGCTAACGACTCAGTCACCGCGATTTCGACCTCGAAGTCAAACGGTAATGAATTATGGATCGCGTCCGATGAGCTGAAGGCGGCAACAGGATTCGATTTGAAGCCCGAAGGGGCTTGCCTCGGGGAACTCTGCGTTCCGATTCGACAAGATGCAGACAATGAACTTTATGAATCCGATGGTGAAACAGGCTGGGTCAATGCTACCGCACTTGCGGCGAAACTCAACCAGCCGCTGATCACCGATACCGAAGAAGGCGTCTGGAGTTTCGGTGCCGTTCCTTCCGAACGGGCGTCCACGTTAGAATCGGCTATCGCGCCGGACTTTGAAATTGCGGACCGCGGTGGCAAGACGATTCGTATGAAGGATTATCGCGGGAAAAAAGTGCTTCTCGTCACATGGGCCTCCTGGTGAGGCTGCCGTCTGGACCCGCCCGTGTGGCAGGCGTTATACGAAGAAATCAACGATCCAAATTTTGAAATAATCTGCGTGGCTGAAGATACGATGGGTGAGGAAGCGGCTGGAGAATGGTTCGATGCCACGAATGCATCCTATGTGTGTATCGTCGATCCCTCCCACATGATCAGTACGTTGTTCGGCTTCATCAATGTCCCTGCCGCTGTATGGATCGACGAGGACGGACGCATCGTGAGACACAATGAAGGCACTTATGCGGCCAAACATCAATTGGAACACAAGCTGGCGGGAACAATTAAGTTCGGCACGGATGTTTATAGTAATGCGCTGAAGGATTGGGTCGCGAAGGGTGCCGACAGTTCGTTTGTCTGGTCGCCGGAAGAAGTTCGCAACCATCTGAAACCGCATACGGAAGAAACCGCGTTGGCCGATCCGAATTTCAAGATGGGCGCGTATTTCAAGAGTGTCGGAAACGACGCAAAAGCACGTCATTATTTTGAGGAAGCGCAACGATTGAATCCTGACAGCTGGAACTATCATCGTCAGGACTGGACCTACGATGGCGAAGTTGAAGCCGGCAAACGCTGGTACAAGAAGAATCAGGATTTGGACGGGAAATTGTATTACGACAAACTCGAACTACCCGGCGAAAAATAAAAGGAACTTACTGTGAAAACGAACATTTCATTGGTGCTACTGACAGTACTCATTTCCGGGTGCGCGCACATGAGCGGCTCAGGTGGCGGTGCAGATGCCGCCGGATACTACGCGGGCCATTGGTATGGGCCAAATCCCAATCAACCTCTCGGCGAACTGAATTGCACAATCACCGCAACAGGCGGCGGAAATTACGATGCCCTGTTCTTCGCTACGTTCGGAGGAATGGGCGAGTACGAAGTACCGTTGAAAGGAACCACCCAAGACGACGCTGTAGTGTTTGATGGTTCTGTCGACCTCGGTGAAACCAGTGGCGGCGTCTTCGATTGGAAAGGCACTATCGTCGAAGGGGAATTTAACGGCTCGTACACAAGCAAGTTCATCAACGGCACATTCAAAATGGGTAAAGCCGAAAAGCCCGCCGAATAAGCTATCGGAGATGATTTTCATGTTCAGCCGAATCTCACACAAGCAGCAAATCACGAAAGTCCTTTTTTCTCTTTTCCTCGGACTTATCGTTACGACTTCTGCCCAAGGCGCGTCTTCCGTTCTAATCGTAGTGGAAAATCTACGACCATTGGACGTGGCAGAAATGCCCAACCTCAAAGGTATCGCAAAACGCGGCGTTGTTTCTTCGTCCCACCACGCGGTGTACCCCCCGGCGCCCCACGAAAATGCGGCTTCATTAATCACCGGCACCTACCCAAGAAGCCACGGCTACTTGAATCTTTCATCCGAAGACAATAGACCGACTGTAGCAACCATCGTCGATGCGTATACCGAAGCGAAAGAAACGCCCCTCATCCTCAGTGCCAATTCGAGAATCGCAGCAATGCTTCCGAAAGGTGCCCACTTCAGTTCGGCTGGAACCAATGCTGAAAACCCAAATGAATGGGTCGCGAACCAGTACTTGGCGCAAAAACATCGACCCGCAATTTCGATTTTGTGGTTTGCGAATGCCCCATCAGCCAGAAAAGAAATTGACGTTCTCATAGGCGAAATTGCCAAACACCACGGAAAACGCAAACTCGATGCCAATATTTTCGTCACATCCACTGGCGCCCCGATACCTCGCCCATCCCGAGAAAAAATCATTCAGATCGTCCAAGAAGGAGTCGATGGCGTCCCAAATATGGAAAAAGTTTCTATCGGAGATTGGTACGTGTCCGGACTGAACGGCAACATGCAGGTAATTCGCAAAATCGTCGCACAATTTCAACGGGAGGAATCGGTCGGAAGTGTGTTCACTGATCAAATCCGGGTCACCCACCCTGAGGGAAAGGCTCCCGGCGCTCTTTCGTTTGAATCAGTATTTATCGACCACGAACGGAAACCCGACATCGCGTTCGACGCTCCGTGGAGCGAAAACTTGCTCGCCATTCCATTGGTCGCCGCCGGGCCGGATATAAAAACGAAAACCGAATCGAATGTACCATCCGCGAATCTGGATCTAGCGCCTACACTCCTACACGTAGGTGGTGTAAAAATTCCAGAATCAATGACCGGCAGGGTCCTGCAGGAGTTATTGAACAACGGACCCGCCCCGGAAGATATCGAAGTCCTTAAACGGCGGAGCGGTTCGCAGGTAGATTTGGGCGATTTCATCTTCCGGTTCTTCATGACCGAATACACGGTGGACGGGATCGACTATCTCCACTCACTCGATCCACAGCGGATTTCGAAGTAGGTTAACTGATTATGACGACCTTCGATATCGGTACCGTAGTTCATCACCTTCATTATGACTACAGAGGAGTGATTGTCGAAGTGGACGAATCCTGTCAGGCCGACGAAGCCTGGTATCGGAAAAACCGGACCCAACCCGATCGCAATCAGCCCTGGTATCACGTCTTCGTCGATGGCGGTCACGAAACGTATGTGGCCCATTCAAATCTGGAAGAAGACACTGCTGGAACGCCCATAAATCACCCACACGTAACACGCGTTTTTCCCTCGTTCTACAAAGGCAAGTATCACCGGCAAAGCTTAAACTAACCCATTGAAAAGAGACTCCATGTCGAATTTGCTCCCGAAATCAGTCATCGTTTTTGACGACACCATGCGTGAAGGCCTGCAGATCGAAAGCACCGATATTCCGGTGTCTGAAAAACTGAGGTTGCTAGACGCCCTGGGAGAGACGGGAGCAAAAACACTCACCATCGGCTCATTCGCCCATCCGAAGTGGACGCCCCAGATGGCGTGTATCGACGAAATCGCTGAGAAATTCGTCCCCAAACCGGGAATACGATACACCGCCGTGATCTTTAACCAAAAGGGATTCGAACGCGCGGACAAGTACTACCCGAAACTGGACGTCCGTACGCGTCGAGTCGGAACCTTCATCGAAATGTGCGACACCTTCGCGAAGCGCAACTACAATCGTTCCCAAGCGCAACAAATCGCCGCAATCGACGACACCATCGTGCGTGCTAAAGATGCCGGTACCGAACACGGTTCTATCGCAATCGGAAATCCCTTCGGATCGAATTTCGAAGGGGCCTTTACACTTAAACAACAAATGGATTTCTTGGAGTTAATGATCACTAAATGGCGCGATGTAGGAATCGAAGTCAAGCGCCTTTCTCTTCTTGAAGCCATGGGATGGAATACGCCCTTGAAGGTCCGCGAATTATTGACTGCCGTAAAAGACAAATGGCCCGAGATCACGGATTTCCATTGTCACCTCCACAATTCGCGTGGCTCGACCATTGCCAGCTATTACGAAGCCCTCATGCTTGGGGCTCAAGAATTCGATACAAGCCTCGGCGGTATGGGTGGTTGTCCCTATTGCGGCAACGGACGCGCTGCCGGCCATGTACCCACGGAAGATTTCATTGACTTGTGCCACGAAATGGGCATCGAAACAGGCTATGACCTGGACAAAGTGATTGAAGCTGTCGCCATTGCCGAAGAAGTCGTCGGTCACTCGTTGTGGGGCCATGTATCAAAGGCTGGACCAAGACCGCACGGTGACGCGCTGTATCCTACCGACATGCCGTTCGTCGAAACATTGGAAGAGGCCGCCCATTTTCGGAAGGGTGCCCACGTGTATAAAAATCAGATTTCGCCGTGGACGAAGGACGACGCCTTAAACGCGTAGTTCGATCAATTCTTGCTGGCGATTATGGCATCCAAGACCGGATCGTGTCCGGTGAAGTAGTCTTTTGAACTGACAGTGACCGGGATATCAACCGGCACGAATTCTCGTTGGTCGTCCGGTTCCCCCTCTTCATGCCAGCGGGATGAAATACTCCCATGCATGTCCGAGTTGGGGAGCGTAAAGGCATTGAACTCGCCATACGAATTGGGTTTCCCTGCACCCGGCACGCCAGCGAACAAAGCATGGGTGGCACGTTCCATACGCACGACGAACATCAGCGCCGCGGAAAAGGTGGTGGGACTCGTAATCACAAATAAACGACCCGGCTGGTTGATACGTTCGTTGCGGGCAATCGCGCGAATGAAATTGGTGGTCAAATCTCCATTTCCTCCCCCGTTGTGGCGTAGATCGATTACCAGTTTTTTTGCTTTCTCTTCTTCAACCACCTTGATAATCTCACGAGCAAGCTGTCCAAACCGAGGTCCATCGTCGGCATTTTGAATGGCGTTGATTTGCACGAACAACGTCTTGGGCTTTTTGAGATACTCCATCCAATACGTCTCGTCCGCCCGCTCCAAATACAGCGGCAACTTTTCGGGAGCTGCGGACGGCTTATCTTTCACGTCCCGATACTCCAGTCTGTCGACAAAGTCGACTTCCACCTTATCCGGTTTTCCGTCACACGGCTCGAATCCTATTTTTACGGCGCCAATCTCTTTTACAATTCCTTCGTACCGGAGGAACGCTTCGTTCGTTAACCAATATACCCGTGAGTTCAAGAGACCGTATTCATTGTCACGCGACATGAACCGATAGGGCTTCTCCAATAGAGACTCCGTCGGGTAGCCATTGATGGTGACCACCCGCCTCCCGACGAGTTCCTCCAATTCCGGTAACGCAGAAGCGACGAATACGCCGTCGCTCAATTCTCCGAGTCCCAGCGGTAGCCGTCGTGGATTAAAGTCGTCGCTGAACCAGGTCCAGGTATGGCCATCGCCGATCAACGCCGCAATAGCCAGCAGCTCCAGCGCGATATCAAAATCGCTCATGCCGGACAGGTTCGTTACAAGGCTTTCAACGGCCTGATTAAATTCCTGCTCAGATACTGAATGAAACGGAGCTATATGGGTCTCGTTGAGAAGCTCAACATAGGTTCGGATGTCCTCGGCCCATTCTTCGTCAGTGAAACGTCTTTCGAAGGATTCCTGGCCGTAGACGGGGATCGTAATTACGATTGAAATGAGCAGGCAATAGGCAGTCTTCACGATGGGCTCCTTGTTTAGGATAGGACGCGCATAGCCCGAAAATGGTTTACTCTTTACGGGCAGCCGCCCCGACCGAGGCCAATTTTGCGGGGGTCCCCACGCCAACGGCATTGATCGAATCGTGGGCCGCTCCCACCTTATTCGACACGCTCGTGACCCACAAGGTACCGGCAATCAAGATACAGCCGCCCAGCAAGGGAATCAGTCCCAATGTTTCATCTGGCAAAACAACCAGCGATACGACGAAAGTGAGGAAGGGATTCAGCAGGGTCCAGCTGGAACACAAGGCCGACCCGAGATGCTTTTGAGCGAAGTGATACACCGGATGAGCGAGTGCGATAGGAACGAAACCCGAGATAAATACAATCCCAGCTGATTGCACATCGGTATGTGCAATGGTTGACAGATCGCCGAACACGATGGCGGAGACCAATATTCCGACCATCGCATAGGAAGCCAAAACCGTGAACAGTGGGACCGGATGGATGTTCGTCACCAAATGTTTCATGGAAATGGCGTAGAACGCCCACAGCCCGGCCGTAAAAATGATTAAGAAAGTGGACCCCTCGAGCAAAAGCGATAGCGACATCCTACCTTCGGTCAGCACAATGGCTACTCCGATGAAACTAATTAGCGTACCCAGAATATATCCGGGTTCGCGAATCACACGACGCTCCTCGCGGAAGAGAACGAAACTCAACACCACGACGAAGATAACACTGACCTTCACCACGAGCTGGGCGGTAACCGCAGGAGTGTCGTAACAGGCAATCGTCCACGTCATCAGCATCAACACGTTGAGTATCGAGAGTGGAACCAGGGCTTTGGAAATTTTGAGCGATGCTTTCAGCCCGTCGCGGTGAAAGATCAAAGAATACGCGAGGAGAGGAATGACCGCCGGAATATATCGAACGAGAGCAAGCGTGTAGGGGTCGTAGGTATCTTTGAGCAGGCGAATCGTAACGGGGCCAATCGCCCAGGCGAAGCCGACGAACAGCAATCCCGCATACGCCCATTTTCGAATTCTATCGCTCATCGCTGCTCCGATAGTGTTGATTCAAATGTACCCATACCTACATCAACGGTGATGCATACTTCCGAACGCTCGCCTATCCTTTGGCTTGCGCCCGGCCCCGCTCCTGAATAATCAGGCGCCGCTCTGCGACCACGTCCGCGGAAGGAGAAATGTGTTTACGGCTGATATCCACTTCGTAGTCCATGGCGTCCCCCAACGGCATATCGTATCCGCGGTCCATCATCCGCTTATATTCAAACATCACTTCCGGCACGCATGTTCTCATATCGTTGGCCAGTTGAACGCACGTCGGCATCAATTCGTCGGGAGCCACGACCCGATTCACCAGACCCCACTCGCACGCCTGGTCTGCTGTCAGATAATTTCCAGTCAATGAAAGTTCCTTGGCTCGATTGAGTCCAATAGCCCGGGAAAGACGCTGCGAAAGGCCCCATCCCGAAAGTATCCCGATGCGCGCGTGGGTGTCAGCAAACTTTGTTTCGGGTGTCGCGATCAGAATATCGCAGGACAACGCGATCTCGAATCCGCCCGTAACGGCCACTCCATTGATAGCGCCGATAACCGGTTGCGGAATAGCACGTAACAATTTTGGTGGGTCAGGTTGATCGCCGCCCGAACGTCTTCGCTCGGGGTCACCCATTTCTTTCAGGTCCAACCCCGCGCAAAATCCACGTCCCGCGCCTGTCAATATCACGACACGTATCGAATCGTCGGTACGAATACTATCCAGTTCCTCGTGAAGTGCCTGCCGAAGCTCCATGGAAAGCGCGTTCATCTGATCCGGACGATTCAGGGTCAGCGTGGCAATTTCATCCTTCTTTTCAACCAATAATACCGGTTCAGACATGGACGGGTTCTCCTCGAGGGTTTCGGAATGAAATTTCCGGGCACGAAAGAATCGAGTCTAAACCATTCGAACTAATCAATCAACCCGTTTTCATTCTTACTTTTTGGGAGAAGGTTTTTGCAGACGTTTTTCATCCGCCATCGCGCATGCATACATAAAATGTTGAATAGGATATTTCAACGCCAATTGAACCTGTTCAAGGGCTTTCTTGTCTTGGTCCACAATTTCGTAATACTTGCCCAGATAGTAATGCGCGTAGAATTGATTCGTAGTCCGTTCAACGTCAGACGTCACTCCACGCTTTGCCTCTTCGAATACGGCCTCGGGTTCCCCACGGCCCATGAATACTTCAAGCAGCGCGGGAAATGGGTTACGTAGTTTGCGTGTATATTCGAACATCGTCTCCCGTGCTTTTTCGATGCCGTGTTCTTCGGCAATACACAAGAACCTCCAGATTCCGTTTTCGATGTCCAGCGCGCCGACACGATGATATCGCGCAAACTGCTCCGCCCCATTCTTGAACTCCCCTACATAGTATTGGGCCAAGCCGCGCTCCCAACAAGAGTCATCATCGTGAGGCCAGCCATGCTCAACGGCCTTGTGGTAGTCCTTCAACGAGTCTTCGAAACGGCCCAGCCTGAAATAGACTTCGGCTCGATAATGGTGGTACCGAGACGGCTCCTCACCGACCAGACCGTTTAATTCCGCTAACGCTGAATCGAGTTCCTCTTGATAGGAATCATCGTCAACGATAGCTTGAGCCATCGAAGCGGCACATGGGAGAGCCAAAACCGTCAAGGTAACCAGCGAGTACATCCAATGATTTTTCATCCGCCTATGATAGCATGACGCGGAAACTGAGTTCGGTCGAAACCATTGGGCGAACGGTAGGGTCCAATGTTAGGAAAATACCGTTCATTCGAAGGTTTTAACGTACCGAGATCGAAAGTGGCGCCATTTAAGATGCAGACAACGCAGATGCAAACCGTTTTGAAAGTGACGAATCTGACCAAAGACTTTGGCGAACGGCGTGCCGTCGATTCTCTCGACTTTGAAATCGAGCGCGGTGAGATCTTCGGTTTGTTGGGGCCTAATGGAGCGGGTAAGACCACCACGATACAAATGGCGGTCGGGTTACTCCCGCCGGACCTGGGTGACGTAGATGTAATGGGAAGGGGTTCCCCCGACCAACGAAGTGTACGAAAATATATTGGTGTAACGCCGCAGGAACTGGCTTTTTACGGTTCATTGACGGCAGAAGAGAATCTGTTATTCTTTGGAAAGCTTCAGGAGTTATCCGGCGCCGAATTGAAATTACGCGTTGATGAAGCCCTCGATTTCGTTCGACTTTCCGATCGTCGACGGGACATCGTGGAAACGTTCTCCGGCGGTATGAAGCGACGGCTCAACATGGCCATCGCCCTACTTCACCGGCCCGAAATCGTTTTGCTGGATGAACCCACGGTCGGCGTCGATCCCCAATCGCGCAATGCTATCTTCGATAATATTCTGGCGCTCCAGGATGACGGCAAAACCATGATCTATACAAGTCATTACATGGAGGAAGTCGAAAAGCTCTGCCATCGAGTCGCCATCATCGATCAGGGAAAGCTCCTCGCTCTAGATACCGTAGACAACCTTGTTCGCGCCCATGGAGGGGAACGAACCGTGGTCGCGTCCACGAACGAAGGCGAACAACGTATTCCGACCAGAGATCCTCTCGCAGAACTCAACCAACTCGACAAAGCGGGGAATCTTAGGCATTTCAGCGTGGAAGAACCGAATCTCGAGAAAGTATTTCTAAACCTTACTGGAAGGAGCCTGCGGGACTGATGCGCATCGTCGTTGCCATGGCACTCAAAGATCTCCGCCTACTTTTTCGTGACAAGGCGGGCCTATTCTTCGTAGTCGGCTTTCCGTTTTTTTATGCTCTCCTGTTGGGTTCGATATTTTCGACCGGCTCTCCTCAATCCGGAAGTATGAAAGTGATGGTAGTCGATCTGGATCAAACGGAAGCATCCGAAAGCTTCATCGCTGAATTGTCCAAACAAAAAGTGCTCGAACTCGTTCCGTCTGAGCTCGCTGAAGCCGAAGACAATGTTCGTCTTGGCAAAGTGGTTGCCTACGTCGCCATTCCGGAAGGGTACGGAGCGCGGCCCAAAAATCCCTTATCGGGAAAACCAGGCCCTGAGATCGAACTTGGGGTAGATCCCTCTCGAAGTACCTCCTCGGGTATGCTCCGCGGGCTCCTCATGGGAACTGCATTCCGGCAAATGGCAACCAGTTTTCAAAAAGCGGCCAAATCAAAGGACGCAACAAAAGCCGAAGACACTTCGCAAGAAGAGGCTTGGGCGCCGCTGACCATTCGCAGTAAATCGGTGTCTCGAAAGACGACCGGTCCGAAAAACGGCTTTGAATTCGCCATCCCGCAGGGAATGATCTGGGCCATGCTTTTCTGTATGCAGCGTTTCTCTACCAACCTCGTCGGGGAAAGGGAACGGCAGACTCTTTTACGTATGCAATTGGCACCCATTTCCCGTCTGCATATCCTCGGCGGTAAAGCCTTGATCTGTTTCGGGGCGATTCTACTTGTGGCGATATCACTGGCCATTTTTTCTCGACAAGCAATGGACGTGCAGATATCGTCTTTCTTGAATTTCGCGATTGCACTCCTATCCGCAGCAGTTTGTTTTTCCGGCATTATGGTGTTCGTCGCCGTGCTCGGAAAAACAGAAAATGGCGTGGGTGGAATCAGTACCGCGATCATGATGCTCATGGCCATGTCCGGCGGCGGCATGGTACCCCTCATTGCCATGCCGGGCTGGATGCAATCCGTCGGATCAGTCAGTCCGGTAAAGTGGGCTATCCTCGGGATCGAAGGAAGTATTTGGCGAGATTATTCAACCGTTGAAATTCTGACACCAAGTGCAATACTGCTGGTAATTGGCGTCACCTGTTTTGCGATCGGTGCCCGCGTCTTTCGCTGGGAAGAATAACTTCGGCTTATTCCGGCAACGCCAACACAATAAGTTCCGGTTTCGTATAATCACCAAAAAAGCTTACCCCACCGCCACAAGCCGCGATATATTGTTTCCCCTCGTAAAGATAACTGATTGGATTACCTTGGATCGGCATGGGCAGCGGAATAGCTCCGAGATAGTCGCCATTCTCTTTGTCGTATACGCTGATACTCCGAACGCTTTCGCCCATATCGCCGCTGCGCCCGCCCTTTGCCACGAATAAAAGAGTCTTTGTTACCAAGGGTCCGCCCACGGGAAACCGTAGCGCGCCCAACGGCGGAAGGTCCATCCCTTTTAGGGCCGGATGGCTTTTGAAACTGTCGCCATGGGGAGACATCCATGCATGGTCGCCTTTGGTCATATCTATGCCCGTGATTCGCGAGTACGGTGGTTTGAGAATCGGCAAACCCTGAGGCCCGGGAACACTATCGCTCCACCTTGCAGGTATGTAGTCCAGGTTCGACCGATTCGCGTCGGGCTTTTTCAATGTGAATACGGCCGGTCTCGTCATGGAAGGTACGAACAATCGTCCTGATTCAGGATCGACGCCCGCGCCGGTCCAATTAGCTCCTCCGCCATCACCCGGCATGAACATAACCGGTTTGTGTTCTCCTTCGAGGGCGGGCGGAGTAAAGATTTTCGGTGTCGCGTAACCTTTCATAATCTCTATGGCTTCCGCTCGCAACTCAGGCGTGAAATCGATCAGATCATCTTCGGTAATTTCCTGAAGATCATACGCCGGCGGTTTTGTTGGAAAAGGTTGAGTCTGCGATGCGCGCTCGCCCGGCACCTTACTCTGCGGCACCTCACGTTCTTCGATCGGCCAGACGGGCTTACCGGTTGTTCGATCGAGCACATAGGTAAAAGCCTGTTTACTGATCTGCGCCAAGGCTTTGATCTTTTTTCCGTCTACCGTGACATCCATCAAGTTCGCGGCGGACGGAAAATCATAATCCCACAATCCATGATGAACGGCCTGAAAATGCCAAACCCGCTCGCCCGTCTCTCCGTTGAGACAAACTAGGCTTTCCGCGAACAGATTTCCGCCCAACCGGTGGCCACCATAAAAATCGCTTGTCGGAGTACCGGTCGAAAGATAGACATACCCTAACTCGGGATCGACGGCCATCTGGGTCCACTGGTTCGCGGCACCGGTATATTTCCAGGAATTTTCAAGCCATGTTTCGTTGCCGAATTCATTTTCTTGCGGAATGGTGTGAAAGACCCATTTCTGCTCGCCGGTCCGAACATCGAAACCACGAACATGCCCGGGAGAGCCTTCTTTCAAATTCACCCCATCGCCGACTACATGGCCCACCACGACAATGTCACCAACGATCGCCACTTGCGACGAATGGCTGATCGTTCGAGCGGTAGCAGGCCGTCCAAGACTTGTGCTCAAGTCCACGATACCGTCATCGCCGAACTCCGCGACCAATGCGCCAGTCTTCGCATTGAGGCAAATCAATCTCAAATTGTGTACGGCGATGAGAATTCGGCCGTCTGCACCGTCATCCCAATACGTTACGCCACGATGCTGCCAGCCGAGATTTGCAGGACGCCGAAGCGTTTCATACGTCTTTGGGTCATATTCCCAAACGGTCTCGCCGGATCCTGCGTCGACCGCTGCTACCTGTCCGAAACAAGTGCTGACATAAAGCAGTCCATCCACCATCAAAGGCGTCGCCATAAAGCGACCGACTTGAAGATTTGGCTTCTCCTTTGCCACTTTCGTCGAAATCGATTCCCAACGAAACACAACTTCCAAGTCTTCGAAATTGTTCCCATCAATCTGATCCAGCGGCGTATATTTCGTATTCCCAGGATCCCCACCGAAACTGTGCCACTCGCCATTTTGGGCGCCCTGCTGGGCACACGCGAAACCTGCGGCGGATAGCATCAATAAAGACGCGACGAATGGCAAACTGCGTAACCTAAGAGAAGATTTCATCTTGTAGCTCCAATTTTTCTTAGATGTGACTATACGGACAGAACAATCTCTTGGTCAAACGCTGGAATGGTCAATCCCATGATCCGTTTTCGAATTACCGCCGAAAGATTGACCTTGCCCGTTTTTCGTTGTTACTATCTCACGGCGATTGGCGTAGATTTGTTTGGGGCTTTTTCATGAGATACTTTGGAACAACGGCGATTTTTCTGGCGTTTGCGACCACGATCCTGATTACCGGGTGTTCGTCCAATCAACCTCAGCCGGACAAGAATACCGAAACGTTCGTCAACCAGGGGTCGGAAGTACCGTTTCCCCATGCTCTCAACGATTTCGTACGAACCCAAGTCCTTGAAAATTCACCGGACTATCCAGGTCCCGCCGCTGAATACTACCTCCGCAAAGATAAATGGGAAGTTTTCCTTAGCGTCTCCGTGTACGCCGCCCCGATGATCGAGAATGCGGAAGTTGAGGCAACGGTTGAAAAACCTGACGAAGATGCCGAATCGAAAGAAGTCGATGTCGAGGAAAAACCCGATCCTATGCGGGAACGCATGCTCGCAATAAATGAGGAAATTCTTGAATCCGGTTCCGACGAAGAACATCGATTCATTTCCAGATACGACATCTCGGTCGCAAGAGGCAAGGAAAAATACCAAGGGAAAAAATCGTACTTCCGCCACGAAAACGACATTTTCACCAATATCCATTTGTTCGAATATGGAGATTGGTACATCGAATATCGCGCAACCTATGATCGGGATTTAGAATGGCTGGCGGAGGATTTCGTTCAGGATCACCCATGGATTGCGAAGACGGAGTAAAGCCGAAACTCTATTGGTTTTCCTTCGCAAGGGATTCACACATGCAATCCAGGCTTTGGAGTTTCCTGGGATCTTCTTCGCGCTCGGCATAGTACCGATCCGTCTCATCTTTGACGATGCTTTTCGGAGTTTCGTCGTAGAGTTTAAATCGTTCGCTTACGATGGGAAGTGATAGTTTCTCGTAATATCTTTCGCACAATCCCTCGAACACGTGATCCTTCCGCATGAAACTGTAATGATTATGATTATAGCTTTCGTCGAAATCCGGGGTAATGAAAGGCATGGCATCAATCGGACGCGTCAATACCCATTGACCGTCAACCATTTTTAAATGGGCGTTCTCCCCTTCTCCGAGAGAACGAAGCATCTGCATCCCCTGGTAGTTCGCCTCTATATCCGCATACGAAAAAATTCCGTCCGTCAAATTTCCGACGAAATAGCGTTCGGAAAATATCCAATATCGAATCACTTTCCGTGTCGCTTCTTCGTCCGACATCCCGCGTTTCCGATATTTCAGATAAGACTTATACCCGCGGCGTCCAAATCCCAAAAAGTGTCCGAATTTGTCGATACCAAAACGGACATTGCCGATACGAATGGTTCGCGTCATCGGCATCAAAAAGGGAAATGATCGCATGTCATATATGCTCTTTTTGTAGTGCTCAAAATAGCCGACTGAGAGATCAGGAAAACGATCGACTTCATCTGAAGTGAACGCCCAAGAACGTAATCGAGACGACTGCAGTCCCCTAAACAGGTGGTAGTAGAATTTGATGGCAAGTTTTTCGGCAGTCTCAGTACGGTTCCGATGAGAATTTTCGATTGCAAGAAAAACGGCCGCTTGCTCATTGAGGTAACGGTTTAAGGCAGGGCCGGAATCGTTGATTTCGGCTTCCAAAGCCAAAAACTGATCCGTTTCTGCGCCGTGAGCCGGGAAAGTTTGTACGAAAACCCCGACCAGGAGAACAACTATATAAAACTTCGTTTTCATAGGAACCGACGAACTGGATCTAATGTCCTTCGTCTGCGAGACGTTCGAGATTTTTAATGGCGGGATTACATTTGGGATTGAGTTGGACAGCACGGGTCCAATCTGCCTTCGCCGCCGCATAGTCTTCCATTTTCTCAAAGGCCGATCCACGTAAAATGAGCGCCATTTCGTGGGTATCGTCAAGACGGATTGCCGTGTTCAAATGTTCCAGACCCTCTGGTAAATTTCCACCTCGACTTTTTTTCGCGAACACCAATTTCTTGCTTGCCGTAACGTGAGCATGTGGATTGTTTTCATCAAGTTCTAATGCCATGGCCGAAGCCTTATCCATTTTCTTGGCATAACGTTTTCCCTGATAATCCGTCCGAATCATCAATGCAAATAGATCCGCTCGCACCCGGAAGGTCTCCGAAGATTCCTCGAGATTGTCCAACGCGGCGCGGCCGACTACTGCTGCCTCGTCGATGGATTTACCCATCGCTCGACGTTCTTTTGGCTCAGCGTCATTTTCTTCGTATTTCAAACGCTGCAACTCGGCAAATGCGAGGGCCGCATAAGCAAGCGCCTTCGAGTCGGATTTGTCCGTCGACCCTTCCGCACAGGCGATTAATTTATCAAGCACTTCGCGGCTGGCCTGTATATCAAAATTTCGGCGCGCTTCGATACGAAGGATATCAAGCTCTTTGGGGCCTTCGGCGGAAATTGTTAGGGGAAAAACCGCTGCAAGAAGAGCGAGCGGCATATATAGACGGAATGAATTCAAAATCATGACGTACTACATACTACCGTTGAGAGAGTTATATTCATGGATGTAGTTTGAAGGAAACAAGACCATTATTTCAAATGGAGCTCGATTTTCATGGTTTTTTACCCGAGGAAACATTGGCTCCAAAGGAAAATAAAGCAGGCACCAACAAGAAATCTGCGACCAACGCCATAATCATTGCAATCCCTGATAACAACCCAAAATAAGCAACTGGAATGAATTCGGACATTGATAAGGTAAAGAATCCGATGGCCGCTGCAACGGTGGTCACGCTTATTGATGCTCCAATTTTGACCACGCCGTTTACGACAGCCGTCCGTGTGTCGTGGCCTTTCTTTCGCTCATGATAAATGGCCGTCAATAAATGCACAGTGTCGTCCACTGCGATTCCAAGCGCAATACTTGCCACCATGACAGTCGCAGCATCCAAGGAAATGCTCAATAAATACATGGACAAGAACACCGTCAGAATAGGCACCATATTCGGAAAAATCGCTACCATCATGAGACGCATCGATTTCAATCCGATGGATATACAAATAAAGACTAATACAAACGCTAGGCTGAACGTCTTAATCTGGGTGGACACCAATCTATCCTGCATCTTTTCCATCCGCAATCCTATCCCGGTCGCATAACCCGTGAGCGGAGACGGGAGGTTTTCAAGCTCTTCCAAAGCGACGTTCGCCACTTTCCTCAGATCGTTCGAATCGGTTGAACTTACAATGACAGTCACCCGGATCATTTTACCATCGTCCGTCACCAAACGACTCAATTCGGTTTTGTCTTCCGGCTCCAGGATATCCAACAACTCTTCGGCGTGTTCCTGCGAATCGGGCAACCGATAGGATTCGGGTTCCAGGTCTTCGTCCCATTGTCGAATTTTTTTCAGAAAATCGTAGGGGGACATGACGCGAGGCACGAGCGGGGATTCACCGATTCGCGATTTCATTTTAGACACCGGCGCCCAATATTCATCATTCAGCCAACCATCCGGCGTCTGAATGGCAAGTTCCAATGTACCGGATCCGGTCAGGTTCTCGAGTACGAACCGATAGCTTTCCACAGTCGGTGATTTTTCCGGCATGAATCCCAGAGAATCCCGCTCGGTTTGCACGTTAATCGCACTGTACACCCCGGCTATCGCAAGTAACGAGCAAGCCAGAAGGACAGGCGTTCGGAAACGAAACGCGAAAGAAGCCACCCCGTGAAACCAATGATCGCTATTGCCGTCCTTGCCCCGAGGAGCGGGTACGTCAAACAGCAGTAACAGGTTCGGTCCCAACAAGAGGTTCACGGCCAAGGAAATCAGGAGCCCGCCAGACATCAAGAACCCTAATTCCTGGATGGGTCCAATGTCGGCCAACGTTAAGGAAATGAAGCCAAAAGACGTCGTAATCGCTGACAATGCGCACGCTCGTCGAACATCAGCCAGTGCGGCATTTAATGCAGATCG
>Ga0315336_1003908_pt1 | contig 18847 bp, 16 predicted proteins | sample ASW5metaG_FD_204512 | JGI IMG/M metagenome (GOLD analysis project Ga0315336, IMG submission 204512) | Ammonia-oxidizing marine archaeal communities from Monterey Bay, California, United States - ASW #5 | ecosystem: Environmental > Aquatic > Marine > Intertidal zone | place: USA: California... | reverse complement strand
TGTCATCGAGGCGATATGGCCTTGATTCGTCTGTAGTTTCTCGAGCCTCGCAACCACAGCATCCTGCCAACGCACCAACGCCCCTGACCCGAAGGTGGGTTGCGTGAGCATGGGGGCTACGGTCGCCAGGATGGCTTCCAGGTGTCGGGAGAGACCGGTCACCCAGATTCGGCTGTTTTCGTAGTTCACCTTGACTCTGACTGAAGCGCCCAGGAGGCCGAGCGCAGCGAGCAGCTCAGGATCGTGTGTCGCCACCTCTAGCATGGCCCGGGTCAGGCCCTCCTGGCCTGCCGGGTCATGGCGTTCACCCAGCCGCAGCGCAATCTCGAGATGGAACAGCGGCTGGTCTGTGCTCCGAATCGCGGACACCTGGAGACCGTTGGACAGGAATGTCGTCGTCGTGAGTGGGGGCTCCAGCGACGGCCGTTCCAGCGGTCCGGGCCGTTTCCCGGATTCCAGAAGGGCGAGGACTTCCTTCAGATTGCGCGAGGACTGTCCGGTTTCCCGTGCGAGCAGCTGTGTTGTGGGGGCGGTGCCAGGCTGCGGTGCCGGCGCGACACTCGCAGTCGCCACGGTGGCCTCTCCCGGCCCCAGCTCGGATACTCCTGAGGAGAGGGTCCAGCTGCTCGTGCTGCTGAAGGCGGGGGTCTGGCGCGTCTCGCCGGTGTCGCGGATCAGCCGACTCACGTAGGCCTGGGCCTCCTCGGACGAGACCGTGCCGTCGCGTTGACCGTCGAGCTCACCGTCCGCCCACCCGCGCATCGCTCCGATAGCGTAGTAGGTGAACGCGCCGTGCCGTGTGGCGTGCAGGGGACCGGAGAGCTCGTCTGGGCCGGCGGCGGCCCACTCGGCCCTGTCGCCCTCGACCCGGGACACGTAGCTGGGGACAGCGAAGCGTGTGCCTGCAACCAGATCGGCACCGGAGCGCCCGCGGCCCGAGTAGCAGGTATCCAAGACCATCATCAGCCTCCCGCGGGCGGCGTCCTCCACCTCGGAGATCTTCACCGCCCGGGACTCGAAGACTGCGGGATCAGAGCGCACGTCATCGCCCAGCATCATGCGCTCTCCAGTGCTCACCGACGCTGCACCGTGGCCGGCGAAGTAGAGCCAGAGGACACCGTCGTCCGCCACCTGTTCGGCAGCCAGCGCCACCGCCTCCAGGATCTGCTCCCGGCTTCCGCCGCGCGGTCGATGAACGCGCTGGAGGGGCACGCCGCGGGTGTAGATCAGGAAGTCGGCGAAGGCGTCGGCGTCGCGCTGAGCGTAGGGCACGTTGGAGATGAAGGCGTAGTCTTCCAGCCCGATCACAACGGCGGCGTCCGCGGGTGTGCTCGCCCCAGTGCGCGCTGGCGCGTCGATCGACGGCAGCTCCCCCGCGAACGCGACACCCAGCAGCAGTGAAAGGATCATTGCGTTTCCGCAGGCACGGCATGGAGGGTCAGGTGGGGCTGGGACAGCGTTACCCAGCCGAGCTCGAGCACCTGCTGGGGGCTGGACTCGAGGTAGCGAGCGAGGCCCTCATCGACATAGTCCGGCGTCCCCGCAGCGTCGGTGTAGCGTGAGAGCATGTGCCCGCGCGCGGCGACTGTGGAGAGTCTCAAATAGAAATCTCGTTCGAGGAGAGCACGGGCGGCGTTGATCTCTGCGTCGGTGGGCGGCGCGTCGTTGAAGAGCGCCCAGATGACCTCCTGAGTCGCTTCGGCGACCTCGTCACCGGTTCGCCCTGACGCGACGGTTGCCTCGATGACGAACGTCGAGGCGAGATGTGAGGAGTACTGGTAGGCGCTGATCTCGGTGGCCGACCCTTGCTCCTCCACCAGGGCGCGGTGGAGTCGAGAGTCCGCCCTGCCACCGAGGAGCTGTGAGATCAGGTCCAGCTCGGCGTCACCGGGCTGATAGATCGGCGGGGAGGGCCAGACCATGTACACCCTGGCGTCCTCGCCGTGGGCCTCGTCGAGGCGGATCTCGACGTTGTCATCCAGCGACGACGGTCGGACGTCCCAGGACGCCTCAGCTCCCGCTTGCCGCGTGACCCGGCCGAAAGTCGCGCCAACCAAGGCGCGGGCGTCCTCGATAGAGAAGGCCCCAGCAATCACCAGGGTGGCGTTCTCCGGACCAAACCAGCGCCCGAGGAAGCGCTTCATGTTGGCGGCGGAGGCACTCTGGACCTGCTTAATGTCTCCTATGACGTCGTGGTGGTAGGGATGGTCCTGCGGAAAGAGTGACGCCATGATCTTGGGCCAGACCTGGCCATAGGGCTTAGTCACGACTGAGTGGTGGTACTCCTGCTTGATGACGCTGGCCTCTCGCTTCAGCAGCTCTGCATCGATGATCTCGGAGAGGTGCTCCATCCGATCTGCCTCCGCCCACAGCACCACCGGGAGGTGTTCTGGTGGCAGCGTCTCGTAGACCTGCAGGCGATCGGTGTCGGTGCTGGCGTTGTTCTGGACGCCCAGCCCCTGGAAGATCTCCTCGTAGACCGCCACACCGGAGTTGGGGGTTCCGCTGAAGAGGAGATGCTCGACCATGTGTGTCCAGCCGTGCTGGCCCTCCTGCTCGTCTCGGCTGCCGACGTGGAAGGTGACCTCGACATGAACCAGGGGGGCGTCGGGTTGGGGGGCGAGGATGACCTCCAGTCCGTTGTCGAGCGTGTAGGTCTCATAGGGGATCAGCGGAGCCGCGGAGGCCGTGGCGAATACGAACAGCGACAGCATCGCGACAGCATACCTCCAGGGAGGTATCCAAACGAACGTGGGTCCGCTTACCCGGGACGAGCGGGATCGCCCGTTACGACACCAGCCCAAGCGCTACTCGCTCTCTGTGACCGTCGCAGATTGCGCCGGTTTGCGGAACCGATAGACGAACCGGTCCGTCTGGCCGCGGATGGACTCGGCAAAGACACTGGTCGTGCGGTCGTCCACGGGATGTTCCAAGACCGGGCTCTCGCCGTCCCAGATGAACCCGGCCCTGAGCACCTCGGCCTTGATGGCCTCGGCGTCGCCTCGGTGCAGGGTCTTGGTGACCGAGTCGCCGGATCCGGCGATGGCGTGGTGGTCGACGACGCCGTACAGGCCGCCCGGCTTGAGGGCAGCGAAGATCTGGGCGTTCATCGCGTCACGGTCCGCCTCCATCCAATAGGTGTCGTGATAGAAGAGCACCATCAAGATCGCATCGAACTGCTCTGCGGGCAGATCGAGAGCGTCGATCTCGCGATCGTGGCGGACGGCGTTGTCCAGCGACGGTTTCGCAAGGCGCTTTGAGATCTCCTCTTCTGCAAAGCGCTCGAGCACGTAGCGGTTGTTCTGGACATACAGGGTGCCCTCGCTCCCGAGAGCGTGGGACAGGATCTCCGTATAGTAGCCTCGTCCCGCCATCAATTCGGCGACCTGCATACCGGGCTCGATCCCGTAGAAGGACAGGACCTCGGCCGGCTGTCGGTTTGCATCTCGGTCGCGATCACCCTCCGGGCGAGACGGGTTGGCCACGGCCGCGGTGAGGTGTTCTGCAGCGCCATGCCACGCGAATGCGGCCAGCCGTCTTTCGACATCCGCGGCGATCGCCGCCGGGATCGGGGACGCAGTGATCGCGGCATCGGATCCCGGCATGGCGAACTGGCTGGCGCGAGCCAGGACGTCGGCGAGGTGATGGGCGTTGGGGGCGATGTCGCCAGAGAGGTGCTTTGGGTGGGCCTTTTCCAGCATGAATGTTTTGGAGACATAGAGCTCCTCATGGAGGCCCTTGCCGACCACGCAGTAGTCGATGACGTGCTCGAGGCTGGCATAGGCCAACGCGTTCCTCGTCCAGTCGAAGAGTGCGTCCAAACCGGCGTCCTGCCACTCGCGGTGCATCAGCTCGTGGGCGAGAACTCCGGTGAGTGCGCGGTCGTCGGCGCCCTCCCAGAACGCGCCATTCAGGAGCACGATGTGCTCTCCATCGACCGTGCTGCCCTGCGCGACCGCGACGTACTGATTGTCGACCCCAAGCGACTGCAGGTGCGCGGCGTTGTTCTGGGCCTCGGCCAGCATGTGCACCGAGACTGGAAGCCGGATCCCACCGAAACGACCGATGATCTCGGCCGTGAGCGCCGCGATGTCCGCATCGCCGCTCACGGAGGTGTCGCTGGGAATGGTCAGGCGCTCGGCGCGGTAGCGGCCCATCTGGTCGGGGTCGTCGACCATGAGCTGATCGTAGCGACTCCGAGCCTCGTTCAGATGTCCGAGCATGCGGTGGCTGTTGGCGATGTTCAGCCTCACATCGAGGCGAAGCGAAGAGGGGTCCTTCAGCTTCCTCAGGGCGCGCTCGAATTCATCGAGTGCCCCTTGGTAGTTGCCCTCCACGAACAGCTGGATGCCGTTCTGGTTCAGCGCCTCGGCGGAAGCGGCCTTCGCGTCGATTGGCCACCAGAGCACAAGGGCGATGAGCAGGGCAAAACGCATGGGTCGCACCCTACCAGCTCGCATTTCCCCGGGCACCTGACGTCGGGACGCCATCGAGGTCCGCGTCGTCGTCGTCGGGGAAGCCCGGGCAGATGTCACAGTCATCGGGCCAGCCATCGCCGTCGAGGTCGGTCGCCGCGAGGCAGGCATCGCAGTTGTTTGGAATGCCGTCTCCGTCGGTGTCGAGCCCGTCATCGGGGAAGCCCGGGCAGAGGTCACTCGCATCGCAGACGCCATCAGTGTCGGTGTCGGCTGGGAAAGGGAGCTCGCTCCGATACCATGCGACCTCGTCGTCCCAGGAGGCTGCCGAGAGCACATCGGGGTTCGTGTCACCGTCGAGATCGGTTGTATACACCGACACCGCGCCGTACAGCTGCCCGGCGGTCTGCTCGCCGCCGAAGTTCCCGCCGCCGAGGTTCTCGTACCACACCACGTAGTTGGATCGAGCCGCGAGGACGTCGGCGTCCCCGTCGGCGTCGATGATCCGGCGTCATCGACTCGACGCTGACCAACACCTACGACGCCGGGTGGTGCAACACGCGCCGTCAGAGCGTCTTTGGCGCGTCGACTGGACCTGCCCATGATCAAGGTCCGCCGACCTGCGCTCGACGCGGGTGTCTGGCGAAGAGCATCGGCAGCCACCTCCCGACCAGCAGCGCGAAACAGACAAAGGTCACGGTCCCGGTGACCGCGAAGATCGGCCCCGAGCTGGCGGAGAGCCACTCCGGTCGCACGTAGATCGCGCCCTGTGGGGTCAGGTAGCGGGACACACCGTCGACCACCCCCACCACGTGCAGCCAGGCGACCATGCCAAAGGCGGCGATGTTGAGCGCGAACACGGTCCTTCGAACGCCACCGGTGTGCAGGGGCGTGGGTCGGTCTCCGGTAGAGCGAATGTTCTCGGCGATGATTGTCGTCAGCGCCCCCATCAACACCATTGTGTCGATGCCGATCATGGTGCCCATGGCGTGGCCGGCGATGGCGTAGGTGCCGTGAACGATCGTATTCAGCGGTGGGATGGAGATCAGCAGCGACGTGAACAGCATCGCCATCGACCACCACTTCGCGGCCCCAAAGAACGCTCGGACCTGACAAAACGGCCGGTCAGTCGTGTCGAGGGCCAGCTTCCACACATCGGTGATGGCCCGGAACAGGATGATGATCTCGAGCATGCTTACCGTGAAAGCCACCCACTTTACGAGGTGGCTCTGGGGCAGGTGGTACGTGTGGTGCGCGTAGTTGGTGAAGGAGTTGAGCAGCCCGACACCCAACAGTGCATAGGCCACGCGAGAGCGGGAGTAGCTGTTGTCTCCCGATAGCCTCTCGCCCACGTAGACCAGCGCTCCATACACGAAGAGATTGAAGCTGCCCACGAGGGTTCCCGTTGCTTTCCACTGGATGCGCCGGTCGACGATGGGGTCCTGAAACACCTCGGGAATCAGCCACAGGTGTTGCTCGACAAAGGTGTAAAGGAAGAACAACGCTCCGACACCCCACATCGTGACGAACACCGGGCTGCGCCAGAAGTCTCGACCGACAACGCCAAAGAAGTTCCACACGAAGCACAGCCATCCCACCAGGATCGGAATCGACCAGATCGGGTGGAAGGACATGTACTCTCGGCCGGTCGTGATCCCCAGTGGCAACGTCAGGGCGATGCCAGAACCGGCGACCGCCCAGCAGATTACCTGGATTCGCAGCCGCCAACGCTCGGGCTCGGTGATCGGTCCCGCCACATCCTGGAGGTAGCGATGCACGAGTGCCTGGCCACCCAGGAACACAAAGGCCACACCGAAGATGGTGTGCAGCGGTCGGGTCCAGCGCAGATCGATGCCCAGGGGCTCGAGGAGGGCGGCAATGGCCGGTACGGTGTAGGCGACGCTGAGCAGTCCTCCAAACAAGCCAATTCCAAGGGCGACGACCGCGCCTCGGGTGAAGGTCAGGGTTGCGTACTTTCGCGCAGGGCAGGGCGGCAATGCGTTGGGTCGGGTGTCGTGGAGGCCGAACGGTGGAGCAAGTGCAGGCGAACTCATGGGTATTCCCACCACGGGACTCTGGACCAATCCAGTTTCTGCGCGATGCGCAGGTTGTCGGGGCGTTCGATGCGGGCCTGGCCGGTCCCGGTCTCGTCCATGGCGACCAGCCAGGCGGTCAGGGCGTCGATGTCCTCCGGCGGAACGTCGATGATGGGCATCTGTCCCGGCCCGCTTCCCAGGGCGTAGTCGAGCCGCGAGCGAAGGCCTCGCGGGCCGTACATCTTGGCGACATTGGTGAGGTCAGGACCCAGGAAGCCGCCAAATCCATAGATCTGGTGGCAACTCTGGCAGTTGTGCTGCTGATAGAGACTGGCACCGCGCAGAGCCTCCCCTTCGAGCCGAACCGCGGAGGGCCTGTCGGTGTAGACCAGTACTGTCTGTACGGCGAAGCAGAGCACCAGCACGGCCATCAACGACATCTTCCACACCGGCGGCATTCCCGCGTTGATGCTGGGGGCTTGCCGCACTCCACCCTCCGTGAGCCAACCTACCGCTGCGCCCCCTCTGACGCGTCGGTGCGTTGACCCACCCCGATCTCCTGGAGGCGTGCCTACCCTGGGTCCACGGAGGTCCGATGGTTCGCGTTCTGATGCTCTGCCTGGTGGGATGCGGCGACCCGACTCCGGATCGGAAGCCACCGACCGACGACTCGACCTCTACGCCCGACACGGACGACTCCGGAACGGCGGTGACCGGAGATCCGGCGGACGAGGTCGTCGTGACCGTGACCCTGGACGGCTCGCCGGTGTCGGATGCGGTGGTGATTCAGGGAGGTGGCTCGCAGACCTGGCTGACCGGCGTGGACGGCGTTGCCACCATCGAGATGGACCTCGACATCCGCGGCGACCACGTGATCCTGGCATCCCATCCGGAGGCGCGGGTGGGCTTTGTGGACCCGGAGTTCGAGGAGACGGTCTCCATCGCGCTCGAGAGCTTTGATCCGTCGGACAACGAGGCGTTCACCTTCGAACATCCCGGGACACCCGACGACCGCGGCGACACCGACAAGTGCGGCCACTGCCACATCACCTTCAACGACGACTGGTACGAGACACCACACCAGACCTCCGCCAGCAATCCGGCGGTCCAGGACCTGTATGCGGGGGTGGCGGCGGCGCTCTCCTCGGCGGGGACCTGCGCCACGGCCGGGGGAAACTGGTGGTCGGGGCTCGAACCCGGAACACAGACTGCGGTCGATCGCTGCTATCTCGGCGACGGGGCGCTCCCGGACCTGAACGTCGGCTGTGGGGACAGCGAGTCCTGTGACGAATTGGCCACCGAATTCGGCGCCTGCGCGGACTGCCACGCTCCGGGAATCGACGGCGAGATCGGCGGCCGGGATCTGCTCGAAGCTCGCGATCATAGCTATGAATTCGGCGTTCACTGCGACGTGTGTCACCTGGTGGAGGGGGTCGATCTCACCGCCCCGGCTGGGGTTGGAGGCGCGCTGCACATTGTGCGTCCCTCAGAGGAGAACCCGAACCTGGGCAGCCCCTGGTTGCCGTTGACCTTCGGGCCCAATCACGACATCGGCAACCCCCGCATGGGCAGCGTTCAGCGGGAGGTCTTCCTGTCGGCCGACTTCTGCGGCGGCTGCCACCAGCTCGATCAGGCGGCATTGGTTCCCGGAGAGAGCCTCGATCCGGCGCGCTGGCCCGCGGGGACCCTGCCGGTCCACTCCACATGGGCCGAGTGGAGCGCGAGCGACCTAAACCCGGGCAAGCCGTGTCAGAGCTGCCACATGCCGCCGGCTCTCGATCGCGGGAACGGGGCCGATCTGAACAACATCATCACCCTGGAGCCGGGCATTGGAACCGGCTGGGAGAGGTCGCCGGGAACGGTGCACGCCCACACGTTCGAGGGCCCACGGGACCCCGCGAGCGCGTTGCTCCAGCTCGCCGCGAACGTCTCGATCGCAAGCACGGCGGCGAACGGCGTGCTCACCGCGTCGGTGACCGTGACCAACACGGGGGCTGGCCACGCCATCCCCACGGGTGAGCCGCTGCGGTCCCTGGTGCTGGTCGTCGGCGCGGAGTGCACACCTGGTGAGCCGTTGGTGGCGACCGGTGGTGACGCCGTTCCCGACTTTGGAGGTGCGGTCTCCACTCAGACTGCTGGTGGTGACTGGTCGGTGTGGCCCGGGGCCACGGTCGGCGACGTCGTGCGCGTCGTCTCCCGGCCCGGCGGCTCGTACGACTACTCCGGAACCGGCCCCTTCGGGGACGGGACCTTCGACGCGGCAGCCAAGGGCATGCCTGTAGAGGAGGTCGTCGGTCAATCGACAGCCATCGCCGTGAACGGAGACGTGGTGACCTTCGATCAGCCCCTTCCCGCCGGGGACGTCGCCTACCTGGTCCGCGACGGTGGCTGGCCTGCCGACGGCGCTCCCGCGTTCGGCTGGGCTGGAGCCCCTGGATTCGCCTTCGGCAAGGTGCTCCTCGATGCCAGCGGACGACGGGGCGTACCGCACCACGCCGCGGTCGATGTGGCCAGCGACAACCGATTGCCCCGCAACGCGGGCTGGACCAGCACTCACACCTTCGACTCCGGCTGCAATCAGCCCACCGTGACGGCTGCACTCATCCATCGCGCCTACCCGCTGGCGCTGGCTCGGGAGCGCGGCTGGACGCTCACCGACTCCGTCATGGTCGAGGTCGTCCAGTAGGTCTTCGGCACCGTGCCCCCCCCTGCAGGTGGACAGCCCACGCGGCAGCCGTCACCGAATTACTTTTGACTTTAAAGTTTAAAGTGACTATGTGTTGAACAGGCGCAACACTGCCACCGCGACCCCGGAGCCCACCATGACCCGTCCCCTCGTCCTCGTCACCGGAGCCACCGGCAAGACTGGCACCGCCGCCGTCCTCGCCCTGACCGAGCTCCACTCCGATGCCGTCCGGACGCGGGCTCTCGTGCGTCGAGAGGACCACCGGTCCCGCGCCCTTCGCGAGGCGGGTGCAGAGATTGTCGTCGGTGACATGAGCGACATTCGCGACCTGCGCCGGGCGATGGAGGGTGTGCAGCGCGCCCACTTCGTCGCGCCGATCAGCAACAGCTCCCTCGACCACGCGATGAACTTCGCGGTCGCCGCGACCGAGGCACGGGTACAGCATGTGACGGCGATCGGCCAGTGGCTGTCCAGCAGCAGCCACTCGTCTGTGCTGACCCGGCGCACCTGGCTGGTCGATCAGCTGTTCACCTGGCTGCCCCACGCCGAATACACCATCGTCAACGTGGGGTTCTTCGCCGACAACTTTCTGGGTGGGCTCGGAATGGCGGCCCAGCTTGGCAACTTCATGATGCCCCTGGGCAGTGGCTCGACGGCGCCCATCTCCAACGAGGACATCGGTCGCGTGGTCGCCGGCGTGCTCGCCAACCCAGCGCCCTACGCGGGTCGAACTCTCCGGCCCACGGGCCCCGAGGTGATCGACGCGCAGGACATGGCGCGCATCTTCAGCAAGGTGCTCGGTCGAGAGGTGACCTACACCGATGCGCCGCCGGCGATGGGGGCGAAGGCGATGCGCGCGCTGGGCTTCCCTCCGTTCGCGCTGGCGCAGGTCGGGCACTACATGCGGGACTTCCGACAGGGCGCGTTCGAGAGCGGCGGCACGACCAACGTGGTGCAGGAGGTCACCGGGCGCCCAGCCGAGGACTTCGAGACCATCGCCCGGCGCTACGCCGCCGCTGACCCGCTGGTACCGCGTTCACTTCCGAACCTGTTGCGCGCCTTGGCTGGCGTGGCGCGAATCATGGCGACACGACCGCTGGACATCGAGCGCTGGCAGCGCGACAACGACGTGCCTTTTGTAGAGGGCGAAGACTGCATGGATGTGGCCGAGTGGACCCAGACACACGATGTCGCCAGCGCATTCCAGGTGGGCTCGGGGCCCTCTCTGGTCGCGGTGTCCAGCCCGAGCTGAAGCCTGGCACGCCGCGTGCACAAGGAGAACGCGGCAGGTTCAGGTGACCGTGGCGCATGGTGTGCGCTGATGCAGGCGCCGAGCGGCTCCTCGTCTGGCCTTTCAGCGGGTGGCGTTCCAGGTCGGCGCATCCGGTGCGCCCGCCTGTAGCCAGGACAGCAAGAGCTCGTAGTCGCCGGCATTCATGGCGCCGCCCGAGGAGCGAACCCCGCACTGGATCGGGGGGGGCATGTTGTGCAGCTCTACCCGTTGTGCGGCGATTTGAGCGGGTGGAACACCGAAAATCAAGACCTGCCAGTCCGCGAGGGTGTTCGCGCGAAAGCCGTTGTCCGGTGGCACAGTCACCCAGTCCTCGAGCTCGTCGGGAGCGACCGTGTGGCAGCCGCAGTTGGCCTCGATGATGTGCCCGGGCACAGAGGGGATCTGGCCCGCTTCCTCGCCATAGACCACCGGACTGGTCTCGGCCGCGGTGGCCCCCCACAGGGAGCAGTCGTTGACCTCGGCGGGGAGCTGGCCCGTCGTGTCGGTGTCGGTGGTCGTGGGCTCCACCACCTCGGGTATGCCAGCCGGAAGCTCCGCACCGGCGATCCAGCCGAGGATGATGGCGATGTCCTCGCTCTCGTGGTCGCCGTCGATCGGCATGCGCTCCCCGTCGATCTCGAATCCGTCCCGCCGCTCTTCGGGGAGCAGCTTCAGCGCCATGTAGCTGCCCTGGAGGTTGCCGATCTCCACCAGCGGAAGCTCCGGTTTCTCCGACGAGGCGCGGTCGACGATGGTCCCGCTCTGGGCGGCAGTCAGGTCGAGGCCGGCGGGCGGGAAGGGCGAGCCGTGGCAGTCCGCGGTGGCGCAGCTCTCGTCGAATGCGGCCTGTACGGCCTGGGGCACGCTGGCGTCCTGATCCACCTTGCCGAGGAAGGTCAGGGAGCCGCAGCCCATTGGAGCCAGCGCAGCGGCGATCCAGATGTTTCTCATTGTGAACCTCCCTTTCGAGGCAGCCGCCACCAGCGACTCAAGTTGAAGCCCAGGTAGAAGTTGCCCCCGTCTCCAACGGGATTGCCGAGCTGGCCTCCGGGGGCGACGAGGTTGGTGTGGATCTCTCGGTTGTTGGTCAGCATCACCTGGAAGACGTGCAGTCCGATGTGGTTGCTGAAGCCGAGGCCCCAGTGACCGATCGTGGCCCCGTCGGGGTCCGCGTCTCCGCCTCGGTAGTAGAAGGTGTCGGGCTCTCCTCCGCGGACTGGCCACAGGTATTCGGCGTCCAATCCCCACGCTCGCCGCCGGTCGAACCACACTGTCGTCAAGGCGCCCAGCCCCAGGCTCGCTCTGGAGTCCTCGGCTTTGATGCTCTTCTTTCCGCGCTCGACTACGAGTTCTGGTGTGTGGTTGGTGCCCGACGACCACCCGACCACCAGGCCTGCGGACCACTGACTGAGGACCTGTCGCCCGGCGAGGAGGTGGGTGTTGCCGACCCAACGGTTCACCACCCTCCCGGGCTCGTCGAGGTACTCCACCGACGCGTAGACGCCCAGGCTCAGTGGCAGGCCGTCCTCCTGGCGCAGGGGCACGAACTTGGTGCCCAGCTCGTAGTCCTTGTTCGAGTTCGATCGCCGCAGGAGCAGGTCCCAGCCATCGATGATGCCGTAGCTCAGGCCGAGGCTCATCACCGCTCCCTCGTCGAGGCCGCCAAATCCTCGCGGCTTGCCGAAGCGACCGAAGCGATGGTGCACGCGGAATCCCATCGTGTGCCGGCCCAGGGTCGTCGCGGTGTGCAGGGAGATCTGGTGTGTGCCCGCAAACGGTGGCCCGCTGGTCTCCGAAGCCGGCTTCATGGCGGGGTCCAGCTCGCTGATCCACCCCCGTACGAGATCGACCTCGGCCGCCGTGAGTGGCGGCATGCCGAGTGGCATCGGCTCCCCGACGATGCCCTCTGCACCGGAGATCTTGTCGACGAGGTAGCTGTTTCCGGGCTTTCCTGGATCGATGAGGATTCGACCCGACGCTGCAGATCGGCGGCCGATGGGTAGGGGGGCCTCCAGATCCAGCTCGCCGAGACGGGCTGCGCTGGAGTGGCAGACGTGGCAGCGCTCCGTCAGCAGTGCGCGGACGTCGGTCTCCGGGGATGCCAGTGCGGTAGCGACCGCGAGCGCGAAGAGCATGAGCCCAAGGTATCGGCGATCCACTGGCGAATCGTGGGTCATGCGACCGACACCCAGTACGAATCAGGTGAGGGAAACTGTAGAGAGAACTGGAGGAATACGTGCTCGTCGCCCCTCGAGGCCTGTGGGTCCTGCGCGCGTCTACAGCCACCTCGATTTCCTGGAGTATCGCTCGAGAGGACATCGACGCACTGATCGCCTATCTCCTGACGTTGTGAGCCTATTTCGCCTCGGCGGCGACGGGGGCGGTGGCGATGGGGGCGGCGGTCAGGAAGCAGCCGTACTTCTGCTGCTCGTCGAGGCGGCAGGACCACACCAGCTCTCCGTCGGCGGAGACGGTCATGTCCGGGCAGCCATCGCACATGTTCATCTCGCCGTCGGCCATCATGTCGATGGGCTGGATGATGAGCACCGACTGGAAGTGTAGCTTCTTGGCGTATCGCCAGGGCCGGAGCAGGTTGCCGGTGGCCCACTTCCGAGCCAGCCGTCGGATCTTGCCGTCAAAGGGAGCGAACCCGGCGAGCATCGTACGGCCGTGGGTGAGCATCTTCGGGTGCACATAGGCCAGGTATCGCCCGGTCGCGAAGTGGTGTCCGGTCTGCACGATCTCCATGTAGCGGGGCCCGACGTAGCCGAGGACCTTGTCGCTCGAGGTGAGGCGTCCGGCCAGCAACCACTTGAACGAGTTCGGATCGCGGGTACCGCCGAGGTAGGCCGCCGGTGCGTACTCGGGCTCGTGATTGCGGATCACCTCGATGACCTCGGCCGCGGTGAGCGGGTCGGGGTTCTTGTCCTGGTCGTAGTAGACCAGGTCTTCGTCGGCCTGCACCTCGACGCCGTTGGCGAAGTACTTGAACTCGTCGGAGCGGGTGGTCCGGAAGAGAATGAACACCAGGGTGTGCACCACGTCGACGTGTTCCCGACCCCAGTCAAGGAGGCCGGGGATGTGGTCGAGGGTGTCCCGGAAGACGGTGCAGTTGAAGGCCACCGACAGTCCGCCCACGTCGGCCACCATGTCGGCGAACCACAGCCGCAGCTCGTTGAGGTCGTCCTCGGTCGCGTCCTTCCAGTGGGGACGGCCTTGGCTGGAGTCGATGTGGAAGGTGAAGCCGGTGAGTCCGGCGCCTTTGAACTCCTCACAGAGCTCGCGGGTGAGGGCGAGTCCGTTGGTGTTCAGGACCGCCTTGAGGCCGTACTCCTCGGCGATGATCCTGACGATTTCGACGATCTGGGGGTGCACGAGCGGGTCTCCACCAGCGATGGAGATGGAGTCGACCTTGCGCTTGGAGACGAAGACATCGAGATCGGCCCGGACCTGCTCCAGCGTCTTGTGGCTCTGCGGGTCGTTGGTGGAGTAGCAGCCCTCGCAGTACAGGTTGCAGGCCTTGGTAGGCTCGAGCCAGGCCAACACGTTGTCGTTGAGCGACCAGGGCAGTCGGTAGCAATCGGACGGTACAAATTCGGTCTGCATTTCGAGGTCCTCGGCAATCGACGCTAACTACGCCGACGATCCCGATTGGACCGTCGGTCGAAACGCCCACCGATGGACTTCATTCCTCCAGGGCGCGACGGTGGAGGATGTTGTTCTCGAGGTGGATGTGCTCGTGGAGCGAGTGCTCGAGATCTTCGAGCCCGGCCCACAGTGCCCGCCAGGTATTGCAGGCGTCGTCGGGGACGACGTAGTCGTTGGTGAGCTCCCGCAGTGCGTCCAGCATGGCGCCCGCGTCGTCGTGCTCGGCTTCCATCACTGAGATGGGGCCGTTCGCCATGGACCCGTTGCCGCCAGCAATCATTGGGAACAGGATCCTCTCCTCCTTCTGCATGTGCGCCTGTAGCTCCGCGGCGAGCACGAGTACGTTCCGCTCGATCGCCTCGAACCGGGCTGGATCGCGCTCGCCATGCACCCGCCGCACCTTGGTCGCCATGGCCATGAGCCGGGGAAGCTCCTGTTGGAGGGGGGCGTGGTAGACGTGCAGGATGTGGCGGATCAGCTCCGGTAGAGGCTCGAGATCCCATCGCACGGTTGTCGTGTCAGAGCGGTCAATTTCTGATTCCAGCTCCGAGATGATGGTGGCCACTTCGAGCCCGCGCTTGGAGCACGCCTCGGCCAGGGGGCGATTGCCTCCGCAGCAGTAGTCGATGTGATGGCGGGCGAACACCCGGGTGGCGAGAGGGTGGGTGGTGGCGATTTCGCCGACTTCGGTATTGGCGGTGATCATGGTTTTCTCCTTGTGATTACACGCTCAGGCGTTGAGGTCGAGGCCAGGTCGGCCTCAGAAAGTGTGTGCTTTTCGGCCCAGCTCTGCATGGTCTGTCGGAGCTCGGCCCAGGTGTTGTGCATGGGGCAGGGACGGTCGGCATTGCAGGCGCCCCATCCAAAGACGCAGGCGTTGTCGTCCCACGTCACGCCGACCGCGACGAGTACGTCCAGGATTCGAATCGATTCCGGAGCCCTCCGCAGGGAGTAGCCGCCGCCGCGGCCCCGCCGAGACTTCAGCAGACCCGCTACCGCCAGCTTGCGGAGGATCTTGGCGAGGTACTCTGGCGGCACATTGGTGGCGACCGAGAGCGTCCTGGCAGTGAACGCCTGATCTCGCGGTTGATCTGCGATCCAGACCATCGCGCGAACAGCGTACCGCCCTGTCTGTGGAATCATCGAGGACCTCGCTACTCTCCGTAGGTCTTGCGGATGTGGGCCAGGACGTTCACGGAGTCCTGATCCGAGAGAGTGCCCTTCCAGGGTGGCATGGTGCCCACCTTGCCGGTGACGCCGTCGCGGATGGACGCGAGAAGCTCGTCGTCCGTCTTGTCGAGGCGTCCCTTTTCCTTGAAGTTGGCGGCGAGCATGCTGTTCAAGCCCGAGCCATCAGCCTGGTGGCAGGCCTGGCAGTAGGTGGTGTAGACGACCGCCCCCTCCTCTAGATTGGCCGGTCCGACCTCAGCGGGCGCCGCTTCGGGTTCGGGCGCTGCCGGGGGTTCGGGGGTCGCCTTGGCCACGACCTCTGGGGGCTTTTCCGCTGGGGGCGGCGGGTCTCCGGCGCAGGCTACAAGGGCGATGATCAACAGCATTCGCGGACTCATGGGATCTCCTTCTCACTTTGGGGTGGAACATCGGGAACAGGGGTTGAAAGCAGTGCTTGCCAGGCGACCGGCACCGTGCCGAGCTCGTCGCTGATCCGGCTGGCTTCACCTACGTCTCCGTACGTGAGAACCGGCACGCCCATGACCAGGCGGCGCTCGGCACCGAAGACGAAGTACGCGTCCGCGGCCGGGATCCAGTCGAGAGCGACGACGTCGGTCTGGCGCCAGTCGAAGTCGGGCGGCAGTTCCTCTACCCAGGTCGCTACCGGTCTTCCCAGCGGGCCAGGTGCTGTGGCGAGGGCGCGAGCCTCTTCGATGCTGCAGGTAAAGCTGTGGGTGCCGTCGCGATAGGCGAGCTGCCCGCGTGGCGAGGGTTGTTCGCCAACGACCATGCCGCAGACCGCGCACTCGGCGAGCCCGATCGGCTCGGGCTGGAGCTGAATGGCGTCGAGCTCGGGTGCGATCTCGCAACTCAGCATGAGAAGTCCGAGGATGAAGGTCATGCGGTCACCGCCTTTCGCCGCCCGAGCTGGAGTGCCCCGACGGCGAGGGGGAGGGCGATCCAACTCGCCCAGATCGCGGTGCGCGCTGCGATACCGGGGAGTTGGACCGCCATCCCGAGGTCTCCGAGGGCGGTGTCGCCGACGAGGCGGGCGATGAGGGCAGTGCGATAGAGGCCGGCCGGGTTCAGGACCACGGCCCAGGTGATGGTGTCCTGGGACAGCGCTCCATCCGTTGCCACGAGCGCGGCCAGCAGGCCCAGGTCGTAGGCGAAGACGACCAGGAACCACACGGCGATGGCCATGCTTGCGGCGGTGGCGACCCGCTGTGTGCTGGTGGAGATGAGCACGCCGATCGAGAGGAAGGCCGCCCCGAGCAGCAGAGTGGGGGGCAGGAGGCTCAACACGACTCCGCGTTGGCCGGCCTCGAGAAAGACCGCGGCGGAACCGAGCCCGAGCACGACTGCGAACACCAGAGCGATGAGGCGACCGACGTATTTGGCGACCAGGATCTCGCTGCGTCGGACGGGCAGCGACATCAGCAAGCCGAGGGTGTGGCGCTCCCGTTCTCCGACGATGGCGTCGTGTCCGAGCACGAGGGCGACCAGCGGCACCAGGAAAGCCGCCAGGGTCACCAGGCTCGGCGCCATGACCACCGCGGCGGTGTCTTCTGCGGCACTCCCGTACGCGGCGATTCCGACTGCGAGCAGGGCGAAGAGCCCGGTCACGACAACCACCCAGCGGTCGCGGGCCCGCTCTTGCAGTTCGTGGAGGACGACGGCGACGGCTACACGGCCCATTCTTCAGCTCCAATCAGTTCTTCGTAGACTTCATCGAGGCCGGGCCCGACCCGCATTTCGAGGGGCAGACCGGACTTGTCTCGAAGCTCGGCTGGCGTGCCACTCGCTCGGAGGACACCGTCGACCAGCACGTGGACCCGGGTCGCCCGGCGCTCGATGAGAGCGAGCTCGTGGGTGGACATCGCGACGAGGCGGCCAGCGCTCTTCCACTCCTCGAGGACCTCCCAGAGCAAGTGCAGTCCCTGCTGATCGAGGCCTCCGGTGGGCTCGTCGAGGACGAGGAGTTCCGGGGTGTGGAGGATCGCCACGCCGAGCCCCAGGCGTTGACGCATACCCCGGCTGTAGGTGGAGACCCGTCGGTTTGCTGCTCGCGACAGGCCGATCCGCTCGAGCATGTCCTCGACTCGACTCGACGAGACGCCGCGTGCGAGTGCGAAGAACCGCAACACTTGCCGACCGGAGAGATTGTCGGAGAAGGCAACCGCCTCGGGGAGGTAGCCCAACTGTTCCCGCAGCCACAAGGCCGAGGGTCTACCCGCCGAGGCGGCCACGCGTCCGTTCACCCGTACCTGCCCGCGGTCGGGAGCGATCAGCCCCAGGAGCACACTCAGGAGGGTGGATTTGCCAGCGCCGTTTGGACCTGCGAGTACGGTGACCTCTCCGTTGTGGAGGTCCATGGACACGTTCTCGAGCGCGAGCACGGAACCGAAATCCACGGTGAGCCGGTCGATACAAAGATCCATGGTCACTCCTTTCTTGGAGGGGCTACCAGCGGTGCCAGGTCGATGACCGATGGCACGCGCAGGGCCGGAAGGCGTGTTTGAAGGTGGGCGAGCAGCTCGAGCGTCGGGCTCGAGAGCAGCAGCGTTGCTTGGGGATATCGGTGGAGAAGGCGGGCGGTGAACGCGGCGTTTCGGTGCGGCCGGTCCCCTGTCCCGTCATTGTCCTGGTCCCAGCCGTTGTAGTCCGACCAGTAGTTGGAGCCCCAGAACTGGTCCTCGCTGGCGACGTAGAAGACCTGGACCCGGTTGGCGACGAAGGCGTTGTCTCGGATGTCGTTGTCGACCGTGCCCGCCCACACCCGGGCGCCGATCTGGTTTCCGCGGACGATGTTGTGGGCGATGACGTTGCGGACGCTGCTGAAGAAGAACATGCCCTCGCCGTTGTGCTCGACCGTGTTGTCGGTGATGGTCGAGTCCAGCGCGTCGCGAAAGAGGATTCCCTGCTTGTCATTGTGGCTGGCGGTGTTTCCGACCACCCGCAGCTCCCGGCTCTGCATGAGCGCGATGCCGCCGGAGTTGTGGTTCGCGACGTTGCCAATGATCTGGTTGGTGTAGGCATACATGTAGTGGATGCCATATCGCTGGTTCGACACGGTATTTTCGGCAATGGTACTGTTGTGGGTGGCCGAGACATAGATGCCGTCCCGAGCGCCCTCGACGGTGTTGCCGCGCACCTCGAGCCGCTCGCTGTCGAAGAGGTGGATGCCGTTTCCCTTGCTTGGGGGCCGCGCTTCGGGGCGGCCGATGACGACGTTGTCGAGAACTCGGACCTCCTCGACCTGGTGGACCCAGATCCCGAACAGGCAGTCGCTGAAGTGGCTGTTCCGGACCACGGCGCCGGTGGCTGTGGGGGCAATGAATGCGCAGGCGTCGGGGCCGCGGAGATCATCTCCACTCCCCACCACGGTCAGCTCGGCCACAATGGCGCCCGGCGCCTCGATGATCAGGGTCTTGCCGGCGTCTCCGGTGAGAGTTCCCCCGCGAGACGTGAGGGTGAGGGCCTTTTCGATGCGGGCGGGGCCCGGCCAGTTCCCCTCGGGGAGCACGACGGTGTCGCCGGCCGAGGCGAGGTCGAGTGTGGCCTGCACGGTGGGCGCGTGCACGCCGACCACCAGCTCGGTGGCGTAGGCGATTCCGGC
>Ga0315336_1003907_pt1 | contig 18850 bp, 21 predicted proteins | sample ASW5metaG_FD_204512 | JGI IMG/M metagenome (GOLD analysis project Ga0315336, IMG submission 204512) | Ammonia-oxidizing marine archaeal communities from Monterey Bay, California, United States - ASW #5 | ecosystem: Environmental > Aquatic > Marine > Intertidal zone | place: USA: California... | reverse complement strand
ACCTCCACGACGGGGAACGGGTTCGGCAGCGCGTTTCCGGAGCCGAGCTAACGACGACCGTTCGACGGCGCCACATTTCACGGGCAATCGAAAACCCGTACCGCCGTTGGAGCTTGACCTCTTTGCCGTATTCCCGGCTCCAATTGTGCCGGTCGGGGACTCTCGAGGTTGATCGAAATCAAATTGACGGTATTCAGGCGAAACCTATCGCCCAATTGATGCTCTAATTAGATAAGAACAATAGCAATGGAGTGTCGAAATTTGGACATGATCAAATAATTGTCGGTAGTTACGGGACTCGCCGTAGCACGTTTGAAATCCCGTTATTCCGACCTATCGAAGGCGGTGCAATTGAGCATCGCAGGAGGAATGACAATGTACTCAAATACATTAGTACCACTGGATACAAACCAACGGGATGATTATTGGCTGAAAGCACCGCTAGAAATAGCAGTAGAGATGAGCGGAAGCGGCACAGGGATCCACCTCATGTCGGCGATCCCGCTCCGCTGGCTGGAAGGGTTTTACCCAAACATCTACCGACATGAATTGGCAGAGGAAACCAAGAAGAAGCTCGAAACCATCGCAAAAAAGGACTGCCTGAACGATCGACGTGTTGATATCTGCGTAGAAGAAGGTGGTGCGATAAGCTCAGACATTCTCAAGGTGGCAGACGACCTGTCGGTGGATGCAATTGTTATGGCATCGCACATGCCGATGTTGAGGGACTACGTCCTTGGATCTCATGCGGCACATGTCGCGCTCCACGTACCGTGCTCGGTTTTCGTCGCTAGAACACCAACGTGTTCGAAGATCTTGGTGCCGGTAGATACGAACTACGAAAATGACGAATGGTTAAAGGCGCTCTTTCAAACGGCATGTGAAAAGGCCAAAAAATCCCACGCAGCGATGCTCGTTGTCTCAGTTATCCCTGACATAATGTTTGGTGGATTCGATCGGGAAATAAACACCCTGGTCGAAAAAACAAAGGACAAGCTTGACGCCATAGTCGCGAAGTATTGCCCACCCCACCTGCGAATTGAGGTGAGCGTTGTAAGCGGCGGGATCAGTCATGAGATCCTTAGAATGGCGCGCGAGCATGCGATCGATGTCATCGTGATGGCCTCTCATGGCCCCATATACAAAGACTACTTCATAGGATCTAATGCCGCACATGTGGCACTCCACGCACCGTGTTCGGTGCATATTGTGCGCAGTGAATCGTGATAGAGGCGAGGTAGCCGACGACCTCACATCAATTCTGTTGCAGGTCTCGTTCGCGCATCCAGGAGCGAATTTCGCAATTTCGTATAAGATAGGTCCATCGCAAGCTGACTTACTCATGCGGAAACAAATATGTCGAATCAGAATGTAGAGAACGCACCTGGTATAGAAAGTAAGCTCGACGTGGCCATAATCGGCGCTGGGTTTTCGGGCCTGTACATGCTGCATCGCATCAGAGATGTCCTGAAGCTTAAAACCCAGGTGTTCGAAGCCGCCGCCGACGTAGGCGGCACCTGGTATTGGAATCGTTATCCGGGCGCACGGTGCGACTCCGAAAGCCACGTCTACTCATATTCCTTCAGCAGCGAACTCGAACAGGAGTGGGACTGGTCGAGCCGATACCCAGAGCAGCCGGAGATCATGAAGTATCTCAGCCACGTCGCCGACCGTTTCGATCTGCGCCGTGACATTCGTTTCGATTGCCGTGTCACCAGCGCGACCTTCGACGAAGTCTCGAATCGCTGGAACCTCACTACCAGCAGAGGTGATCAAATCTCTGCGCGTTTTCTGGTAAGCGCGGTAGGCTGCCTGTCGACCGGCAATACGCCGGAGTTTCCGGGTTTGGAGAACTTCGAGGGTGAGCACTACCACACCGGCTCATGGCCTCACGAAAACGTGGATTTCACCGGTAAACGGGTGGGCTTGATCGGCACGGGTTCCACGGGAATTCAGGCAGCTCCAGTGATCGCCGCCGCGGCAGACCACCTCACGGTTTTTCAGCGCACTCCAAATTACAGCATTCCAGCGCGTAACGAGCCTCTGTCCGCGGAGCGGGCTGCTGAAATAAAGGCGAACTACGATGACATACGGCAGACCTGCCGTGAGTCTGATTTCGGGTTCCCCTATGCCAGCGCAGAACGGCTGGCCTGTGAATCGACGCCTGAGGAAAAAGAAGCGATCTATAACGAATTGTGGGAACTCGGCGGTATCAGATTCTTCGCGGGGTCATTTTCGGATCTGCTTAACGACAAGGAGGTCAACGAAACCGCGGCCGAGTTCGTGCGCAACAAGATCCGCGCGGTCGTTAAGAATCCTGCCACAGCGGAACTGCTTTGCCCGACGGATCACCCGTATGGTACTAAGCGGCCACCCATAGATACCGACTACTATGAGACCTTTAACCGTGACAACGTCAACCTGGTTGATGTGCGTAGTGCACCCATTGTAGAGATCACGCGGAAGGGATTGCGCACAGAAGATGCGGAGTATGATCTGGACGTTATCGTCTTCGCCACCGGCTTCGATGCGATGACCGGCGCGTTGTTGCAGATGGACATCCGCGGCGTCGGCGGCTTGCGCCTTGCTGATAAGTGGACGGACGGACCGCGCACTTATCTCGGTCTGCAGGTTGTGGGCTTCCCAAATCTATTCACCATCACCGGCCCGGGCAGTCCGTCTGTGTTATCCAATATGCCGGTGGCCATCGAACAACACGTTGAGTGGGTTTCAGACTGTATCGAATACCTGAATGAGCACGGACTGTCGCGCATCGAGGCCACCGAAGAAGCCCAGGATGAGTGGGTACAGCACGTCTGGGATGAGGCCAACGAAACCCTATTTCCACTCGCCAACTCGTGGTACATGGGTGCAAATATTCCCGGTAAAACCAGGGTATTCATGCCATATGTTGGGGGTATGCTTCAGTATCGCGAACGTTGCAATGATGTTGCGAACAATGGCTACGCAGGTTTCGCGCTGCAGAACTAACGCATGCTCAGTTGGGTTCTAGTCGCGCGATCTCAAAACCCAGGCGCCTGGGAACCCGGCCGTTGAACGGATACTGTTCGCCTAAGATTTCGACATAACCGGAATAGCCGATGAGAACCGGGCGCACCTCGATACGACTGTCGAATGCCCTGCCTTAGTGTGGCTTTCTGGGCCGTTCGCAGGAATCCCCACTTGCGGAGGTCGGTTTGAAAAGCCTGCAGTTTATGTGATATCGTCATTTAAATTGACCATTTGTGAATAAGGGGAGGTCAAATATGAATCGTCTTGTAACGATCACTATTCTACTAGGTATGTCTGGCTTGGCAGTGGCGACGGTACCCACGGTAGCCGTGGATGCACCGCCTACGCTAGGCCTGTTGGGCCTCGGAATTGTCGTCGCCATATTGGCCGCGCGCGCCCGAAAAAAACGCTAGTCGCTAGAGTTGGTGGCCTGTTCTGGCCGACACATGGCGTAGTGAGAGCCCGTTTTGGATCTACTTGAGACCCACGAAAGTCTCCTTGTTCTGGCGATTTTGGCTGGCAGTTTTGTGCTGTTTTCGCTGGGCGAGGTGCTGCTACCCCGTCGACGCCCCGAGCGGGACATGGGCTGGCGCTGGCTGAACAACGTCGGCATCACGCTGACATCGCTATTTGTGGTCCGTCAGGTGAAATTCGTGGTGCCGATCGCCGCGGCGCTGTGGGTATCGGCCGCGGGAGTAGGCTTGCTGCAGGTGGTGGAGGCCGGCTGGGTGACAACGATTGTCCTCACCTTTCTCATGCTGGATTTCGCAAGCTACGCCTATCACCGGCTTTCTCACAGAGTGTTGTTGCTCTGGCGTCTACACGTTGTACATCATAGCGATACCGAGTTTGACCTGACTACGGCCTACCGAAATCATCCCATTAACGTGATCCTGGCGCTGGCTACCCATCTTCCTGCGATCATTATCCTGGGAGCGCCTGTCTATGCGCTGGCACTCTATGCGATGGTGACGACGGCAGTTGAGTTGTTTGCGCACAGCAATATCCGTTTGCCTGAGCGGCTCGATAGATTCTTACGCTACGTAGTTGTCACGCCCGATTACCATCGCATTCACCATTCGAGCACGCGCCAGTTCACCGACAGCAACTTCGCCGCTACGTTCCCGTTGATCGATCATCTGTTCGGTACCGTCAGGTACAGACCTTATGCTGAGCATGAAGATCTTGAAGTGGGATTGGCGTATTTCCGAACGCCCAGAGATTCAAGGCTCGATCAGTTGCTGCTGATGCCATTCAGGAAATACTCCCAGGACACCCGTCCCGAGACGGACGACCTGTTGTCTTTGTTCCCGAAGCAGCGAGCTAATCCTTAGCCCTATCCAGTTCGAGATGGCTGGGCGATCCAAGCTTTTTCTGGTGTCGTCTTTTTCGTATCTCGGAGCGTTACAACTGCAGCAGAACTCCGACCTGCTGCGTACTCAGCTGCTCTATGGTCGGGTCTCGGACGAGGCTGGCTATCAGCTCATAGCCCCTACGGCGAGACATAATGACGGACGCCATCGCTGGCACGGGGCGCGTCCGCCACTCACCGAAGCGGAGAAGATAAAGTGGCTACTGCCCGAAGGATGAGCGCAATTGGCGTACACTTCGACGGAAATCAGAGGGAGATGACAAATGGGGATTGAAGTTCACAAAGGCAGGGGTTTGACCAAGGAGCAGGCGCTAGCCGATGCAACGTCGAAAGGTTTATGGGTAACGCTTCAGGAATCAGATGACACCGTTGCAGACACTGTTCATTGGCACACGTGGGATACGCACTTGTATCTGATCGAGGGTGAATACAGGGAAATCGATCCCGAAAACGAATCCCTGGTAATGGAAGCCGGTGATTACATTGTTGTGCCGGCAAGAACTCTGCATGCAGGCCGAGCCACGAAGAAAAGCGTCTTTGTGATAGGGCTCACCTCAGAGCTGTTTGAAGGCCAGACGATCCGGCGAGACCCTGACGAACTCTGAGCGAATGTATATGATAAGGTGATGCGGGAGGACATATGCGGCGGATTTCATCCGTTGGCCAAGTCGGTTTGGTTCAGGCGGTGCGGGTTAGATTGCTGAATTTTCTCAGGCGATGGGTAGAGTTTGAGCTGTGTCGCATCGTAGTCAGCTCGGGCAAACCCTACGACTTCGAATATCAGGAAGGATTCGCAGCCCGAGCCGTAGAAAGCTCAGAGAAGTTCCACGCGATTCTGCATGACGATTTGAAAGACAACGACTATTCGTGGGCGTTTGAGCGCTCAGATCTGTGTGTCGCAAACATTGCAGACGACAAAATCGTCGGTTTCGAATTTTCCACTAACCAACCGACGCGCGTACGCCCCGGCGTAGAATTCTATTTCCCAGAGTTTTGGGTTTATGGGTTTGCTTCGCAAACAGCGGCGAGTTTTCGAGGCAAGCGCCTGGCTCGAGATCGTTGGAAAATAAACAGGCAAATGCGTCCAAGACGTTTCACCGCGGCTCGGGATGTCTGGTACATGAACCTAGCCAACTCCGCGGCGCTGAAGTCGGACGAATCCGACGGCATGCCCAGTATCCGCATAGGATATTCAGTTTATCTGGTGCTTAGTCAGCGCGCCTATTGCTGGAACTCGCGGGGTGCTAAGCGCATGTTGTGCGGCTTTCGGGTTGCCGACTGATCGTCTACCAGCTTTTTACGACGATAGCGGCGTAGTCCATGCTGGAAAAATCTGGGTAGTAGCTTGCTTTAACATGATTCGCGTTGGGTACGGCGAATCCAAGGGTTCGATATCGTTGCAAGAGAGGGTCAATGAGACGGCCACGCTTTTCTAATGCCGCATATTTCGCGGCAGCTAATTCGCCGTGTTTCTCCTGGTACTTGCGGTAAGTCGGTAAGCGGGCGCCGGCCAGGACGTGGTTGTAACCCCACGCCTTAGCGCGATCAACGACGGCTTGAATGCCTTGCTCAAACACACATTTGTCATGATGGTCGGCGTGCACCACACCTGATGCGATATACAACGCATTGGAATTGCCCACCGGCCAATGAAAATAGCCGTTATTCGTCACCTTATCCCACGTCGACAGGTCGCAAACGCGATCTGCATCGTAGCTGATGGGCACGCATGTCAACATCCCGACAGGTGTGGTCCCGTGCCAAGCCAGCATGAATCCCTCAGGGAATTTTTCGTATCGCTCGCGAAGCATGGATTCGCTGGCGCGCTGATGCTCAGGCCATTGAGCTTCCATACACATGACGAGCGGCCACTCAGCCTGATCTAAAGCGCGTGTGTGAATGATGGACTTAGATAACTGCATCGTTGCTTCAATGGGAATAGGAACTACTCGATACTAATCCATCGTTTCGCGCCGGGTTTGCCGGTTTTGTAAGCGCTTTTTTGGGGCAATCTAGCTGCCAGGCTCCGCCTTGACTATCTCGCGCAGTGGAAACTGGCCGCTTCGTTCGGATCGCCGCGTTGATATTCCGCCAGTTCAGGATACGCACAATGACGCCGGGTAAAAGCGCCGTCGGGGCGTGCGCCGATCAGCGCCTCAGGTGCCTCGTCGGTTTCGACCCAACGCACTAAAGGGTCGAGGTAGTCGATCTGCCAGGCGCCTGGGCCGCCGGCGCAATGCAGCATGCCCGGTACCATGAACAGCCGGAAAAATTCAGCGGCTCTTTCTTCCCCACCATTGGCCGCAATGACCTGGTCCAGGTAATCGATGGCGCGTTGGGGTCGTAGCGGGTAATCGTTCCAGCCCTGGTACATCAGTATTTTTCCGCCGCGACTTTCAAATTCACTCAGGTCCGCGGTGTTGACGTCAAGAATGGCCGAGGCCCGCGCCAGGTCCTCGCGATCCGACAATAGATCAAAATCGTTCGTGTTGTAGGTTGGATCACGGTACACCCAGTACTTCACCATTTCAGTCGCCAGACCGTTGATGCTTGTTTCCAAGGCTTCCCCGGTAGTGGGCACCATTGCGCCGGGCAATGCCCACATCTTCCAGTCACCGGCATTCTCCGCTCCGGGCAGCAAACCAGGGGATACCACCGTTCCATCGTGGTCGAGCACACCGGTGTAGTGGGATTGCACCGTGTCGAGCTGGCCTTCGCTCAAACAGGTGCGTGGGTCCTGGCCCACCTTGCACAGCAGTTTGCTTGGATCGTACAAATCTGCAGTGCACAGTCGAGGATCGTTGATGACACCGTCCTGCACCCTATCGAGACCATCGCAGGCGCGGCGTGAAGCGTCATCCAGCAAAGCCAACTGATCTTCATATAATGGGTTCGCTAGTTGCGCGCGGTCCACGTTCAAGGTCCACAACAGAAACTCGCGTATGATCTGAAAAACTGGCGCCCCGGCAACGATGCCATCGAAATCACCCGGATACCGCGTGGCTTCGATGAGCCCCTGTCGTCCGCCGTTGGAACAGCCGCGGTAATAGGAATAGTCGATCTCTCGGCCGTAGAACGTGCTGATGATCTCTTTCGACAGGTCAGCAATCAGGTGAACGCCGCGAAATGCATAGTCCAACGCTGCTTCGGGTTGCATGGAGTAGGCCATGTCGCTGCCTTCGTGGCCCGTGTCGGTGGAAGACATGGCAAATCCCCGAGCCAGCTCGCTAGTGGTGTCGGCGATGTAGCCGGAAGCACCGCCGGTGCCCTCCATCAGAAACCGTCCGTTCCAATTATTCAGCGGCATGCGCACTTCAAAGCGGATGGCTCGATTCACCACCCCGCGCACCGCGCAGTGCTCAGGCACGCCGTCTTGTGCGGCGATGACCACTCCGGGCTCAATGGCTCGCTCGAGGCTGCTCAGTTGGTAGAGGTCAAAGCAGGCATCGGCAACCGCGTTACCGGCCACCAGTAATGTAGCCAACACAACAAGATATCGCATCGATTTCCCCCAAAACGACCTGGCCTGTTGAGTACAGTGTAAGATCCGCACGCCGTCGCTTCAATCGAAGCGAATTTTTTATGCTGGAGAAAATGTATATGCATGAGGCTAACCTGACTCGCTTTGGGCCGAAGATCTTTGCGGGTGACGAGGGAAATTCGATTGGCTCCTCGGCTACATTCAACGCCATTGACGGCCCGGCGAAGCTGGTCCTTCAGGGCGAGGACATCCCCAGCGCGCGGATCAACGTTAACGGCCACGGTGTTGATATGCCCGGGGACTTGCGCGGTCGCCGCGAGATCGTCATAGCATTAAGCCTGAAACAAGAGAACACGATTGAGGTTAATGGCCCCGGTAGGCTCAGCGTTCGCGTGACTCAGGTCACCCGGGCCGATCTCGGGCTTTTACGGCAAGGTTATTTTGGTCTCAATACCAGCGACATTGAACGCCAGCGAGCCTTCTATGCAACATTGGGCTTCATAGGCGAGATCTATCCGGCAGGACCAGAGACGAGCACCACGTTCGCGCAGTCGCTCGGGTTTGAGCACGACTACCTGATCCACGTCTCGCTGCACAGCCTGGAAAATCCGCCCACGCCGCCATTCGTCGACACGGTGCAATTCAGGGGTGAGTCGTATCGCGAAGAGCCGCCATACGCCAACTTGAACCATATCGGCATGGCCTACGCTACCTACTCGACTCCTGACCTCGATGGCGACGTCACCTGTCTTCAGGGCAAGGGCGTGGAATTTGTATCGCCGCCGACTACCGCGCCCAATGGTGAGCGGTTCGTGTTCCTGAAGGACCAGGATGGCGCGTTCTTGAAGTTGATTGAGACGGCCGAAGGCGAGGCGACAACGCCGGGTCCTAACTTGCAGAGACTGGTGAACACAAACATGAACGTGACCGATCTCGAAAGATCGCGTGAGTTCTATCGCCTTCTCGGGTTCACCGAATCTGAACCAGCCTCCCAGGCTGGCTCCGGTGAGTTCGCCGCAGCCCACGGCTTTGAGGGCTCAATCGAGTTCGAAGGCATTGACGTCAGTCTCGGTGAAGGTACCGATGGCGCGACGATCCAATTGCGCCAGTGGGAGAGCCCCTACGACGACGCGCCGTCTTATCCACCACCGGTCAATCACCTGGGTATCGATCGGATCAATTTCTATGTGGAAGACTTGACTGCCGCGATAAAGACGATGAATGAGCTTGGTTTTCAGCAGTTGGGCCCGATTGGCGGCAGCGCTGAATTCGGCATCGTGTTCTTCTTTGACCCAGATGGCATTAAGGTTCAGTTGGCAGGGCCGCGGACGGACTGAGACTCCACTCGTCGCGCTCCTGCGAGAATTGACCGGAGCGAATAGTTGCCCTCATGGCAGGCGAACTCGTAAATATGTTCTCCCGGTCGGCGCAAGGTCATGCTCATCTCCACCGTCATGGGTTGGGTGTACATCTTGGGGTCAGTCACCGTGTAGCGGTAAAAGATTTCGTTCGTGGAAATGCGGGTAAACCGCTCGACCACCTGCATGTCGTCAGACATTCTGAATTCCTCGCGTGAGCTGTCTGGCCGCAAATAACGCGTTCGAACCACCAAGGTGTCCCCGTCCCACCGCCCAATAGATTGGCCCATCCAGGAAGGAAACCCGTAAAGGGGGAATTCGTTAGCAAACGGAATGATGCGCGGGCTGAATGGCATTTCGGCCGCGATCACCACGTATTTATCAGTCTGCACGATCCGCATGTTGGCGTTGTAAGTCCAACCGACCATGGGCGGCATCGGCCCTGGCGCGTTCAAGCAGCGCTCGCTTGGGGGGCGAATCTCAGGACCGTCGAAACCACCATGTCCCGTGGCCAACCTTTTTTCGCCGAGATCCATCACGCCTGCTCGGTATGGAAATCGTCCGTTTGGCGGATCGACGATCAGCGACGTGCGGTACTTGCCCGCGATTACCGTCATGTTGGTACGGTGGCCGACGAAATTCTGGTCGGCTTCGTTGCCGATTTCCGCACCAGCGGCTGGTGCGCCCCTATCTGGGTCCGACGGGCTGGCCAACTGCTCCTGCGATTTGAACAGTTGCCGTTGCTCGCTGCGCGCCTCCTCATCGGTATAAACACGCTTGTTACCGAGCGCCGGCGGCCGCTCAAATGGCGTGCCGGACCCGTAGTGCCAGATCCCCTGAAGATTCGGATGGCCGTCTGTCGTCCGGGGAACCTGCCAGTCAGCGTACGCCCCGCTCACGACGAGGAGGCACGGCAGGATGACCAACCGGGTGCGCATGCGCATCATGGCTTCAACGACATTTCGTCGAACGCCCGAGACATCATATTGTCTTCGGCTTGCGCCTGAAGCTGCAGCCGTGTCCAGTTCACGATACTCTCTCAAAATGCTTGATTCACATACTAACGTCCAGTTCTAACCGGCACCAGGCACCCAACGACGTAAACGTTCACGCTAGTACAAGATGAGTTCGGTGCATCTAAACGCGGCGAGTTTCCGGCCATCTTCACTTTCGACAATCGCATCCCAGATCTGGGTTGTTCGGCCTCCGTGCAGGAGTGATGCCTCACAGGAAATTACGCCGGTCGTCACAGCTCGAAGAAGATTGCAACTCAAGTCCACCGTTGTAAACGACACGCCTTTGTCTGGGAGATGAGCCTGGCATCCCCAACCACAAGCTGTATCTGCTAACGCGACCATTGTCGCCGCGTGACAACTGGTATGTGCGGGGTTCAAATGGTGTGGGGTCACTTCCAAGCTGACCGTGAGAAGTTCATCGCCAACGCTCATCAACTCAATGCCGAGCAGGTCGGGCAGTGATTCAGTGTGCTGTCGATACGCTTCAATTGCCGCTAGTTTGTCGTGCGGGTCCAATTCCGTCTCCCAAAACCATCTGAGGTCTCACTCTACAGAGTCCTGTGGGTGGTTGTGGGTCTGAATTGAGTGCATGTCCGAAATTGCGATACGAGCCTAAACGCCGACCTGAACAGTCGTTTCGCGTTTTTCCAGATCTGATATAGCCTTTCTCCAATCGTTGCAGGAGAAGATCATGGATCATCAGGCGTTTGCTCAGATGCTGGGCAACTATGGGGAGTTTGTAGGCGCAATTGCGGTTGTTTTCACGCTTGGTTATCTCGCAGTTCAAATGCGCTATAGCCGGCAGGCGACCGAGGCGAACACCAAGTCTCTTCGCTCCGTGGCTCATTTTGAATCAGGTAAGTACTGGTCCGAGGAGACCATTCGGCTGGCCCTCAGTCCAGATATGGCAAGTATCGTCGCGGCAGGATTCGAAGACGCAAGCCGCCTCGACGATAACGATAGGGAACGGCTGGTCGCCTGGTATCTACAACACATGTTGATCAAAGACACGCTCTATCATCATTATCTCGACGGGGTTCTGCCGGAGGAGGTCTGGAAGGCCCATGAACTTGTGACCATCGGTGCTATTCAGTCAGACGCATGGTTGCGCGTATGGGAAGCAGGTTTTATTCCCGTTACCGAGCAGTTCAGGGAATACATCGAGAAGCTGCGAAAGGAAAATCCGCCGACAAGCTGGTCCTTTGCCAATAAGGCTCGCGTGTTCGATGTCTGACGATGCGTTGTTACTGTGATCCGCTCGCTCTTTCTAATCCACGCACAAAGGGCTCAACCCGTTCGTCTGTGAGCAATCCCTGTTTCAACCACCATGCGTAATTCTCTACCGTGAAATTTGGAAATCTCGTGACGAGCTGATTCCAGACAGCGTTCGCTTCGTCTATGCGGTCAACACTACCTAGTTCGTTTGCAAGCATGATCATGGCAAACATGTCCGATGGGTTGAGATTGAGCGCGGTACGAGAAACCTTAAGCGCTTTGCCCCACGCCTGCTGTTCGGTGTAAACCACGGCCTTGAACCAAGGCGAATATCTCAATACATAGATATTATCCGGGAAATCCCGTTCCGCTTTTTCCAACACCTGCAGCGCCTCGTCCAATTTGCCGCTGTAGGCAAGTGCCCATCCCAATATTGTCTGGTTGTAGCCACTGTCTGGATGCGTCACCACCGCCTGCCTACCAATTTGCACCGCCTTGTCGGCTTCACCGCATATTCCAGCTAGTACAGAAACAGCAGAAAAAAGAGCGTGCGGTGACTTTTGACCCAATGCGATGGCGCGATCAGCAAGTTGACACGCTTCGGTTTTCGCCGCTTCGCGGTCGGGGCTTTCACCCAATACAGTAGAGATGTTGGTGACGGTGGCCAATTGTCCCAGAGAAAGTACGTAATTCGGATCCAGCGCCAGGGCGCGGCGATGGTCATTGATGGCCGACAGAAAGTTTTCCCGTGTTGGATTATCCCAGGCCCGCATGGCCGACACCCAATGGTCCCACGCCTGCATGTTTTCAATCGCGAGATTGCGCGCGCGCTCTCCTTCGAATCTGAGAAGTTCAATATCTAATGCGCGGGTTACGAAACGAGCGACGTCGTCCTGGATCTGTAGGTGATTTTGGCTCGCGTAGCTCTTTGTTTCTTCCCATAGGGTTTTCCCGGTTACGCCATCTACCAAAGTGACGCCAATCCGCGTATGGCCTTGGGAAATCTGTACACGCCCCTCAACAAGATAGCGCACGCCCATATCGGCTGAGATCTGCGGTGGACTAGAGCTTGAGTCAATGTAGGCTCTTACGGCTCCATGGGAGCTTACGGAGAATGTTCCAAGATCAGACAGAGCACTGATCAGGTCTCCCGTGACACCTTCTGCGAGTAATGCTGAAGTGTCTCCACTAGCAGCTGAGACCGTCCGGAAAGGTAGCACGGCTATCCAATTTGACCTGATCGAGGTTTGTGGTTGATCGACGCTATTCTTTGTGCTGGCTTGATGGATAGTGTCTGCGGTGTTGGGATCATCGCCTTGATTCGTCGAAACAAGCGCGATCACAGCTGCTGCCAACAATCCAACTAACGCCAACGCCAGAATCGTGGCATTCTTTCTGCTACGCATGGGAGGTCGAGTGGCCGGTTCCCGCGCGATACCTCGCTGTATGTGATCGCCCGTACCTGCTAGCAGCTTAGCTCGGTACTCTTGATCTGCGAGTTCATAGCGAATGATTGCCTGAGTGGAGCCGAGAGAAAAATCGAGTCCTGGCGACATCTCAGCGGGTTCCAGATGGACCGCCAGTACAGGTATTTTTCGATCGATTGCGAAATGAACCTCGCGCTGGCAGTGATCGGACTTCACCGATCGCGGCGTTATGAAATAGAGGAAAAGGCTGGCGTTTTCGATGGATTCAGCCAGTTCTGAATGCCATTCCGAGCCTGGGCTGATGCCTTCGTCGTACCACAGATTAAATCCCTGTTGATGCAACCACTGGATTTCCTGGTAGACATGGGAGTCGTCAGCATGGGCGTAGCTTACAAAAATGTACTGTTCATTACCCTTGTAAGCTGGGAATGGTCGATCCATGCATTTTTCTAATTCGGTAGGTCGAGCAAGGGTGAGTCTAAATCGGTGTTCGATCAAGTCCTGGCGAATGTGGTCCCGTTGCTGACAGACGGCTACAGCTCTTGCTAGGGTAGTTTTCACAGATACTGAATGGGGGGAAGGGATGACCTGGGATGCAATAGGGGCTGTAGCGGAGCTGCTCGGGGCCGCAGGGGTGATCGCTTCGTTACTCTATCTCGCGCTGCAGATTCGGCAGAATACCAGAACCGAGCGTGCGCGCGCTTTTCAAGTCCTTTTCTCAGAATACAATGGGCACAACCATGTGATGTTCGGCAAAGAGAACATTGACCTGGTTGTCTCGGGAATGCTCACTATCGACGACCTTAAGGCAGGGGATAGACTCCGTTTTGATCATTTGATGATGGGCTACATAAACGCGATAGAGTCGACTCTCTTTTCGAAAAACGCATACCTTCTCGGAGAGGAGACGATGGAGAACTGGGGTTTCGTAATGCGGACCAGATTTCTTCCGTACCCGGGGTTGCGTGACTGGTGGAGCGAGGCAAGGCAGATATTCACCCCCGAAACGCAAGCTTGGGTCGACGCGCAGATCAATTTGACTGACACGAGCAGTGATCTGCTCGGGATTAAGTGAGCGTTTCGATAGAGCGCCCCACGCTTGTGGTGTTCCCGCTTAACCGCAAGAGTAAAAAATGGTAGGTAGAAGAGAAATTCACGAGCGGGTCCTGCAAGCCAACAATCCAGACGAACTGGCCGCAGCATATGCAGACTGGGCCGGAAACTACGATGCAGACCTTATCGAAGAAATGGGATATCAGGCGCCGGTCGCCGCCGCTGAGTTGCTGCATGTGTACTTAGCGTCGCAAAGTGTGCGCATTCTGGATGCTGGCTGCGGTACCGGGCTGGTTGGCCAGGAACTCTCGCGCCTGGGATATCGGCAACTGGTCGGGCTGGACTATTCAGCTGACATGCTCGAGCACGCAAGAAAAAAGGGAGTCTATCAGCAACTTTTGCAGCGCGATCTGACTAAGCCACTGGACATTGAAGACAATCAGTTCAACGCCATCATCTGCGTGGGGACGCTTACGCTTGGCCATGTGGGACCTGACGCGCTCGCCGAATTAGTGCGCATTACGGAAGCAGAAGGCCTCATCTGCTTTACCGTACGCGACGAAGCGTGGACGCAGGATGATTACGAGACAATCATTAACGCGCTGCAGAACAATCAGGCACTTGAAATGCTTGAGGAGCGAGTGATCTCCTATATCGAAGAAGACGGGTCGTCGTGCCATGTCTGCGTGGCCAGGGTGACTTGAAGCGCTCAGCGTTCGAGTCGCCACGTTGCTATACTGCATGTGCACTCAGCTAAACCGACGAGAATGCCATGGCGGCGATCGACCGGGTGATAATGAAGGCGTTTCAGCTCTCAGCGGGCCTCCTGGACAGGCTGATCACTGGCTCTCACATCAACCGGGCGGGATTTACTAGCGACCCATATCCCGAATATGCACGAATTCGTACGCTGGGCCCGGTAGTGCGCAGTTATACCGCGGCGGGTTGGTTCGTACTGGGATATGAAGCGGTCAGCGAGGCGATGAAGGATCCGCGCTTCGGCGTGGATCCGCGCAAGAGCCCTTTTATCAACCGGATGATGAAGCGTGCTTCGAAAGGCGAGCCGTTTCGTTTTCTGGACGAACCCACCATGCTGAACCTGGACCCGCCTGATCACACCCGGCTGCGCAGGCTCGTACGCCAGGGATTTCTGCACAAGTATGTGCAGTCGTTGCAGCCTGCAATCTGTGTGCTGTTCGATGAGTGTATGGCCGCTGTGCAGGAAGGAGGCAGGTTTGACTTGGTGGAAACCCTGGCAGCGCCACTGCCAGCATTTCTGATCTCCGATATCCTTGGCGTCCCTCGCGAGGGCCGGCAACGGTTCCAGCAATGGTCAGAACAACTGGCGAAGAACGCGCGAAATTTCGACTACGATTCACTGCAGTTCACTGACAAAGTCTACAACGAGCTGATGGATTATCTCGCGGGTGTGGTGGAAGAAAAGCGCGGGAATCCCGGTGACGATCTGATTTCCGCGCTCATCGCGGCGGAAGAGGAAGGCGACAAGCTCACGACCCGAGAGGTTTACTCCGCAGGCGGCCTCCTGTTGATCGCAGGCCACGAAACCACGACACGACTCATTGGCAACGCGTTGTGGCTGCTGTTGACGCATCCCGAGCAATTGCAATTGTTGCGAGATACCCCGGAACTGATCGGGAACGCGGTGGAGGAAGCGTTACGGTTTCAATCCCCCGTGCAGTACACGACTCGCGTCGCTCTCGAAGACATGGATTTTTATGGCGCCAAGATCAGCAAACACCAACTCGTTTCGCTGGTCATCGGAGCTGCCAATCGCGATCCCGAAGCCAACCATGACCCGGACAGCTTTGACATCCGCCGTGACAAAGTGGACCACCTTGGTTTCGGTTACGGCCCTCATTTGTGTCTAGGTGCCGAATTAGCACGGCTGGAAGCAAAGACGGTTTTGAGCCTGTTGCTCGAGCGGTATCCTCACCTGTCGCTGGAAACCGCGACCCCTTCCTGGGGCGACAGCGATTTCGTGCGCGGGTTAGACGAGTTAGTCGTGTGTGTGTAACCGCTTGCTCAATCTCAACCACTGCGCGCCGTTCGCTGTCCTAGGTAATCTGCGATAGCCTTCCAGCTTTTCGTGGGAGGAGAATCATATGGATTTCATAGCTAGTGCCCAGGTGCTGGGTAACTTGGGCGAATTTATTGGTTCGTTCGTGGTCCTCGTGACGGTGATCTACCTCGCGATACAGGTGCGGCATACACGACTATCCGTACAGTCCTCGTCGTGGCAGAACGGCATCAACCAGATAATCGATTGGAACTTCAGACTCGCGGGCGATGAAGCGCTCCTGGAGATATTCCACCGAGGCATGGGCGACCCTGACTCCCTCACTTCTGAGGAACAACTGCGCCTATCAATGGTTCTTGCCAGCTTTTTGCACCAGTTTCATAAATGGTACCTCGACAATGAAAAGGGATTGGTTGAGGAGAAGGCGTGGCTGGGAGAGGCGAATTCGATGATCACTGTCTTGTCTACGCCTGGCGGGTCGCGTTGGTGGAAAGAATTTGGAATCCCGTTCACACCTGAGTTTCGAGCGTATGTGGATGAGCGGTTAAGTAAGGTTCAGCAGGGAGGCAGTCTAATGTTCAGTGTTGCTGATTCGCTTTCACAGAACAGATAATGCATCACGGAGCGTTGTATTGGTCATCCCAACAAGGAGCTAGTGATGGACTGGAATGTGGTCGGTGCGGTTGGAGAGGTAGGTGGTGCGATTGGGGTCATAGTGACCCTGATTTATCTGGCGGGGCAAAACGCTTCAATGAGCTCACAACTCATTGCCGCGCTGGATCCGGTTTGCTCCCGTGTGCCACATAGAACTGAATTTCAGCGTCGGGCGGATGATATTCGAGTACGAAATTCTCGGCGGCGTTTTGTAGTGGTTCGAATCCGCGACGCTTTGGGTCTGCGGCATACGTCCAGCTCAAAAACCAAAGACGTAGGGTTGGCTTCGGCCAGTAGTTGTCCATCACCCCATAGCGTCCGCCAGGTTTCAAAATCGCGAATGAAGCAGCAAATACGTCTCGCCATGCAGGCACTACGCTGAATATCAGCGTCGCAATCACGGCGTCGGCTGAAACATCCACCAATTGTGCAAGGTTGCGCAGGTCGCCATGAATGAGCTGGAGGTTGTCTGCGTAGCCGTGTTCGCGAGCTCTCGCCAGCGCTTGCGACAACATCTTTTCCGAAGCATCGATCCCCACGATCTTGCCGCTGGGCCCTATTCGCGCCGCGATATGAGGCTGATTCAGACCGGTGCCGCACCCGATGTCCAGTATGGTGTCTCCTTCCTTGAGTCCGACGCGATCGATGCAGATCAGGCGGAATTCATCGGTGACAACGGCCAACTCGTTGTCGTAACGATGAGCCACGAAATGATCGTAGAACCAGGATTTTAGCGTCATGGATTTGCACGTCCTTGCGGTGGCTACCTTCAACGGGAGAATACTCGAGGTTTGATTAGACCTCGATGCATCGCTCCCGATCAAGCCTAGACAAAGCGCGGCACGCCTATCGTTCGCCGACGAAGTCGAGCGAGTATTGAGTAGCGCAGACGCTTAACTTAGCCTTTCGTTAATCACAGTGGGAGGGAATTATGGATCATCAAACCTTTGCTCAACTGCTGGGCAACTATGGAGAGTTTGTAGGGGCTATCGCGGTCGTCTTTACACTCGCATATCTCGCGCTCCAGATCCGCCAGACAAACAAGATTCAGAAAACGTTGACCCGCCAGAATTATACCGATGCCGCGCAGCGGAGGATCGAACTCGTGTTCAAATACCCTGAAATTCGCAGCGCAACCATGAAGCTCATTGAAGGCAGCAACCTTCAAGGCGATGAGCCGTTTCTGATGAGATCGGCAGCGCGCTATCGCCTGCGTGGGTATGAAAACGATTTCTACCAGTATCGAAATGGCCTTCTTGATGAAGGCGAGTTCATCGCTATCCGTCGCGAAATCGGTCTTTCGTTTAAAAGCGGGGTGATCCAACAGGAAGATTGGGTCGCGAATAGGCACACGATGACGGGTCAGTTCGCTGAAGAGGTGGATGGGATCATCACCCAGTTTGAAGAATCCGAGGAGACTTGGGCGTTTACCCAAGGTTTGGGCGAGGCCGAATAGCCCAGCAAACGGCGAAAGAGTAACCTCGATCAAAACAACAACAGCGGGACATGGCTATGGATTGGGATGCACTAGGGGCGATTGGGGAAGTTGTAGGAGGTGTCGCGGTGGTGGCGACAATCGCCTATCTGGCGGTTCAAACTCGCCTTGCACGAATCTCATCGGAAGCCAGTGGGACGCTGCAGGCGATAGAGTGGTATGGCCGTTGGCGTACGACTGTGATGCAGAACTCAGACCTCGCGGCGGTGCTTGCGAAAGCAGACACGGATCAGGCATTGACCGAGCAGGAGCTTGTTCAATTGCAGATGGTTTACGAAGAGCTGTTCTGGGTGGTGGCGGTGTCGTATGCAAACAGCAGCCGTGCTGGATCGTTTCATGAGGCTGAGTCTGAAATCGACTATCTTTGGGAGAGGCTCGAGGGGAGTTCGGCTGCGGTTCGTGAGTGGGAACGTTGTCGCCACCTGCTGGCAAGGACCTCGCCCGAACTAGTCGCGGAAATCAATCGCCGATTGGCGTAAACGCCACGACCGGGCAATCACGGAAATCTCGCGGGAGCGACCGTTAAACGTTAGGCGCGGTGTTGTTAGGGTGGGAGGTATAGATTGGGCTGGGATGCTATCGGGGCAGTTGCGGAGATACTTGGTGCTGTGGCTGTATTCGTCACGCTGGTGTCTCTGCAACGTCTACATGCAGGCTGAGACGTCGTATAGAAATGGACATCTAGACGACGGAAATTTCGCGATGGTCAAATCTGATGTTGCAGCTCAC
>Ga0315336_1003906_pt1 | contig 18850 bp, 12 predicted proteins | sample ASW5metaG_FD_204512 | JGI IMG/M metagenome (GOLD analysis project Ga0315336, IMG submission 204512) | Ammonia-oxidizing marine archaeal communities from Monterey Bay, California, United States - ASW #5 | ecosystem: Environmental > Aquatic > Marine > Intertidal zone | place: USA: California... | reverse complement strand
ACCGACTCAATCGCGACGCCTGCGTCACGCAGCACGCCTTCGACCTTCTCGATGACATTTGCGTTCAGTCGCGGCGACTTGATAACCGTGCGTTGGGTGTCCGACAGCAGTTCATCCACCGTGCCCTCGGCCCGGATGCGGCCTCCGTACAGCATGACCATCTGGTCACAGACATCCTGCATGTCCGCAAGTAAGTGGGAACTCAGCAGGATCGTCTTGCCACGGCTGCGCATTTCGACCAACAGTTCCTTCACCTGGCGTGTGCCGATCGGGTCAAGCCCGCTGGTGGGCTCATCGAGGATGAGGAAGTCGGGGTCGTTGATCAGCGCCTGGGCCAGCCCAAGTCGCCGCGTCATGCCCTTGGAGAACTCACCGACATGACGGTGCGCAACCGGCCCCAGTCCGACCATGTCCAGCAACTCTTCACTGCGATGACGACGCTCGCTGCGCGCAATGCCGAACAACTGCCCGTAGTAATCGAGCGTCTCCAACGGCGTCAGAAAGCGATAGAGATAGGACTCTTCGGGCAGAAACCCGATGTGGCGCTTCACGGCCACATCCGAGGGCGGACGCCCAAAGACGCTCAGTCGGCCCCCACTTGGCCGCAGCAGTCCGAGGATCATTTTTATGGTGGTACTTTTGCCCGAGCCATTGGGTCCGAGCATGCCGAAAATCACACCCGGTTCGATGGTGAAGTCAATGCCATCCACTGCCGTCGCACGGGTCCGCATCCAGAAGTCACGAAAGACCTTGGTCAACCCTGCGGCCTCGACAATCGGACCGGCGACATGCTTGGATTGCACCATCACTCCTTGCTCCGCAGGCCGCCGACGCGTCCTTTTTCATCGATGGCCAACTGCCTGCCGGCCCTGTCCATCTTGACCTCAGAGACATCCTGGAACTGATCGAGTGCAGAACCACGGAATCCACTCGACCACGTTTCGGCATCAACACGATCCAGCCGCAGTGAACGGCGCAGGTCCTTGACTGTCTGCGAGCCGGTGATATTCAAGGACAACAGCCCCAAGCCACTTGGCACCTGCACGAACTCGATGTCAGGTTGTTCATAGACGCGCCCGATGGTCTCCAGCCAGCGTCGGCCGAGCACCGCTTCGGGGTTCTCTCGATATGCACCCTGCAGCCCTGCGAAAAGTCTCGCTTCACTGCCAAGGGTCTGTTCAATGTTCACACGATGCCTACGAGCGCTATCAATCACCCGTGCCACTTGGCCTGTCACGTCATCGCCGTCAAGAACCGTGTCGATTCGAGCCAGCACTGCATCTGAATCGCCCGGGTTGCCTTGAGCGTAGGCGTGCTCGTACTCGCTGATCAACATGCCCAACTTCACATGCGCTGGACCAGCTGCCGAGAGCAATGTCTCTTGAGCATCTTGTCGTGCACCCTCGATGTCCGCGGCCACTTCCTGTCGCACGCGACTGTAGGCCTCAAAGTCCTTTTGAATGGCCGCAGGGGGCAGTGGCTTCTGCTTGAGGTCCACTGTGGTCACCCGCAGTCCGCTACCTGCCATGTCCAACAATGCTTGCGTTTCGTCACGCACAAGCGACCGCAAGCCATCTGGCGTGATGACTTCACGAATCATGTGAAGCGAGTGGTTGGCGCCGATCTGCACAACAGCACGCTGCAGCGCTAACTGCACGAGTTCGTCTGCGCCTGTTTCACCGATCGTCTCGAGAAACTGAGCCGGATTGGAGACTGAATACTGCGCCTGCACCCGAATGTGGCCGATCTCTCCGCCTACCGTCAGGAACGAGCCGTCGCGATCCGGCTTGAGCCGATCCGTGAGCACCGCCTTTTGAATCGAACGTGCTTCGCCATGTGCAAGCAACGCTCGGGGCACGAAACCGTTGGCATCCGTGACCGTCCTGCTCTCGGCCTGGAATAGCACGAAGTCGCCGATTGGCGGAGGCCAGTTTGTCGCCAGACCAGGCTCGAGGCCGGTTGGATCGACAATGCGGCCCCACACCGTTGCCACGCCGCTTTCGCCGTTGCCCACAGTTCGGAACCCTGAGAAGAGAAACAGCACCGCCAGCACAACGATGGCGAGTTGCAACACCCGGAAACTCAATTGCAGGGCTTCCGTCAGCGATTGATTCGCTGGATCCATGGCCTCACGCAACTGCGTAGCGGAACCGACTTCTCCGTCGATATCCAACCGTGCCGATGCTTCTCGGCGAGGTGCTGTGTCCAGTTCGCGCTCCGGATCAGTCAACTGCCGCCTCCAACCTTGCGCAGCGGATCAGCTGATGGATCCATCAGGTGGAATGGCGCCTGTTCCATGTCAAGCATGACCGTCGTGTTCTTCGACAGTGCCTTTTCAAGCGTGTCCAGCCAGATCAGGAATACTGCCAGTTCCTCGTCCTGGTTCATGTCGGTGAGATACATGGCAGCGCGTTCTTCGCCCTGCGTGCGTATTTCTTGCGCACGCTGTGATGCAAACGCGAGGATCTTCTCGGCCGTCGTCTGCGACTCGGATCGAATGCGTTGTGCTTCAGCTGCGCCACGTGACTTCTCATTCTCTGCCAAAGTGTCACGGCGAGCCTGCATGCGACGCGTGACTTCGCCAGTCGTCGATTCCTTGAAGACAAGCCGACTGATGCCTGCCGCCACTGGCTTGACGCCTTCGCCGGCCACTTCTCGCATGCGTTCCAACACGGCCAACTCGGCTGCCGGCAACTGACTGTCTTCGCTGAGCAGTTCATCGAGGTCAAACTTGCCGATCGCATTGAGTGCATCACGGAACTGTGTTCGAAGTGATGCACGGGCACTTCCAAGTTCCGGATACGCCTCGTAGAACCGCAACGGCGACTCGCCGGCTGTATCAACTTTCCACAGCAGGAATCCACGCACGACCACCTGCTGGCCGTCCTTGGTCTGCACAGTCTCCAACGGTGACTCCAGAAGCTGCAATCGCGTATCGATCGTGTTGATCGAGTCCGCAAAGAACGGAAGCCGGAAGTGGAGCCCCGGCTCTCGCACAATGCTGCTCTCATCCACCTTGCCGAATCGGCTGCGAATGGCGATCTCGTTGTAGGCCACTGAGAACGTCGTACTGAAGATGGCCAGCACGCCGACAACGGCGAGTCCGACCACGATTGCGATGGTTTTCTTCATCTGCATTTGTTCATTCACTCCCGGAGCCGCCGCCCGATGGGGCGCTGACAGTGTCGGAAAAGACCGTATTCGGCGAGGCGTGTTCACGCAGTTCAATGTTGACAGTCAGTCGATCTGGGTCGACACCCACGATGTACTTTCGTAGTGCCGGAAGTTTTCGTGCGTAAATCCGCATGATGGCCCGCTGCCGATACAACTCGGGAGCAGCCTGCCAAGACGCTTCCTGGCCACGAACGCGGCTGGCATCAGCCCGCTGGTCCATGAGGCCAACCCAGTAATCACGTTCGGCATTGGCGATGGCTTGCCATGCCTGTCCCCCGCCCTTCTTCAACAGTGCTTCTGCAGCAAGCGACCGTTCCTGCACATGCAGGCGGGCGGCCTGCACTTCAGCGCTGTCGTCACCATGCGACGCGCGCGCATCCTCCAGAGCGTCGCGGGCGGTATCGACAGTGTCGATCGCCTTCAGCACCTGGTCCACGAGCGCGGTGTCGCCGACGATTGCAGTAAACTGCGCCACTTCGTTGCGTTTGGCCATGGACACCCATTGATCGCGTTGTTGTACGGCGATGGGCAGAGACTCGAATCGAATAGCGACGTCCTTGGGGGGACGCATCTCCGGCACTTCGACCGCAACCAGTTCAATGCCGGCGTCCAGCGCGTCGAGCCGACGCTGCATGGCGACTCGAAGCACTTGGCCAAGCTGGTTGCGCTGGGTTGAAAGCACCTGATCGAGCCGCATCTGCGACAACACACGTGTCATTTCCGCCTTGGCGATTAACTGCAACGCTCGCCGCTGCTCGGTCATGGTCTGACGTGGTCGTCGAACGTCCGCAACGAAGTCTAGATACTGCAGCAGTGCGTCGCCTTTGACGCGCCAGGCCAGACGTACATCTGGGACTACAAGTGCATATTGGTTGCTGGTATCAGCGCGTACGTCACCAAGTGAAGACGGCCGCACGATGTAGGCCGGCTCGAAGAGCTCATCCATCTCCGGCGGCTCACGCCAGTCGTAGTAATCCGGTTCGACGATCGGAACGGGCGTCGCTGCGAGATCTCGTACAACGCTGACATCCCAAAGGCGAGCCGCCTCAATCGGCCATGGGAGCTTCAGAAATGGTCCGGCTCCATGAACGCCGCTGTCAGTTCCGCCCACGATCGCCCCGCTGCGTAGTCGCAACCCTTCTTCACGTGGACCGACGACAACCACAGTGCTCATGCACAGCAGCACGACGATTGCCAGCCCCCCAAGGCCCACGCCGCTTCGCAGCAGCAACTGGTAACCCCATGAACTCGTGATATCGAAGCCGAACTGGTAGTTGACCGCTTCATTGATTGACCGCACCACCGAGCCGGGCTGAGCGAGCAGGCTCAGGCTGGGCGAATCGAAAGAGGCACGCGGGAACTCACCTGCACGACGAGGTCGATAGGCATCGAGCACGATGGACAGCACGACTTCCAGTGCGGCGGCGAACATCAGGAACGGGAGCGCCCAGGCGACCGCGTCGACGACTCCATCGACATCGAAGAACCGCAGGGCAACCCCCACAGCCAACGCACCCAGGACCATCGCTGTACCCGCCATTTGGCCGGCACCCGCTCGAAGCTGTTTCCAGGAATCCTGGGCGGCCATGCCTGCGAGGTATCGCGAGAAGACGAACGTGATCGCAGCGCCAGCCAGAAGGATTGCTTCCATCCAGCCGCGATGCTCAGTAAGCGGAACTGCGATCAAGTCTTCGTTGTTCAGTTGGTTCAGCGAGAGCCAGCCTGCCGTGGCCAATGCAATCGCGAACGCCACGGAAAGGCACGGGAGGATCCACTTGTAGGCCAAACGGAGTCTGCGAGCAGCGGGCCGAACGGCTTCCCCAGAACGTTCGAAAAGGGCCGCAGCGCCCGATCCACTGAGTTCGTCCTCTTCAAGTGCTTCCAGACGCTCCAGACGATGCTGGGCAAAAACGACCAACAAGCCCAGCCAAGGAATGAGCCCGAGCAGGCACCACATGGCTGCCAGCACCGATGGCGTGTCGTTGACCGCAAGCCCGAAAACCAGAAGCACCGCGCCCACCAGTGCCTGAAGCACCAGCCCGAACACGGTGATATGCAATGCCCGTTGGTAGGCGAGGTGATCGACGCGCATCTGGTTCCAGAAACTCCTCTGTCTGTCACCCTCGCCAGAGGGCTTCTACGGACGGCCCCCAGGGACCAACTCAGAACGTGGCGGAAAGGCCGAGGGCATACCTCGACCGTAGACGTACTGTCGAGAGGCCCGCTGGGTTCACCTGCGAACCGGGTTGAAGGGGGAAAATGTACCACGGACAGCCTTGAGAAGCCGGATCCCGCCTTCGGTCAGAGGCGGCATCCAAGCCAATACCGCCGTACCATGACGCCGATGCCCACCCAGTTGCTGGCCATTGCCCGAAACACCTTCTTCGAGAGCATCCGACAGCCCGTCACGCTGGTCGTGGTGGCCGGGGCAGCTCTCTTGATCGTCATGAGCAATCCACTGGCGGCCTTTACCATGGGTGAGGACCAACGGATGCTGATTGACATCGGCCTGGCGACCGTGTTTACGGGCGGTGCGATTCTGGCCGCCTTCATCGCCACCGGCGTTCTGGGCCGGGAAATCGAACAGAAAACTGCCTTGACGGTGATCTCCAAACCAGTGAGCCGGTCAACCTTTCTGGTTGGCAAGTATCTGGGCGTCGTCGGCGCGTTGCTTCTGGCAACGTTGTGTCTGGCACTGGTCTTCGCCCTGACCGAAATGCACGCCGTGTTGCAGACGGTTCGAGACCCTGTGCATGTGCCGGTGCTTGTCTTTGGATTCGGCTCGTTGGTGGTGGGCGTGTGCATTGCCGTCTGGTGCAACTACTTCTACGGCACTGTGTTTGCGAGCACTACGCTGTTCGTCGTCACCCCCATGCTGTGCGTTGGCTATCTCGTCGCCATGAACTTTGAGCCTGACTTCACCAGACAGGCCATGGCCTCGTCCTTCAAGGGCCAACTTTGGGTTGCCATCATCGCCATTGCAATGGCGGAATGCATGCTGGCTGCCTTTGCCATTGCGTTCTCGACACGTCTCGGGCAAGTCATGACTCTCTTGGCAACACTGGCAACGCTGCTGGTTGGCCTGCTGTCGGACTGGCTGTTCGCGCGACCAATGCGCCGCATTGAAACGACATGGCTCGAACGTGCCGCCGCTGCGGGAGATGTCGAAACGGTCGACATCACGACGACACTCAATCGAGTCGGCGAAAATCCGGAACAGATTGTTCGCAGTATCGAGGTCGCCACCGTGCCATTGACGCAGTTCGCGGAGGGCGGAGAAATGGTGCCATGGCTTCTGCTCAAGGCCGCCTATGGACTGGTGCCGAACTTCCAAGTGCTGTGGCTCAGCGACGCATTGACGCAGGACGTCATCATTCCAATCAGCTATCTGCTGGGCTCTTTGGGCTACGGCGTGCTCTATACGGTCATGGCGTTGGCGCTGGGCATCTTGCTGTTCCAACGACGCGAACTGGGCTGATCTTTGCCTGCGGCACGCACTGTCAAAACGCCTCGGCCCGCAAAGGCGTCAGCCAGAAGACCTGACCCTTCAATCGTGGTTCGCGGCGCCAGCGAGCACAATCTCCAGTCGATCGACGTCACCATTCCCCGAGATCGACTGGTGGTCATCACCGGCGTCTCCGGATCGGGCAAGTCGTCGCTTGCCTTTGACACCATTTTCGCCGAGGGGCAGCGGAAGTACATGGAGTCGCTGACGGCCTACGCGAGGCAGTTCCTCCAACAGATGTCCAAGCCACATATCGAGTCGATCGAAGGCCTGCCACCCACCATCGCTATTGGACAGCGCAGCGGTGGCCACAATCCCCGCTCTACCGTCGCGACGACAACGGAAATTCAGGACTACCTGCGGCTGCTGTACGCCCGCATTGGCCGCGCCACCTGCTGGGCACCCGTTGGCGATGGCACGTGTGGACGCCCGATCGACAGCACGTCGCCAAAAATCATTGTGGGACGCCTGCTTTCACTTGAAGAAGGCACCCGACTGATGCTGTGCGCACCAGTCGTGCGCAGCCGCAAGGGCTTTCATAAGGAAGTGCTCGAGGACTTGCAGCGGGCGGGTTTTGTCCGCGTGCGTGTCAACGGCAACTTGCTGGACCTGCGCGAAGTACTGGCACGGGGCGGAGAGAACCCACTTGATCTCGGTCGGTATGAGATGCATGACATCGAAGCCGTTGTTGATCGCATCGTGATTCGCTCGGGTGAACGACAGCGCATTGCGGAGTCAGTCGAAACCGCGCTGCGAGCCGGGGGCGGACTGCTATTGGTGCTCATGCAGCACGGTGACGATTGGGTAGAGTCCAACTACTCGGAGCACTTGGCCTGTACGGAGCACCCTGCGTGTTCGCTCGAAGGCCTCGAACCACGGCTCTTCTCCTTCAACAGTCCGTACGGCGCGTGCCGGCGTTGCGATGGCCTGGGGACGACCCGCGAGTTCGACCCGCAACTCGTCATTCCAGATCCCGCGACACCATTCGACAAGGGTGCCATTGCGCCCTGGCGAGGAAGTGGCAAGCGCATGAACGCTTGGTTCGCTAGGCAACTGCGCCGATTCCGTGAACACACCGGCGTAGAGAAGGGCACCCCCTTCAAGTCGCTCACGGCACCGCAACGCAAGACGCTTCTGTACGGAGCATCCGGTCGCTGGAGTTTTGAAGGCGTCATGCCCGGCTTGTCTCGTCGCTGGCTCTCCACGGAGAGCGACTACGTACGCGAGAAACTCGGGGCCTACATGACACAGCACAACTGCGGAGACTGCGGTGGATCGCGACTGCGCCCGGAGAGCCTGCATGTGCTGCTACAGCACTCGGATGGTTCAAGGGCGAGCATTGCCGATCTCGGAGCCATGACCATTACGGCCGCAACTGCGTTCTGCTGCGATCTTGAGTTGACTCCGGAACAGGCCGCCATCGCTGTGCCGATTCTGCGCGAAGTGAATGCGAGGCTTGGCTTCCTCCAAAGCGTGGGGCTTGAGTACCTGACGTTGGACCGCGCAGCCAACACGTTGTCTGGTGGCGAAGCACAACGCATTCGACTGGCCACGCAGGTGGGCAGCGGACTGGTAGGCGTGTGTTATGTACTTGATGAGCCCACCATCGGGCTGCACCAACGAGACAACGCCCGCTTGATTCAAACGCTCAGGGGGCTGGCCGATATTGGCAACACGGTGCTTGTTGTGGAACACGACGAAGAGATGATCCGCTCGGCGGACCAAGTCATTGACATGGGACCGGGCGCAGGCGTCCACGGCGGTGCCATCGTGGCGCAGGGCACAGTGAAGCAACTGTGCGCCAACCGCGCATCGAGCACGGGGGACTATCTTGCGGGCCGCTCGCATGTCGGCGACCCGGACCGAACACTGCGGCCGGTCTCGCTGAATCGCGCCATCACGGTGAAGGGCGCCCGTGAACACAATCTCAAGAGCATTGACGCTGTCTTTCCCTTGGATTCATTAACGTGCGTGACAGGCGTTTCTGGTTCAGGGAAATCCACGCTGGTCAACAGTGTCCTGCTGCCAGCTGCTGAGAAGCACCTGAACGGCGCCAGAGTCATTCCGGGCGCGCATGATCGAGTCAACGGGCTGCACCACATTGACAAGGTTGTGCAGGTCGACCAGTCACCCATCGGCCGCACACCACGCTCGAATCCAGCCACCTATACCGGGATCTTCGATCACATTCGAAAACTCTTCGCGTCAACGAAGGAGGCCAGACTGCGAGGATGGCAGCCGGGCAGGTTCAGTTTCAATGTCAAGGGCGGTCGGTGCGAAGGATGTCAGGGCCAGGGCGTCAAGCGGATCGAGATGCACTTTCTGCCAGATGTGTTCGTGACCTGCGAAGCCTGCAATGGCACCCGTTATGACCCACAGACACTCGATGTCACCTGGAAAGGTCGCAGCATTGCCGACGTGCTGGACATGACGATCGAAGACGCAGTCGCATTCTTCGAGGCACAAGGCAAAGTGCATCGCATGCTGACATGCTTGAATCAGGTGGGCCTCGGCTACATCCAGTTGGGCCAGAAGGCCACAACACTGTCCGGCGGCGAGGCGCAACGCGTGAAGCTCGCTCGTGAACTTGGCGCATCCCGCCAAGGCACGGTGCTCTACATCTTGGATGAGCCAACAACTGGCTTGCACTTCAGCGACGTCCACCGCCTGCTCAGTGTCCTGCAGCAACTCGCTGATCGTGGCAACACACTCATCGTGATTGAACACAATCTGGATGTTGTTCGAGCTGCCGACTGGATCATCGACCTGGGGCCAGAGGGCGGTTCCGGCGGCGGAACGATCGTGGCGACTGGCACGCCCCTTCAGATTGCCACTGTCGCCGACAGCCACACGGGCAATTGTCTGCGCGGCGAGCGGTAACGCTGTCAGCCCTTCTTGACCAGCAATCCAAGACCATCGCCAACAGGCAGCAGGCTCCATGCGACGCGTGGATCGTCCACCCACTTGGCCGCGAGTGATCGCGTTGCAACCGTACTTGCATCGTCGGCAGTCGGATCAGCCACACGCCCCCCGCGAAACATGTTGTCGACAGCAATCACGCCGTTGACGCGTAGCAGTTGCAGGCCTCGCTCGCAGTAGGCGTCGCTGGATGTCTTGTCGGCATCGATGTACATGAGGTCGAAGGTGCCCGCTTCGCCATCGTCCAGCAGTGCATCCAACGTGTCCAATGCGGGCGCGACCCGAGCGTCAATACGATCACCAACCCCTGCTTCGGACCACCAGCGTTGCGCTTCTACCATGTACTGAGCATTGATGTCACAGGCCACCAGACGGCCATCCGCTGGAAGGACTGAAGCCATCCGCAACGCGCTGTATCCCGTGAAGACGCCGACCTCCAGCACGTTCTTTGCACCCAACGCATGGATCAATGTGCAAAGGAACTGGGCCTGTTCTGGCGCCGTCTGCATACCACCATGGGGGTGTGTCTCCATTTGCGCCCGCAGCGCCGACGCCGTGGCACTCTCTCGAACGCCATGCTCGAGAAGCCACTGCTGCATCGCTGGGGCCAACCCGCTGGTTTTACGTGACATTATGTGCGCCATGAAAGATCAGCCATCTGGACATCAGCCAGTTGAAGAGCAAGCCGACCACCGAGCCGATCAGACTGCCGATCAAACCCGCCAACGGTGTGACCAGTTCGCCGCCGGCCAACCATGTGGTTGCAAAAATGTTGACCGCAACAGGTATGGAGCAGATCGCCATGAAGCCAAGGAACTGTCGCAGTACCGATCCACGTCTCGCATACCAGAAGGCCAGCCAGCGATCGAGAACGAAGTTCCAGGCCATGGCGCCGATGGCAGCCACTACAGCCTGTTGCCAGATGGCCCACTGCGGCACGAGCAAGCCCAGCAACGCAAGCAAGCCGACATACACGCCCATTCCCGAAGCGCCCACGAACGCGAACGGCACAAAGCTTGCCCACCCTGGGAACTTCCAACGCATGAGCCGCACGATGTGCTGCAGATACTCCAGCTGCACCCTGAGCGTGAGCTTGCTTTCTCCGAGTTGTCGCGTGGAGAAATGGATCGGAACCTCTCGCACATGCGTGCACCGACACTTCACGATCAACTCAAGCCCAATCTTGTAGCCAACTGGATCAAGGTCCACCGCTTGCGCCCACGTCTCTCGGCGTAGTCCAATGAAGCCACTCATCGGATCCTTCGCGTTGGTGAAGGGCCTCGCCATCCAGGTGGCGATCTTTGAGTTGATCCAACGCAACACGCCCCAGCCGTCTTCGGTGCTGCCGCCGGCGACATAGCGCGAGCCCAGAGCAAAATCGGCATCCCCTCGCAGTGCGGAAACGAATGCCTCGACCGCTTCGGGTGGATGGGACAGATCCGCATCCATCACGATTAACACATCGCCGCGTGCTTCACGCAAGCCGTGCAGCACAGCGGAGCTCAGCCCGCGGTCCTCAGTTCGCACAATCAGACGAACCCAGTCCAGTTCCAATGCAGCAATGGCGTCATCAGTGCCGTCCTGCGAGTCATCATCGACAATGATGACCTCGAGATCACTGATCGCGTCTCGGACGCCCGCCAGTCGACTCAGCAGGGACGGAAGACTCTGTGCCTCTTTGTAGGTTGGCACGATGACACTCACGGATGGCGTCGAGGTCATGCCCTTGAACCGCCTTGCGCCAAGGCCGCCTCAGCCAATGGCCAGTCGTGTCCCACGGTGATTTTCACATTCATCGGATCGCCTTCGACAACGTGTACGGCTTCTCCGAGTTTTTCGACCAGCGAAGCCTCGTCCGTACAGCCAGCGGGATCACCTTCCGCATGAGCCCTTCGTAGAAGCGAAGCCTCGATGATCTGGGGCGTCTGCACAAGCACCAGGCCCTCGCGATCAAGGGTGCGCAGGATCGGCGTTGCCAAGACGCCGGGATCAGACGCTTCACCAAGGATCGAGTCCGCCAGGACATCGGCATCACGGATCACCGTGGCAGCAGTGGGATCCACTTGTTTAACGGTGGCATGCACGGGCAGTGCAGGAATCACCGCCGGAAGGTGCTGGGCCGCATGGAACAGGCGATCGAGCATGGCGCTGCCAGGACAGGGGCGAGCGGCATCGTGGACGGCGATGTGTGTGCAGTCGTCGGAAACATGTGCGAGGGCGGCAGCCACCGTCTCCCATCGGTCAACTCGCCCCCCTTCCACGATCGTTGCTCCAAGGAATCCCAAGGCCGCCCCGAAGCGCTCTCGAAACTCGTCCATGCCATCAGGCGGACCCGCCACAATGATGTCCCTGACTTCGTCACGCCTGGACAACGCCTCGACAGCCCGGATTAGCACTGGACGACCACCGAGTGAGCGGGCAAGTTTGTCTTCACCGAAACGCGAAGCGCTGCCTGCAGCAGGAATGATGGCCGCGACGATCACGCAGGCTGACCTGCACGCTGCACGGCACCGATGATCGGCAGTGGTGCAGAGAACTTCGGACTGTGAAGTCGAACCTTGCCTAGATAGGCGCCGTCATATTGTTGCAGCGGGACAATCTTGAATCGAACCCGCCACTCGCGGCCTTCATTGCGAACAGACAGCAGTTCCGCTTCAAAGAGCTCCGGACTCTCTGATGTCACGGCCACAATCCGTTCGCCATTCGCTGATCCGATCACCTTCACGGGAAGTTCGAAGATGGCCACACCTCCGGGTTCGACCGACGGGACGACCACGCGATTCTCAACGAACAGCCACGGACGTTGCCCGCGGGGTTCAAGTTGGGCGATACGCGCGGGGTGATCAACGGGTACCTCCACGACGGCGGCGCCAGGATGATCCGTCTCGATCAGGCGAAAGAACGACAGCATGTCACCGTTGGGATCCAGGCCGGTCACCGCATCGTATTGACTAAAGTCATCGAAGATGAAGTTGTGCTGCGGAACCGGATTCAACATGCGACTGCCGCCGGGGAATTCCTCCACCGGCCTGCCATCGATTCGGAGGATGCGAAACGGTGTATTCGTGGGGGACTGCAGTTGAATACGTCGAATCTTTGCCGGAACGCGCTGTTCCGGATCTGCTGGATCAATGCTCACTGCGTTGATACGTCGAGGCGACACTCGAATGCCTCGAATGATCTCTCCATCCACAGGGATCCTGACCGGTTGATGACTCGCCAGCACAAGCGAGATAGAACTCTTCTTCGTGGTCGGGGTGAGCCCGGCTGTCAATGTGGCGCTGTAGCCGATGGACCCGCCCGGCTGCACGATGCCCTTGGGGATGTCGACGGTGGTACACGAGCACCCCTTCATCTCGCCGGTGAACTCGATCGGCATGGTGCCCGTGTTTCTGATGAGCCCGTTGAGTGTTTTGACCTCACCTGGCTTGAGCGTGCCATAGTCCAGCTCTGCGGGCTCGATCGCCGTGGAGGAGAGGGCTGTTGGCGAAGGTGCGGCAACCGGCGTTGGGGACCGAGGCGCCACCTCGGTCACGCCGGCTGTGGATGTAGCACCGGCGGTCGCTGGACCGGACGCCCGCCGAGGCGGCGAATCCAGATCCAAGGCGAACGCAGTCACGATGGCCACTGCGCCCAGCAGAACAACCCAGGGGACCGCGCCCTTTATGAACGACGACGACTGTGCAGGCTCCGGCATGCCGCCCAGTGTAGTTGGGCTCGGCGTCGAGTTGGACGGCACAGCCACCTCAGGCCTGAAGGTATGATGAAGTCTGGAGAGCCGGAGTGGCGGAATTGGCAGACGCGACGGATTCAAAATCCGTTTCCCCAAAAGGGAGTGTGGGTTCGAGTCCCACCTCCGGTATTCAGTATGCCCCAGCGGGCAAAGGCCGCCGCATTGCTCGGGCGATCGGCTGGTGGATGATCGCCATAGGGCTGGCCATCGCCGCTGGCGGACTGGTGTGGCTCCTGCAGGAAGGCTGACTTCCAAACATCCATTGAACTTCAACCGCCGTCTCCCGTATTGCCTGAGACACACCTGCGGTTGCCGGATCACCCGGCCGTGTGCACCACTCGCCCAGCGGACTGCCGGGCGTGATTGCTGAGTTGATCCCGTCCCAGGATCACTCCACGGAGGGCACCTTGATGGACCGAATGCCCCTCAATGCCCATACCACCTCAACGCTCGACGCGACCGCAATCCCGGCCAATGCGTTACTCAGCCTGCTCGGCGGACGCGTTCGACTGGCGATCCTCAGAATGCTAGCCAAAGGCCCCAGCCATGTCAGCGGCATCGCCGCAGAGGTGGAGGCCAGCATTGGTCTGGTCAGTCATAACCTGCGTCACTTACGCAATGCCGGACTCGTCACACGAGTGACCAAGGCCCGAGAGCGGATCTATTCCCTGGCTCAACCATGCCAACTGGGTGCCAATGGCGACCTGAGCCTGCACCTGAGGACTGCCGAAGGGGGCCATGTGAGCGTCCACCTTCCGGCCAAAACGGACCTTGCAGTGCAGACCAATGACGAGCCTGTAGGCCGCATGTTCCACCTTGGTCCGGAAACGACACTTCCCTGTAACTCGAAAACAGCGTCGCCGCAGTCTCTTAGAGTAAGAAATACAGCCTGAGGCTCGCTTTAGGCCCAATAGGCCCTAGACTGAAACCGGACGAATACCCGAGGAGAGAAGTCCCATGCTCAGTCGACCTTGCGCGATCACCACAGCGGTTCTTAGCACAGTTTTTGCTGGAGCCGCTGTTTCATCTGCTGGCACCTGTCCGGGCAAGAACGACGTGTCCGAGGGCAGCCAGACGGTTGAACCGGGTTCGTCACTACTTTGCTACGGCGCCAATACGCCTGCCCAGTCCTTTGGACGCATGCACGATCTGTCGCAGACAGAACTCGCCGGGTCCGCCGTCGATATTCACTGCGTCACCTGGACGCTGGAGTGGACGTCCACCGCCAACGACGCGGCCATCCGCGTGTACGTCGCCAACGACGGCACGCCCGGTGGTTCCATGACCCTCATCGGCGAAGCAATTGTGGGCATCCCCTCCAAGAGCGGCGAGACCCCGTTGATCGCGAGTTTCGACCCGCCGCTGTACGTCGACGCCAATGCAACGGTCTTTGTCGCGCTGGGCATGCCTTCCTTCTCGCAAGCGCCCGGCTACTCGGTCGCCGCAAACACGCAGCCGCAGAGCTCCGCATCATGGATCTTCACAGAAGACGATTGCGGCATCAACGACTGGACCGACCTTGCAGACATTGGCTACCCCACCGTGAGCTGGGTGGAGTCGATGAACGCGTCGCCCACCGCGGGCGCCGATCCATGCGATGAAGCGCTCGATGGCTTCCCCGCCGATATCGACAATGATGGCGACTGCGACGTAGACGACCTGCTTCATCTGCTGAGCACCTACGGGCAAGTCGGCGATGGCACATCCAGGCCCATGGGCGACATCCATCCCCAGCCCAGTGGCGACTGCGATGTGGATGTGGACGATCTGCTGACCGTCCTTGCAAACTTCGGAACCCCGTCCGGCGCCTGCTGCGTGGTCGTCGACGGTGAACCCCAGTGCTTCGCAACCCCAGGCTATGACTACTGCTACATCCTAACTGGCTACGTGAAGTACTACGGCGATGGCAGCGACTGCGCCGACATTGCTTGCCCGCCGGCCAACAGCGGTGCTGTCATGCTCAACGAACTGCGCGCGAACCAGGCAGGTACAGACACCGACGAGTACTTCGAGTTGATCGGTGAGCCCGGCACAAGCCTCGACGGACTCACGCTGATCGCCATCGGCGACAACTCTTCGGCCTCCCCCAACGGCATCATCGAAGAAGCGGTGGATCTGACCGGATACGCCATCAACGCCTCGGGCTTCTTCGTGGTTGGTGAACCGGAGATGCTCCTCGGCACACCTGACTATGCCTACGAACTCAACTTTGAGAGCCAAGATCAGGTCACGTTCATGCTCGTGTCGGGCTTTACGGGCGTCCTTGATCAGGATCTGGACGTTGACGACGACGGCGTCCTTGACGACATGCCATGGGACGCAGCGATCGACTGTGTGGCCTTTGTAGAAGTGCCGGACAAGGATTCGGAGCACATCTACTGCACGACCACGGTCGGCCCGGATGGAATCTTCGCCCCCGGCGGCGCCCGCAAGTGCCCCGATACCGACGGCGACTGGTACGACAATGGCTTCTTTGCGACCGACTTCGTCGATACCCCCGGCGGTCCCAACGACTGTGACTTCACGGACACTGATGGCGACGGTGTCATCGACAGCCAGGACAACTGCCCTGAGCTGGCGAACCCGGATCAGGCAGACTGTGACGGCGACGGCATCGGCGATCTGTGCGCCATTGCTGACGGCCTAGCGTCTGACTGCAACGAGAACGCCATTCCCGACAACTGCGAGGATGACTGCAATCTCAATGGCTACCCGGACGACTGCGACATCGCCGACGGCGTCAGCACCGACTGCGACAGCAATGGCATTCCGGATGAGTGCGACCCCGACTGCAACGGCAATGGCGTTGCGGACACCTGCGACATCGCCGACGGCACCTCCGCCGACGACAACGGCAATGGCGTCCCGGACGAGTGCGAAGGTGAAGTCTTCACGATCAACGAGATCCACGCTGATCCGGCCGCCGACATTTCGGGCGACGCCAACGCCGACGGCGTCCGCGACGGCTCCGAGGACGAATTCATCGAGATCGTCAACATGACGAGCAGCGACGTGTTCATGGGCGGCTGGCAGATCCACGACGCCGTGGGCCTTCGTCATGAGATTGCCGGCGACGTCGTGCTCGGCCCCGGCTGTGTACTGGTGGTCTTCGGCGGCGGTGAACCTGCCGGCTTCGGTAGTGACTTCGGCGGTGCGACCATCGAGGTCGCTTCAACGGGCTACCTAGGCTTCAATAACAGTGGCGACACGGCCTCCCTGTTTGACGCCGGCGGTGGCCTTGTCACCGAAATGGTCTACGGCAGCGAGGGCGGTGACAATCAGTCGCTGACTCGATCGCCGGATGTCTTCGGCACTACGTTCTACAAGCACAGCACCGTGGCCTTGGACGGCGCGTTGTTCTCACCAGGCACCATGATCGAAGGAGATTCCTTCGGTGGCGATTGCGGTGATGGTGGACTGCCGGACACCGATGGTGACGGCGTTCCAGACAAGTTCGACAACTGCGACCTGTACAACCCGGATCAGGCCGACTGCAACGACAACGACATCGGCGACGTTTGCGACATCGCCGACGGCACCAGTGAAGATCTCGACGGCAACGGCATTCCGGATGAGTGCAAAGTGCTCGCGGACGGTGCGTTCATCAACGAACTCCACTACGACAACGTTAGCACCGACGTTGACGAGATGATCGAAGTCGTGCTGCTCGACGGCGTGGATCCCGGCACGGTCACCGTGACCCGGTACAACGGCAATGGTTCAGTCCCCTACGGTTCTGCACTCAATGTCGGGACGGACTTCACTGCAGGCGAGAGCGGAACGAACTGGGCCATCTATTCCATCATCCTGCCAGCCAACGGGTTGCAGAATGGAGCCCCTGATGGCCTCTGCATCGACATCGGTGGTTCCGTGGCCGAGTTCCTGTCTTATGAAGGCACGATCACGGCTGGCTCCGGTCCGGCCGCCGGCATGACTTCGGTGGACATCGGCGTGGAAGAGAGCGGCGGTACGTCCATCGGTTCAAGCTTGGGGCTGACTGGCGTCACCCCCTTCTCATGGGCCGTATTCACCGATTCGGCCACTCCAGGCGCTGTCAATGACGGACAGACCATCGAGTAGAGAGCCTTCCCCACGTTACATCTCCGGACGCCGGCCTCATTGTGAGGCCGGCGTCCGGCTGTTTTTCGGCCCTTGACGGACAACACCGGCCAGTCAGGGTTGAAAAAGCGTCAAATTCCAACCCCTATACGACAACAAGTCCTTGACAGAGAGCCGCTTGGGGACGAATTTAGATCTGGGGTATCTGCGCTTGTAGCGGGTGCCTCAGGAAGAGAGCGCCCAGGACTTTTTGTGGAGTCTTGGGCCAACAAGGAGAAGATGTGACCACAGGGTCCATTCATAAACTAGTCGAGTACCCCACGGAAGCCTCGTAGGCAGCCGTGGTTGCAACGTGGCCATCAGGCCCATTTTCGAGAGAGAAGCGTTCGGAGCGTTCCGGACCGGTTCAATATTCAACCCCTTAGGAGGGGATACGAAGAGATGAAAACTTTACCCACATGTATGTGTGTTCTTGGCCTCACTGCGGCCGCGAGCGCTGGCAGTTTGATTGACCACATCGGTGCCATGGATGGATCTGATCTTGTTGCTGGCAACCTGTTCGCGAACCAGATCTTTGAAGCCGCCTATTCCCAGTATTCAACCGTCTGTATCGATGACTTTGACAACGGCAGCGGAAGTACCGCTTCTGCAGTCAGCCTAATCGTGGGTGGCTGGGGAGCTGCCTATACAGGAATCGACGGCATCCAAGCCCTTTCCGCCAACTTCTACGATAGCCCGGAGGCGGCAGGTACAAACCTGGTCGGTTACACCTCTGTCGATGTCGTTGGCGCCCCCACCGCTAGCCCGGACTGGACCGGACCTGACACGGCGTTGCTGACCGTTGAAGGTAGCTTTTCCGTCAACGGTGGCATGGCCTATGTCGGCCTTATCCCCACCAACGAGTTTGCCACCAATGGCCAAACTGGAGCAGGCGTCTCGGCGCTTGGTGATGGCATTGGTTGGCAGTGCAACCCTGGCGAAGGCTTCGGCCAAGGGCCATGGTGGGCAACTACAAATTCAATCGCCATTCGCGTGAGCGGTGGCGGTACCCCCAGTGATCCCTGCGAGGCTGACCTCCGTGAAGCACCCTGCAACGCTGATGCCAACTTTGACGACATCGTAAACGTTGAAGATCTGCTGGCAGTCATTGGCACCTTCGGGAACTCTGGTGATGGCACCTCCCGTCCCGTAGGTGATGTTGCACCCTTGCCAACTGGCGATTGCCTTGTCAACGTGGAAGACGTTCTGGCGGTCATCGGCGCATTCGGCGCTGACTGCACGCCCGTCGTACCCACAGGCGGCTGCTGCAACGATGACGGCAGTTGCACCATCGAAACTCAGGATAACTGCTCCGGCAGCTATCTCGGCGACGACAGTGACTGCTCCGCGTGTGTTGCTGGTGCCTGCTGCGCTGGCGACGGCTCCTGCTCTGAGGTAATCGAAAGTGCCTGTTCTGGCTC
>Ga0315336_1003905_pt1 | contig 18860 bp, 17 predicted proteins | sample ASW5metaG_FD_204512 | JGI IMG/M metagenome (GOLD analysis project Ga0315336, IMG submission 204512) | Ammonia-oxidizing marine archaeal communities from Monterey Bay, California, United States - ASW #5 | ecosystem: Environmental > Aquatic > Marine > Intertidal zone | place: USA: California... | reverse complement strand
GGACGTCACCAGTGAATCCGACGAGCGCCTTCTTTGCAACACGAACAGCATCCCCTGTCCCTGCCTGAGTCTTCTGAAGAAGGGCCGGCCAAGGCTTGGCAGCTTCCGCAACTGCATCCATCCCGGGACCTATGATGATGGCGGCGCGCTCAGGCCTGAGTGAGCGTGCTGTAGCCAGCACATAACGTATAAGCGGCTGGCCTCCCAATGGATGTAGGACCTTTGGCAAGCCCGACTTCATCCGGGTGCCTTTTCCCGCAGCTAATATGAGAATTGCAGTTTTTCGCTTGACCATAGAATCGCGGGCGATTTCACTTTTCCTCTTGCGGGCGACCCAGGGAGCTTGTCATAAAGGCCCCTCCGCGTCCAAAACAAGATTTATGAGAGCCCCAGGAAGCCGCCTAAATAATGGCCTGCCGCGCCGTTCTTTTTGACATCGACGGAACCTTGGTTCACAGCCTGCCGCTCTATGTGGCTACAATTAACCACGTCCTTGAGGCGGATGGACTGGGCCCGCTTGACGCCACTACCGTCAAAGGCCTTTTTGTGGATAACATCGAATTCATGATCCACGAGGCCTTCAGGCTTTGTGGAAAACCCTTATACGATGGGGCATATACAGAGGTTCTTGATCGCTACATGGCTTTTTATTTGAATGAGGAACATTCCAGGAAATATGTCGAGCCTTACATCGGGGTTCCCGAAACGCTGGAAGCTTTAAGGCAGGCGGGCCTCAAGCTGGGCATTGTGACAAATCGCCCTTATGAGGCGGCAGTCGGGATTCTTAAAGTGATGGGGTTCCTATCCTATTTTTCGGAGATTTTCTCAATAGACCGAGTCACAAAAAACAAACCGGATCCTGCCCATCTTCATGAAACTCTCGAGCAGATGGGCCTAGCTCCACACGAGGCGATCATGGTTGGCGATCATGATATGGATGTTGTCGTCAGTAAACGCGTTGGCACGCCTGTGATTATGGTAACATATGGTTATGCGCTTGCTGACCCAAAGACGCTGGGTGCAGACGCACTAATCGAGAACTTCAAGGAGCTACCAGAGGCTATCCGTGGCCTTGCTTGACAGGCCGAAACGGCCCCCTTATATCGCGCTCTTGAGGCTTAAGGGCGCTTAGCTCAGCGGGAGAGCACTGCCTTCACATGGCAGGGGTCGCTGGTTCAAACCCAGCAGCGCCCACCAATTTTTTCAAAGAGTTAAGTTGAAAAGAAACAGTGATTGGTTGGTTCATTTGAACCAAAGGCCGGAGGCGGCAAGCACGGATGGCAAGGGCGAGAGGGGCAGTGAGACAAAAACCCGTTGCGAAATCGCTTGCTTTGCGGGGTGTGCGGCCTCTAGGGCGGATCGCGTGCTGAGGGGAGGCAATCTCCTAGGGCCGATTTGTCTGGTTCTCCTGGCTCTTTTCCTCGTTTTCGCCGGCGCCGCCGCCGCAGATGAGGTTTTCCTGAAATCCGGCGACCGCCTTAGAGGGACGATCGAAGGGATCGACCTAAAGGAAGTCGCCCTGCAAACGACTTACGCAGGCAGGATTCGCATTCACCGCCAGGAGGTTGCCGCCATCCAGGCGGACCGACCCTTGCACGTGACGTTTCCGAGCGGCACGCGGCTCGTGGGCACGATCGCGCCCCGCTATGGGAGCATGCTTCAGCTCGTCACCCCCGACTTCACGCGTGCCTGGGAATTTCGCTTCACGGATATTCAGACCGCTACCCGACAGATCGCGACCCGGGCCGCGCGCCCTAAGGCGGCAGCTCAGCTTGCGGTTTCGGAAGCAGGAAAACTTGAATTGCGGGGCCGCCTCAATTTCGGCTTCGATGCCGAGAGGGGCAATAATGATGAAGACAACTATCACGTGGATGGGGAAGTAAATGCGCGCAAGCAACTTCACCGGGCGAAGCTTGTCCTCGAATACAACCTGGAAAAGAGCGACGACGAAGAAACCGATGACAATACGTTCGTCTCTGCCAAGTACGATTATTTCCTTACGAAGCAGTGGTTTGCTTTCCTGAATGCGAGCTTCGAGCGCGATAAGTTTGAGGACCTCAATCGTCGCACGGCGACAGGCTGGGGCGCCGGCTATCAGTTTTTCGACACCGAGGAACGCGATCTTTCCGCTGAATTCGGATTCAGTTATGTGACGGAAGGTTTTAGTACACAGAAGGATAAAGATTATCCGGCTGCGCGCTGGTCGATCAACTACCAGGAAGCCTTGTTTCGCAATCGCGCCGAGGCCTTCCACTCCCAGGAGGGGCTTTTAGGATTGGAGAATACAAGCGACCTCATCATCCGGACCCGTACCGGCCTTCGCTTCCGTCTCGTCCACGGTTTTCTTGCCACTCTGCAAGCGAATTTCGATTGGGACAATTCTCCGGTCCGAGGCAAGACCGGTACCGATACGGCCTATCTTCTGACCCTCGGTTACGAATGGGGAACGTCGAATGTGCGGCCGTCACCGCCTGAAGACTCCGGTCGATAAACGGCGGTAAGCGTTTGGCTTTCCGGAACGGTCGTTCTCGCGCCTCGCTAAATAGACATCAGTTCACGTACAAACCGCACAAGTAATTAGAGTCTATCGGTCAAAGTCGAGAGCATTGGGATGCTGAAAAAAGCACTGCGCGGTGGTTCATTTGAACCATTTTTGATCGGTGTTCTTGTTTTAGACATGTCTAAACGACGAAAGGCATTTCTCAAAAAACCTTGAACAATGCTATTTTTTGCGGATTAGACTTTTTTCACACGGCAGGGGTCGCTGGTTCAAACCCAGAAGCGCCCGCCACTTGGTACCCCTAGATTGGATGGAGGCATTATTTTGGAACGGAAAGGCCAGAAGATTGCTTCAAGCAGTGTCTACAATGCGCCTTCGCAGCGTTTTAATCGCCTCCTCCAGAAGCTCAAGACAAAATACAAGGCGCGCGACCGTCACGTCATCGAATGTCTTGGCACGCTTATTCCCGAGCAGGGGGTTATACTCGACATTGGTGCACATTTAGGGGGCTATGCTAAGGAGTTCGCTAGGCTCTATCGCGGGAATGTCACCGTGCACTGTTTCGAGCCTTCCCCCTATAACCTGTCTATCCTTAAAGAGGTCGTAGGTAATCTTAATAACGTACACATAAACGAATTCGCACTTTCCGATAAAGTTGGTGAAGTCGATCTTTACTTACCAATAAAAAAGTCTGGCCATCTGGGTACTGGGCTGGCACATTTTGGATTAGAGCAGGCGCGCAATTACATCACTGAGCGCGTGCAAACGGTGCCCCTTGACAGTTACACAACAGAAAATGAGCTTTCTCGACTCGATTTTGTGAAGTGCGATGTCGAGGGTGCGGAATTACTTGTTCTGCAAGGGGGTGTTGAGACTATCCGTCGTTTCCATCCTACACTTTATGTAGAAATTGGTGAAGACTACCTGGCGCGTATGGGCCATCACGCAAAGGACGTTTTCAATTTTTTGCGCTCTGTTGACTACGAACCCTATCAAATGGACTTGAAGTCCTGCGTGCCCACAAGAGTTAACGGTTATCAGGGGAGAGCAAAAAACTATCTATTCAAGCACAGAAATTCAGACCAATAGTTTTGGCAAAATTTCTTTTTCCGCGCGACAAATATCTTCCGGAAAATCAATCTCTATCCATGGAAGGCCGGTCACGTCTTCGAAACTAAAAGTACCTGTAGGTTCGGAAAGAAGTACATCGCGAATTGCCTCTTCATACCAAAGCTCCGCCTCTCCTGCCTTCAGTCGACGTTTTGTATTCGCCATCACTTTCTTCATAATCTCAGGAGAAAAACGGAAAAAACCCACGGATTCGCCGTAGTAGTCACAGGGCGCCGTGGGGCACCGATGGAAGTCAATAAGTTCTTCGCTTCGTACGCAAAGTTTGACGGGCTCCTCTCCTTCTTCGACATCGCGGTCTAGAAGAAAGCAGTTGGCATGCGGGGTTGTTAGCAGCCGCCCGATCAATCGTGGATCGTAAAGGACATCCGCGTCCATCAGTAAGATCGGCTCATTGTCAGGGATCGCATCTTTAAGTGCCCAAAGGGTTGTAATACTTCCCTTTCGGTAGTCCGGATTTCCTATGAGACGGACAAAATTTTCGGCATGCAGCTTTTTGACCGCGTCCGCGATTCGTTCCGCTTCGAAGCCTACTCCAATGACAAGTGATTCGAGACCCGCCGCACTCAAAATTTTGATATGACGCTCGAGCAGCGTCTGACTCCCAAATTCTAGAAGCGCTTTTGGGAGCCTGCCTCCTTTACCGAGCCTTGAGCCTACCCCGGCAGCAAGCATAATAACTTTCATAAAGGACAGCCTCCTCCTAGGTTCTCCAACCGGATATCGCACCGGTAGGGTGGGCATGCAAGCTTGGCCATCCTTGAACTCCATGGCAAATCTACACAGGTATTTGAAAATCCAGGAAATATGACGTAAACGTTACGGGTCCCATTCATGGAAATTGACCGATGACCGTTCTTCCGAAACGCACACCGGAAGCGTCCTCAGAGCCTACAAAGGCAGCGCTCCTTCGTGGAGAGCTGTTTTCGCCCAAACTTACTTTTCTGATGGAAGCCCACAACGGACTTTCTGCAAAGATTGTTGAGGAAGCGGGTTTTCGAGGTATTTGGGCATCCGGCCTTTCTATCTCGGCGGCCCTTGGCGTACGCGACAACAACGAAGCCTCCTGGACCCAGGTTCTCGAAATCCTCGAATTTATGTCGGATGCAGCATCGATTCCTATTCTGGTGGACGGGGATACGGGCTATGGAAATTTCAACAATGTTCGCCGTCTGGTGACGAAACTTTGCCAACGAAACGTTGCCGGTGTCTGCATCGAAGATAAACAGTTTCCTAAAACAAATTCTTTTCTCGGTGAAGGCCAGCCTCTGGCAGACATTGATGAGTTCTGCGGCAAGATCAAGGCAGGAAAAGATAGCCAACTCGATCCTGACTTTTGCGTAATTGCGCGGATCGAGGCTTTCATCGCGGGTTGGGGATTGGACGAGGCGCTGCGACGCGCCGATGCTTACCATCAAGCCGGCGCTGATGCTCTTCTTGTGCATTCTAAAGAAAAAACCGCGGATGAAATCTTTGCCTTCATGAAAGAGTGGGGCAACACGTGTCCGGTTATCATTGTACCAACTATGTATTATGCAACGCCGACGGGACAGTTTGAGAATGCTGGGATATCCACAGTCATTTGGGCAAATCACAATCTACGTGCTGCGATTACTGGAATGCGGGACGTATGCAAACAGATTTATGAAAGTCAAAGCCTAGTTAACGTTGAAGATACGGTTGCATCAGTGAAAGACGTCTTCGGACTCGCTGGACAAACCGAATTAGCAGAGGCTGAACAGCGTTACCTGCCGCAAAAAAGTGAAAAAGCACATGCAATCATCCTTGCAGCAACACGGGGCGATTCACTTGGCCCGCTTACCGAAGACCGTCCGAAGTGCATGATTGATGTTCGCGGCAAGCCTTTGCTGCGTACAATGATTGCAACAATACGCGAGAGTGGAATTCGCAATGTAACTGTCGTCAGTGGCTATAAGAAAGAGGCTATCGACATACCAGCGATTGATCTTCGCACAAACGCTAACTTTTCCGAGACCGGTGAGATTGCCTCGCTTGCTTGTGCAACTGATCAGTTAAAGGATGGGCCCTGCCTAATTACTTATGGTGATATCCTCTACCGAAGCTACATTCTTGAACATCTGCAGGAGTCGGAGGCTGACATTACTGTTGTCGCAGACGCACTTTGGCGAGAACGCCAAACGCAGAAACGTAAGCGCGATTTTGTTCAATGTGAGAACCCCTTCCAACCAGATTACCTGGGGGGTGACATGGCACGGTTGCTTTGTGTCGGAACAGAAATTAAAACCGACAAAATTCACGGTGAATGGGTTGGTCTCGTTCTGCTCAGCCAGAATGGCACAAAGATTGTTAGGGATGAGATTGAAGTGATGTCAACAGATGGTAGCCTTCAGACGGCAGACATGCCGGACCTCTTTAACCGGCTGGTCGAATCAGGCCACAAGATTCAAGTGCAATACATTACTGGTCACTGGCTTGATATTGATGATCCTTTCGACCTCGCGAAAGCACGCAACTTCCTATGATCGAAGCAGATGCATTCTTGGAGCCGGCGCGCGAGCGCGGGTTCGATTTCTATTCTGGGGTACCCTGCTCGTTCCTGACCCCCTTCATCAATCGTGCGATCGGACATCCAAAGCTTAGTTACGTGGGGGCAGCTAGCGAAGGAGAGGCCGTTGCCATTGCCGCAGGTGCATGCCTGGCGGGCAGACGTGGTGTCACAATGTGCCAGAATTCTGGACTTGGAAATACGGTCAACCCACTTACCTCGCTTGCCTATCCTTTTCGTATTCCAATTCTCCTAATCACCACCTGGCGGGGACAGCCGGGACACATAGATGAGCCGCAGCACGAGTTGATGGGGCGAATTACCGACCGATTGCTGGACAACATGGAGATCCCACACCGAGCATTTCCGAAAGAAGTTACCAACATCCCGGACGCGTTAGAGGAGGCAGACCGAGCAATGACTGCATCCGAGCGTCCTTTTGCCTTCATTATGGAAAAGGATTCGGTCCGTAACGACGGCCTGGAGCAGCCCCAACGCGTGCTGCCTCAGCCTGGCACTCGGTACGACCTCCGAGAAAGCGGCAAGCGACCCACCCGCGCTGAGGTACTGTCTGCGTTTTTAGAACTTGTTAATGAAGATGCCGCCGTAATCGCCACAACGGGAAAATGCGGGCGTGAGCTTTTTACCCTTGCTGACCGCAAACAACATCTTTACCAAGTCGGCTCGATGGGTTGTGCGAGCGGCCTTGCCCTTGGTGTGGCATTGAATGTTCAGCGCCCGGTTATTGTGCTCGATGGGGATGGGGCAGCACTGATGAAAATGGGAACACTCGCAACAATCGGAGCCTACGCACCAAGAAACCTGCTCCATGTGCTGCTCGACAATGGCACCCATGATTCGACCGGGGGTCAGGTGACGGTGTCAGAAAGTGTCGATTTCGCAGCCATTGCGCTCGCTTGCGGCTACCCGCAAACCTTTACCGCGGATACGATTGAAGGCTTCCGGAAGGCTTTTCAGAAGGCGGCATCGTTGACCGGCCCAGTTCTCCTGCATCTTCGTATTCGCCCAGGCTCGCTTAGCAAACTTGGAAGGCCTTCGGTAAAACCAGCAGACGTCGCGCGCCGTTTTCGCACTTTCGTTGGAAGCAACTAGGCCCCACTTGCAGATTGGACATACTAGCCGGGTGTGAACCCAAATTTCTTCATAGCATCACGGACCGCCGCTAACACACCCAGAATGTCTTTTTCATAAGCCTTTCCTATACAGCCGATCCTGAAAGTGTCTGCTGTCGTTACCTTACCTGGATAGATTGCATAACCTTTATCGCGCAGAAAATCATAAAACGCTGGAAAGGTGAAATTTGGGTCCGATGGGGAATGAAAAGCAACAATGATCGGCGCCTGAAATTTAAATGGAAGGAACGTTTGAAACCCAAGCTCCTGCATCCCTTTGATGAGTATCTGGCAGTTGTTTCGGTAGCGTTCTCCGCGACCTTTAATGCCACCCTCGATGTCGTGCTCCTCAAGTGCATGGGCTAGGGCTGCTAACACCTGGGTAGGAGGGGTAAATCGCCACTGGCCTGTCTCTTCAAACATCCGCCATTGTTCAAAAAGATCAAGGCTCAAGGAGGTGGCATTCCCCTGGGAAGCTGCGAGAGATTCCTCACGCACAATTGCAAACGTGATGCCAGGCACACCTTCCAAGCATTTGTTGGCTGAAATAGTAACTGCATCACAAGGAAGAGAAGCCACATCAAGAGGTAATGCGCCAAATGTACTAATTACATCAAGAAGCAGCCGTCGTCCGTGCTTTGCGGTAACGGCCGCAACCTTGTCGATGGGATTTAGAAGTCCAGATCCAGTCTCGCAATGAACGGCGGCTACATGGGTAATTGTCGGATCTACGGCTAGAGCTTCGTCTAGTATCACCGGATCCAGCGGACACGTCTCGGCAAGTGAAATTACATGGTGGTTGCGGTTCATACGTTTCGCAATCTCGGCAATACGTGCGCCGTAAGCACCGTTCACGAGAATAAGCACCTTGTCTTTCTGCGGCACAAGCGTACCAAGCATAGCTTCAAGACCGAAGGTGCCACTGCCCTGGATTGGAACGCAGACATGATTTTCTTCGCCGCGAGCGAGATGAAGGAGTCGACCCTGAACGTGTCTCGTGAGCGCGATGAAATCGCGATCTCGCGAGCCCCAGTCATGAAGCATCCTCTCCTTCGTAGCTCGGGAAGTCGTGATCGGGCCTGGCGTGAGCAACAAAGGTTCTTCCGGAGTGTCCGCCATTTTCTGTACTCTCTTATCGGATCAGGAAACAGCGCTCCCCGAGCGCTGTCAATGAAAGCCGCGGGAAAAATCTTTATCTAGCTAAACGGTGCGACTACGATCCCGCCCGACTGTAAAAAACGCCCTGTTTTTCCAGGCAAGTGAAAGCAGCACCTCAATGAGCCACAATACCTGGATTCACCGCCTCGTACGGCCACTAACCCGAGTTCTTGCCCATACTGCGGTTACGCCGAACCAATTGACAACGCTTCGCCTACTCACGGGTCTGGGGGCTGCTGCTGCTTATGCAATTGGCGAGTCCCTTTGGACATTTCTTGGCGGGTTTTTGTTTCTCCTTTCCATGGCGTTAGATCGGGCTGACGGTGAGCTCGCGCGCGCCACCGGCGCTACGACCGAGTGGGGGCACCGCTTTGACCTTATCTGCGATGCGATCGTAAATGCCGGCCTGTTCATCGGAATAGGCATCGGGCTTCGTGCCAGTACGCTTGGTCTCTGGTCAATACCGCTGGGCTTATTGGCCGGCCTGTCGGTAGCGGTAATCCTTTGGCTCGTGATACAGATGGAAATTCGCAAAGGCAAGAGCGGGCCTGCTTTCGAAGGCGCTGCAGGCTTTGATCCTGATGATACAATCCTCGCCGTGCCAATCGCCATGTGGCTTGGTTGGGAAGAATTCCTTCTTGTTGCTGCTGCAATTGGCACACCAGGTTTTGCCGTCTTTGCTTATTTGCGTTTTCGTTGGCGCGGAATGCATAACTAGACGTTAAATCCGCCGCGTGCTGCGATCTATCTTCTAACCTCAACTATCCTATGCCAAGACCAGCAATTTTAGCCGGTGTTTTCCATATACGCTCTCCCATCAGCTTTAATGAAACTGAGCGTTTGCCACATAGTTAAAACAGTGGTATCCTTCTGAAAAGTCTAATGAATAGACATACTTAAGGAGTAGATAGATGGGCTCAGGCCGGTCCCTTTCTAGACTGCTTCGGATGCCGCTCTTCCGAATCATCACAGTTTTCATAGTTCTAGGCGTTGTGGGATTTTCTCCGTGGAAAGTTTATGCCCAGGAAGGGGACGAGAATGATCCAATGGAATATGTGAATAGGGGCATCCTTGATGCCAACATGTTCCTAGATCGGACGGCCTTCAGGCCCTTGGCCCAAGGATATCGCTTCATATTTCCCGAGATAATCCGAGATAGCGTCCGCAATGCCCTGCGAAACCTCCTAGCACCGACGATTTTCGCAAATGACCTCCTTCAAGGGAAATTCGAACGCGGAGCAACGACTATAATGCGGTTTACCATTAACTCGACGGTTGGCGTGGTCGGCTTGTTCGACATTGCTACGAGTTGGGACATAGAACCCCATGTTGAGGATTTTGGGCAAACCCTGGCTGTGTGGGGCGTTCCGGAAGGACCGTATTTGATGCTACCGCTCTTGGGACCTTCGAACCCGCGGGATCTTGTCGGTGGCTTAGTGGATAGTTTCGCAGACCCCTTCCGAATCGCGGCTAATCATGAAGATAAAAATTGGACTAATTTCACACGAGCTGGCCTCATTGCGATTGACCGGCGTGAACAGCAGATCGAACGGTTCGAGGACCTTCGACGAACTGCCATCGACCTGTACGCCACGATCCGTAGCCTCTACCGTCAAGATCGGCTTGATAAAATTCACGATGGGAAGCTCCCCCTCGATGGCGAGGGCAACCCCTTCGGATATACCTATATGGATTTTGAGAACGGAGACTAGGCAACTCCTAACCGATTTCCTCAAGCGGCGCCCTACCCAGGCGCCGTTCGTGTTTTTGGGCTCAACTTAATACGATAGTAAAAGCCGGGTTGTTTTCCCTTCTTTTCCCAAAATGATTGCTGCAGAAGAAAAGCTAGGGGCTCTTAAAAAGCCACGGGCATTGTTACTGAATCCATAGCCTTCCAACGGGAAGCCCAGTAACCCCTGATCAAATTCCCCGTTTGCGTTTTCGTCGTGATAAGCAGCAACTGCATACGTCCCAGGAGGGAGGTTCGTAAAGACGGCTTCGATCACCCCCTCTTTGGGAACTGGTATGTCAAGATGTGCAAATCTGCCTTCATGAGTAGGGAATTCGGATGCCCGATTGTAGAGTGCAAACCGCATCACGCCGTTTCGGTTTTGGGGTTCGTCTATTTGAACACGCAAGTCCGCTGCTGCAGCCGAAGCCAAAATTAGAACCGAAAAGTATGGTCCGATCAGCAGAAGAAGGGGGATGCGTCGCATATGACCGACCGTGCTAAAGGATTAAGTCAGCGCACTTCAGACAAACTAGCAGCCTTTTCTCGAACGGCGGAAATCAATCCATCCACCCCTCGGTCACGGATGACGGTCATGTATTCAGAGCGCCGTGCAGCAAGCTCGCTTATCGTTCCCTTAAGAAAAACATCAATAACCAGCCATCCATCGGCCGATTTTCGAAGAAGATAGTCGATACGAATCTTTTCGTCGGAGGTTACGATGTGCGTTTGAACGATAGTATGCCTGTGCGGCGTTTCAACGGTGCCAAGCGTTTCAAAATACTCCCCCGAAAACCCATCGAAACGCAGAGCATAATTCGAAAGTGTCATTGCCGTAAATGACTCGACTAGAGAGTTTTTCTGATCATCATCCATAGCCTTCCAATGACGCCCCACAGTCATGCGGGCCATGCTATAGAGATCGTAGGTAACCAACAGGATGGGGGCTAGCGCCTCCCGCCGGCCCATATAGCCAAGCTCCTTAGCCTGCTGCATGGTAAAAATCAGCTTATTATGGAGCTTCTCGACAACCTCAACCGGCCCAGACGGCTCGGCATGTATGGGCAGCGCCAAAAAGATGGCGGCGATAACAATGTAGAGGATTTTCCTTATCCGACAGAGTGGCATGCATGCTTCCTTTCGGGCCCTCTCATCTCTTCTGGCGCCCTAGGTGAGACCATAGTATTTAAGCATTTAAAGGCTTGGCAAGGCGACGCACTTGCTTAAGAATTGAACGATCAACTGCCTATGCGTAATAATTAGGCAGAGACTCAGGGAGGAAGAGGGGAAACACCAACCGGACCCCGCCCGTAGATTGGATCTAACGGACTAATTTTCCTCACCTTTTTCTGATGAGGGATAACCGTGACCGGTGGCACGGGTCTTGCGGTTGTTAGGCCAGAACGTCTTTTGCACCATGGAGACGTGGCTTTATGGCAGCATGGCTTTAAAGGAAGGAAAAAGCTCATGAAGAAAATCTATCTGGTCGCATTGACGGCGCTTATCTTTGCGGCTGCGGGTCACGTAGCCTATGCACAGGATGAAGCCGCCGAGGAAAAAGCCTATAGCCTCTCGGGGAATTTTGCCATTGTTTCGGAATACATGTTCCGCGGCATCTCTCAAGTGGACGGGGAACCGACAATTCAGGGTGGCCTCGATCTCGGCTACGACAATTTGTATCTCGGCGTATGGGGTTCCGGTGTCGACTTCACAGACGCGACGACGGAAATGGACATTTATGGAGGCATCACCGGTGAAGAGAATGGGATTTCCTGGGATCTAGGCATCATTTGGTACCTTTATCCCGGCTCCGACAGCGCTAATAACTATGACTTCGCGGAGGGCTACGTTGCGTTCGGCTACGATTTCGGCCCATACGCACTTTCCACCGGTATTAGCTTTTCGCCGGAATACTTCGGTGACAGCGGCGATGCCATTTACTGGTCGGCCGGCGTCGACGTGCCCTTGACAGAGGGCTTTGCGATTGGATTCCACGCTGGTTACCAGAGCATCGATGACAATACCGCCTTCGGGGTTCCGGATTACTTGGACTGGAGCATAACGGTTTCGAGGGAATTCGAGGGCTTCGGCCTCTCGCTTGCCTATATCGATACTGATCTAGAGGACTCGGACTGCTCCGACGCCTGCGCCACGAAAGTCATTGGTACCATCTCCAGGGGATTCTGATCGCTCGAAGAGCTCGGATTCCTTCCCCAGGCTCCTAATTTCCTTGGGGTCACGAAGACTCCGCCTTCCGATTGGAGGGCGGGGTCTTCGCCTCATTTTTTAAAAACCAAAAAATTCCGCGAATTCGGAAGCCGGCGCGCGTTCCGTTTTCAACTGGTTTTCCGGCGCTACCTTGTCCACATAACCTAGTGACATACCGCACATGATTGTTTCGCTTATGGGGATTGGGAGGTGCTTACGTATAATCCGGTGAAAGGGCGGCCAGGAGGCCTGCGGACAGCTATGCAACCCCTTTGCACGGGCGACTAGCATGACGTTCCCAACGAACATACCGCAGTCAAACCAACTGCCGATCTCGAGTTGTTTATCGATCGCAAAGAACAGACCGATGGGTGCACCAAAGAATTCGTAGTTTCGCCACTGCTGCTTTCGCATACCTTCTTTGTTTTCCTTTGCCAGCCCCAACAGGCCATAAAGATCCAGCCCCACCTTCTTACGCCGTGACTTGTAGGGTTCAGCCCATTCGTCCGGGTAATACTTGAACTCTGATTTGTATACCTCTGCTTTCGTAGCAATGGCTTCAAGGGTTTCCTTCGTCAATGCCTCTCTCACAGCGCCGGCCGCCACATAGACCTTCCAGGGCTGCATGTTCGTCCCGCTAGGCGCCCGTGCAGCAAGATTCAGGATCTCGATCGCCGTCTCTTTAGCGACTGGTGTCGGTAGGAACGCCCGCGCCGAACGTCGCGTCTGAATGGCTTCGATCACATCCATTTTCGCTACTTCTCCTTTTCTCTGGTGGAATTTACCACCTACGCCTTCCGTCCTAAGGATGAGGGAACGAGCCTTTCGTTTATGGAGCGCGAAATGGAACGACGCAAGGGTGATGGCCCATGTTCGCGTCTTCCCTTAAAGTGGGACGCGATGAACGTCTTTTTCTTTGCAATCATACTTCTCTCCTTCTTGGTCGCTGCCTGGCAAGAAGTGGGCTGGGTTTCTGCTGCACCGGATGTGCTTTCGCCGATGGAGATGCTTGCCGCCGGTATGATCGAAAAAGCAGCGGACGCGGTCACACTCTCCATCGGTCTGGTCGGCGTTATGGCGCTTTTCCTCGGCCTTATGAAGGTCGCCGAAGAGGGTGGGTTGCTCACCATCATCGCGCGCACCGTGCGGCCCTTGATGGTGCGCCTCTTCCCGGACGTGCCGGCTCACCACCCGGCGATGGGGGCGATGATCCTAAACATGTCGGCAAACGCGCTCGGCCTTGGCAACGCGGCGACACCGTTTGGCATCCGCGCGATGCAAGAGTTGGACAAGCTAAACCCGGTGAAGGGGACCGCGACGAACGCGATGGCGCTTTTCCTAGCCATCAATACCTCCAGCGTAACGCTGCTGCCCACCGGCGTCATCGCGCTTCGCGCGGCGGCCGGATCAACGGACCCGGCCGGCATTCTTCCAACCACGCTTGTGGCCACCATCTGCTCGACGACGGTGGCCATCCTGGCGACGAAGCTCTACCAGCGCTATTCCGCAACTCCTGTATCGAGCACTGCACTGCCTGTTGACGCCCCGCCCGACCTCGAGGTGGAGTCGCCCACGCCAGTTGAGATGCAAGCGGCCTATCCCAGTTGGGTCTCCGGCCTCGTACTTCTCGGCATTGCAAGTCTTATTCCGATCACCATCCTCTGGGGGAAGGCGATCTCACCCTGGATTATCCCCGGCCTCATGGTCTTGTTGCTCGGTTTCGGTTTTCTACGCCGCGTGCGTGTCTACGAAGTCTTCGTCGAGGGTGCACGCGATGGTTTTAAGGTAGCGGTTCGCATCATTCCCTATCTCGTCGCCATCCTGGTTGCCGTCGGCATGCTGCAATCAAGCGGATCGATGGCGCTGCTCACGTCTGCCATCGGGCCGATGACGGCGGCCTTCGGCCTTCCCCCTGAGGCCCTGCCGATGGCGTTCCTGCGCCCGCTTTCCGGGTCCGGCGCCTATGGCATCCTGGCCGCGATCATCCAGGACCCGTCCATCGGACCAGACAGCTACACAGGGTATCTGGTGAGCACCTTCCAGGGTTCGACGGAGACCACCTTCTACGTGCTCGCCGTCTATTTTGGCGCCGTCCAGATCCGCCGCGTTCGCCATGCGTTGGCAGCCGCCCTTACGGCCGACGTTGCCGGCATCGCGGCTGCCGTCGCCATTTGCCTGTATCTTTTTGGTTAAAAAGCTCACGGCGGGGCCGGTTCCAAAGCAACCCGCTTTGCGATAGGCTGCTTTAAAGGCTCCAGCGCCTTTCAAAGTACGCAGCCCAAGGCAAGAAAAAGAGGAGGAAGGTCATGCTGCAAACGATCGGACAGATCCTGCCTGCAAGCGCCGCGCGTTATGGCGACAAACTGGCGCTGGTTTCCGGCGACCGTACATTTACCTATAACGAGCTCGAGCAGCTCTCGAACCGTTTCGCTAACGCCCTGCAAGACCTCGGCGTCAAGCAAGGTGATCGAGTCACGATCTACGGACAGAATTGCTGGGAGTGGGAGATTGCCTACCACGCGATTGCCAAGCTCAGTGCCGTCCTCAACCCCATCAACGTCATGTTGACACCGGAAGAAGTCGCCTTTGTCGTCGAAGACTGCGGGGCAAGTGCGCTGATCGCATCGCACGAAAAAGGAATGGCGGTCCTTGAGGCAGCAGGCGATATGCCGCTCGACAACGTCATTCTGTTCGGAGGCGATGCCCCCAAAGGCGCCCACGGTTTCGAGGATCTCCTTGCCAAGGGTGCGGACAGCTTCGATCCGGTCCTTGTACCCACCGAATCCCTTTCCACGATCGGCTACACGTCGGGCACAACGGGACATCCGAAGGGCGCGATGCAGAGCCACCGGGCCGTACTCTTGAACCTGGCACTCACCGCAAACATGCACGTGAAGACTGCCGCTGATACCGTCGTCACCGCCCTGCCCTGCCCACATGTCTACGCAAATGTCGTCATCAACGGCGCGCTTCTCACTGGTATGACGCTCGTGCTGCTAGCCCGCTTCGAGGAAAAGGAAACTTTGGATGCGATCCAAAAGTATAAGGCCACCATATTTGATGGCGTGCCAACGATGTACATGTACCTGCTGAACAGCCCCGAGCTTGCGAAGCACGACGTCTCTTCGCTTACCCGTTGCACGGTCGGCGGCCAAACGATGCCGGTTGCGAAGATGGAAGAGGTAGAGGAAAAGTTCGGCTGTCCGCTCTTAGAACTCTGGGGCATGACCGAGCTGGCGGGTGCCGCCACCACGAACTCCTTTTACGGCGAGAACCGCCACGGCTCGATTGGGCTCCCCTTTCCGGGCACCTTCGCCCGCATCGTCGATGTTGAGGACGCGAATAAGGACCTGGGCACGGACGAGATCGGTGAGCTGATGATCAAGGGTCCCCTCGTCATGCAGGGTTATTACGGGAATGACGCGGGGACGAAGGCAGCGATCGAGCCCGACGGCTGGATGCACACCGGCGACGTCGCCAAGATGGACGAAGACGGCTACATCTACATCGTTGATCGCCGCAAGGACATGATTCTAACGGCCGGCTTCAATGTTTACCCGGCCGAACTCGAACGCGTCATCGCTGCCCACCCGGACGTGGCGCTGGTCGCCGTCGGTGGTCAGCCGGACGAAATAAAGGGAGAGATTGCGAAGGCCTATATTGTGCTCCGCGAGGGCAAGAAGGGGGATGCGGATTCGATCATAGCCCATTGCCGGGAACACATGGCCGCCTATAAAGTTCCGAAGCGCGTGCAGTTTGTTGACGATCTGCCGAAGACGAGCACCGGCAAGGTCATGCGGCGTGAGCTCAAGACCCTCGACCCGGACGAGGAACGGTAAAGCGCTGCCGAATAAGACGCCCTAGTGCAATTTGTGAGACGGTCCTTCCTGCCTGCCAATGGTCGATGCCATCGGGCTTGCCTGGTGGTGCACGAGGAGCCAGGCGCCCGCTTCTAGGACGAAGATGTTCGTCGCCACCAGACGCGCCTCCTCGATGATCTCTTCGCAAAGAACGACGGCCGCATCCCCGTGGTGAATCACCTGCACGGCCTGGCACACAATGGCGGGCGGGCTCGCTAAAATATCCCTCCAGCTCGCTAATACCTTCTCGCGGCCCAGGATCAACCGCCAGCCCGGATGTATGCAAGTAACGGATGCCGTCTCAGCCCAGATCGCTGCCATCGCGTCGCAATCTCCCTCCGAAAAGGCGCGATAAAATTCCCCATTCGCCTTCAGCACGTCGTCCGAGTCCGTCATGGTGGGTTTCATCTTTCGTTCAACTCGACGCTATATAAAACATCAATGAAGTCCTTTACGATCCCCTTTTTTCAGAGAAGAAAAAAAGCATCCATGGACGACCGCATTAAGGAACTCGACCCTGCAACGGTGAAGGCGAGTCTGGACAGGGACGAGGTGATTCTCGTCGACGTCCGTGAGGCAAACGAATATGAAGCGGGATACATTCCGGGTGCTTATTTGCGTCCTCTTTCTTCCTTCAACCCCTTCGACCTGCCAAAGGTGGAGGGTAAAAAACTCATCCTTCACTGTGCCTCGGGCCAACGTTCCCTGCAAGCTGCCGAGCTTTGCCTGGCCTCAGGCATCGATGAGATTGCCCATGTGACGGGCGGCATTCAGGCCTGGAGGGAAGCCGGCTTTGATACGAATAAGGGATCGGAGGCCGAAGACTAGACGCATCGGTATGAGCGTCTTCTTTCTACGGAATGCTATTCGGCCTGAATATTAGACTGGACTAGTTTTTCGTCTTGCGTTGCCCCCCCATGCTAAGGTGCGCCATAATGGTGCCCTGCTTTGTCTTCGAAGGACGGCATGCGAGATCTCGCAGTTCATATACCGACGCTGCTTCCTTTTTGCCTGATCTTGCTGGCATTTACGCTTCCCTTTCTCACAGCTTTTTCCAACCAAGGCACGGCGATCATGTCCCGTGCGAGTCGTCTTAAGCCTGCCGTTGGGCTTGGCTTTGCAATCCTTGCCTTCATAGCTGTGCTTCTAAGCTACTGGGCAAGCGGGCGCAGCCACCACGTGCTGGTTGGCAGCATCCTTCCGTGGAACGATGCTGGCGGTTACTTCTTTGGTGCGCTCCACCTCTTGGATAGCGGCAAGCTCACATATTGGGGAGAGCGCCGGCCAGTTTATACTGCGCTCCTTGCCGGCTTCCTAAGCCTAAGCGGCCGGGATTTACAGTTCGCACTTCTTATTCAAACCGTTTTTACAGGCGCGGTCGCGTTCTTCGCCGCTCGAGTCGCGGCACTGAGGATGGGGCCGCCGGCTGGCCTGCTCGTCTTTACCCTCTTATTTTGCTTCGCAAGCGAGTACGCACCAACAACGATGACCGAAGATGCCGGCTTTCTCTTCGGCACACTCGGAATTACCATTCTTTGGCTCAAAGCCGAGCAGCGAAGCTTTGCCTGGTTCGCGGCTGCCGGCTTCCTGCTCACGCTGGGCTTGCTAGCGCGGGCTGGTGCTTTTTTTATAATCCCCCTACTTTTGTTATGGGCCTGGATTGCCTTCCGGGACAACCGTGGGGCAGCCCTGAAATGCGTGTTAGCACTTCTTGGCGGCGCCTTAATCGCGGTCCTCCTTAACCAGGGAATTTACTGGCACGTAGGAACAGGCTCGAACTTTCCTTTCTCAAATTTCAGCTACACCTTCTACGGACTTGCAGTAGGCGGCAAAGGCTGGCTGCAAATATTCGCGGACCACCCCAATATCATGGAAGGGGGCGAAGGGGTGGCGGCACCGAAGATGTTTGCGTTTGCGTTTGAACAGATAATGGAGAACCCACTTAACATCGTAGTTGGTTACGTTAAAAATCTTCCTTATTCAACAGCGCGTCTTTTTGATTACGCGCCCCCTTTTTTGCTCCTACGACGCTTGTTTACCTTATTTTGGCTGGTAGGCTTGTTCGTCGCCTTCCGCCGCCGCCGGGAACCCCTAGCATTACTTTTGCTTATGGCGACGGTCGGGATCATTCTTTCCGGTCCGTTCCTTTCTGACGTTGGAAGCCGCGTTTATGCAGCAACGATTTCCTTCGATGTTTATCTAGCAGGGCTCGGCTTTTCGGCGTTAATCGCTTGGCTGTCTCGTACGCTCAAACAAAAATTTCCCGCATGGATTGCACCACCCGTTCTTGCTGCACAGCTCATTGGCACAGGCAGCGCGCTCGTGTTACTGACGCTCGCCGGTAGCTTTCTACTACCAAGATCGCAGGCAAGCACGTTACCGGCTTTCGCCTGCGAGGCAAAAGAAACGCCGGCCGTGCTTCGCCTCGGGGATGAATCGCCGCTCTTTGCCCTTCGCGTTCAGCCGCCCTTCGCCCTCTTTCCTCCGGTGGTGCGCCATGGGGATTTCGTCTCGCTGATTGATCGCGCAGTCCACCTACGCGAAACCCTGAAGCAGCTACCGCCGGAGACGGCGGTTATCGCGGGCTATGCTCGGAAAGAATCGGGCGCCGGCGACG
>Ga0315336_1003904_pt1 | contig 18862 bp, 19 predicted proteins | sample ASW5metaG_FD_204512 | JGI IMG/M metagenome (GOLD analysis project Ga0315336, IMG submission 204512) | Ammonia-oxidizing marine archaeal communities from Monterey Bay, California, United States - ASW #5 | ecosystem: Environmental > Aquatic > Marine > Intertidal zone | place: USA: California... | reverse complement strand
AGCTGCTAATGCCATCCCACCAGTATTGGTATATCTTACATAATTATTTGAATCTTTTTGTAAATTAAATTCTCCACTACCACTTAGGAATATACCATTGTCATCCAACTTTTGTGGTATAGTTGATCCCATTGCAATATGACCACCATTAGAAGATGAAATATGTTGTGTAGATGTTAGTAAATCAAATGTAGCTGATTTTATATCAAGTGCAGTTCCAGTTTTTTTAATGTAATTAGAAGCATTACCGTAGGCTAAGAAACTACCAGTACCATCCATAAAGACACCTGCGTTTGTACCTTGAGGGCCAGTATTTAAAGTCGATCCCATTGCAATAAATGGAGTACCTTCATTTGAAGATTCTAATTGTAATTTATTTGTACCCGTAGTTAATACAGAAAATTCTGAAGCTGTGAGTTCAAATCGGCCAGATTCACGATTAGGATCCCAACTTATTTTATTTCCTAAACTAAATGAACCAGTAGAATCAATATAAAATTTTGAATTAGATGTTTTAAAATCTCCAGGCCCACTATCATCATTTACGAAAATTTGGGTTGGTGTCATTTCTAATCCACCTATAGAACCACTTTGTGCCTTAATCAATCCACTTAAATATATATTCTCACTAACCATTCCAAACCCAGGATCTTTGTTACCAGCAAACATTGCATCCCCAATTTTGGTACGCACAAGACCACTTAAATCACCAATTCTTGTTTTTAATATTTCATCATAAATTCCACTACCAGTTCTCTCAATAAAATCCATATATGGTGTTGTTGCATCACCAGGATTTGCATTTATCAATGCATACCCACTTCCACGAGCATCCTCACCTTCCCCGCCAAGATACCTACCAGTACTAACTAAAACTTGTCCTTCTGTATAGGCTTCTGCAGGTGATACCAACCCAAGTAAAAATGCTACATCAGGATTAACTTTTTCTATAATAGAATTATCAACATGAGCAGCTTTTGACGACCCATTAGTTCCACGAATAACATAAAGTTTATTTGTTGCAGTATCACTACCACTAACTTGCATTATTTCAGTATCTATACGAATAGTTGCATGGTATAAATCCGAACCAGTAGGATCGGCATCGTGTACCTCAATAATATCATCATATGCATCTATTGCCTCAGTAATATAGGTAACTCCATCAAATGAGGACGCAGTTGCTTGTCCACCATAACTACGTGTAACATAAAGATATCCAGACATATCATTATCTGAAGCTTGGTCTGCACGACTTTGAGAATATACTAACATATACTCTTTAGTAAATCCTGTACCTGTTACCTTTTTAGCAAATATAACCTCATCTTTTTTAAATCCACTAACATTATCACAATAAAGTTTAGTATCTGTTGCTGAAGCAGATGCTGAAATTGCAGTTGAGTTTCCTACATATAATTGTCCACCAACAGCATTAACTGTTTCTTTTTCAAATACAGCAGTTCTTAGTGTTCCACGAACTCTGATGTTTTCAAATTCAGCAGTACCATTAGAATCTATACCACCATATACACCTGCAGTTATTCTCCATCCTTTAAATCCAGTTTGAAAATTTGCAGTTCTAATTTCACCATCATCAGCATGTATAAGAAGATTACTACTTGATATAAAATTATCTCCAATCGTAAAACCACCTATATCACCACCAGTAAACTTAACTTCTGAACCAGTTATTTGACCTTTACTATTTACATTAAATGTAGCACTTGCAGATTGTGCCAATGTAGGTGCACCTGCGAAAAATCTTGTAGCAGGTGGGCCAATTAATGCAGTGTCGGGGTCTGCTAATGCAGTTACACCAGAAGATGATCCATTAGTAGTTGTGTTATATATTGAATGGGGAGTTATTGTCCACCCGCCAATATCACCACCACTAAATTTAACTTGTGAACCAGTTATGTCACCATCGGTAGTTAATGTAAAATTATCTGTTTTTATTGAAACACCAGTTCCACCAACATATTTAAAATAATCATTTGCACCTTCACCGGCAAAGAATGTTAATACACCACTACCATCATAACCTAATTGTATTCCTGCACCATTTCCTACTGTATGTGTACCGATTGTTATTTTTGGAGTTGTTGCTCTTCCATTTAATCTTAAATTTGCACTATCATTCTGTAATATGTTACCAGAAATATCCCATCCAGCAATTTGACCTGCTGTAGCAGTAACCGTTCCAGTCATTGTGGCATCTGTTGCGGTCAATACACCAGCCTTTGTAACTCTAAATGGTGCTGAACCGAATGTACCATGTCCTAACCATAAACCTTCGTCACCATCTGCGATAAAAATATCAGTTCCACTTCCTATTGTAATTCTTTTACCAGAAGGATCTATTTCAAAATCTGTAGCGGTTATCGTATTTGAATTAATAGTAAATCCACCAATTGCACCTGCAGTTGCTGTAATTGTTCCTGCCATAGTAACGGCACCTGCTGCGGTTAAATGAAAGTTATCTGATTTTATTTCTATGTTATTATTACTACCACTTACAAATGTATCTTCTGCCACACTACCTAAGAAAAACTCATTAGTAACTACTTTAAATGTACTTGGATTTGTTTTAAATTGTAAATATCTATCTTCTCCAGCTCCATGTGCATCTACAATCTCTAATCCAACACCTTCATAACTTTCAGTCGTTTGTAATTTATTAGTTCCGTCTGCATGACTGCCTAAAGAACCACTCCATATCATAAATCCACCACTTCCACTTGATATCGTAGATTGAAATCCTTCATATCCTATTGAACGCATATAAGCAGAACCACCATATAACTCAATACCTTCACCTTGTACACTTCCCATAAATAAAGAACCACTAAGTAAATTTCCACCAGCATCTATAGTTTGTGGTGCTCCAATAATTCTAAATCTTTCCATAAATGCAAATGCATCTGCAATTCTATTATTTACATCATAAAACTCAACTAAAAAATCCATTTCTGCAGGTCTTTTAAAAATAACTGGTAGAGGAATAATAGTTCTAAAATAATCTGGACTAAAATTAGTATCCGAAGTAGGTTTCAGTTCTAAATCTCTAATTACCCATTGACCTGATTCCGCTACAAATTTTGGTTGAGCAGTTGGGAAATGTTTTCTTGAACTTAGAAATGTATTATAAACGCCTTTTATTTCTCCTTGAAGAGCACCTTTATGTGTTTTAACCGAACCAAGATAAATGTCTTTTCCACCATTTCCAGTTCCATCTTTTGATTTAGAACCACTTAAATAAACTTTTAATTCTGCCGCCTTTTTAGTAACAGTAGTACCATCATCAGATGAAAATACTTTATCTTCTTTTACAAAATAAGCATCAAAATTAACTGAATAATCTACATTTTTTTCTAAGGTATATGAAGAGGTAGTATAAAATTCACAAGTTTCTCCAAGTCCACCATTAGAACCACTAATCAAAGCACCATCAATAATATATTGATTATTCTGTGTTACTGTACAAGCAGAAGAACTTGCCCAATAGTCACCAATTATTGATTGATCGTAAAAATAGCCCGTGTTTTTAAATCCATCAATACTAAATGGATCAATTAATACCTGAGGGGATTCAATTGGTGAATCGTATAATAACTCAAAATCTCCAATACCACCTCTCAATTTTCCATAAACTTTTACTCTAAAAATATCACCACTAAAAGTTCTCATATTCACACATGAAAAGTCTGCGTAACTTCGTAAGTGTGTAGCCGAAAGAGTATTTCCAGGTGTTGGCATTACTGACATTGTAACATCAGCATTTGCTAACATACTCACATAATGTGCAGAAGTAACATCATCTTGACCAGAAGTATCTTCACTTCCAGACTCTCGCCAACCATAAAGGTCATACGTTTCTGTTCCAGCACCTTCTCCATCTGCCCCCTCACCATCGTTTTTGGTGAGTTGTACCCATTTATAAACTGTTCCTTCTAAATTTTTATAAGGTGAATCTGGTTGGGGTGGAGATGCATGTGAAGGTAAAAATTCTGCGATTTTCGTTGTATTTGCCCAACTCCTGTCCGGTTCTTCAAAATTAGGATCATCATAACCTGACATATCATCAGCATCCGCCTGTGAATTAGCATGAACTTCTACGAAAAACGGCCTTTCTGGTATAATAGTTGTCTCGTTAATAACCTCTTCAATTCGAGTTGTATATTTTTTAGGTACAGTTATATAACTATTAGTACCAATATAAAAACTACTCTCATCTACAACAGGATTATTAACTTCAATCGTTCCCCCTACAAAAGCACTTGTCACCTTACTATCGTCATTTTCAGGAGATGATTCTAAATTATTTATTGTAAGTGTATGAGTTGGTTCTTCTGGCGACATTCTTCTTTGAATTCTACCCAACGCCAAAACTGTAGGTGTATTTCCTACGGATATTTTGTTTACTCTTCTATTCTTGAATGCTGTTAAAAATTTTCCAACCCGTTCTGGACCAGTCTCAGTAACTGCAGGATTGTGCTCTTCATCATCTGCAATATCATTAGGATCTGGTACTTCTTTTCCAGGATTAGTAGCCGTAAGCGATACACTACCTGATAGTTGATATGAAGATGAGGGATATAATTCTTCGATAAAAGCTTTGGTAATTTCTTTAGCTCGTATCTTGGGTTGTTTATAAAAGAAAATTGGTTGTGTATTAATTTGAGTAGTATTAATCGTGATTGGTCTTGCATATCTAACATTATAAACACCTTGCCATTCCTCTGGAACATCCACTACTGCTGGATTTGCTTCACCAACTATATATAAAAAACCACTTCCAGGTGCATTACTATTATACACTTCAATCGAAACTCGTCTCATATTACCTTCAAGATAACCTCGAACTGGTTCATGATAAATAGAATTTCCATCAAAATCCACTATATCCATTTTAAGTTCTATAAAATTAGCTAATTTATCTGAACCACCCATAAGAAATGAATTTTTACCTACCTGCAGAGGATCAGGAAACTCTGTTATATTGAAAAATTCTGAAGTTGCTCCAGTTTCTTCAAACAGAACGTCTACATTTCGTAAATCCTGTAAAGAATTAAATCTCTTTATTATTGGCATTAATTACTCCGAATGAAATAAGGTATCTATTATAAATATCGAAAATGTAAATATTCAATAGTTATTTATATATATAAAATGTGTATAAAGGATGTAAAAATGAAAAAAAGATATAACTTCACTTTAGATGAAGATTTGATGGATTGGTTTAAGTCGTATGCAAAGAAAAACAGAACAAAATGTTCTGCTATTCTAAATCAACATTTGTATAAATTATATACCGAAGGTAATAAAAAACCAAAAAATGTAATTACATCAGTCCCTACTGAATTTGACCGAACTACTACCTGATACCTTCTTAATCTCTAATAGGGTATCTACAAAGTCTCTCATGGTTTCTATATGTGATACTATAAATGTAAATTGAAATTGAGTTTTTAAATATTGAAATAATTGTGAAACTGAATTCAAGTTATCTGAATCCATTGTTCCCCAACCCTCATCAATAGCTAAAAAGTTACTTCTTGGTAAGTTACTTACATTCATCAAACCAACTCTTATAGCAAGAGAACTAATGAATCGTTCCATACCACTACTCATCTCAAGTGGCCAAACTTTATCGTCATCATACACGATATGTGTATCAATTACTTTACCGTCCATATTAAACAATATACTAAAATCTACAATCTGAGATAATATATCATTTACTGCTCCCTCAACCGTAGGTAATGATTTACTAATCAAATCATATGGAACACCATCTCGTTTAATTGCTTCTAATAAATATTGATATGCCTGATGGTCTCCTTCCAATTCTTCTATTTTTTCTATATTATCGTTAATTTGTTTTTCTTTGGTTTTTAATACTTGAATCTCACCATGAAGTGTAGTTAATTTCTTACTAACCATATCTACTTGATAATCTAAATCATCTCCATTATTTTGTAATTTATCAATTTCCACTTCTACTTGAGAATTAAATAAAACATTTTGTTCTTGAGATTTATATGTAGTTATTTCACTATTAATTGAATTTAACTGATTCAGAATATTACTTTTCTTTTCCTCTAATAAACTCACCTGCGTTGAACTATGGGATTCTTGTATATTCAAAGAATTTATTTCTTCTAATAAACCTTCTAAATCATTTTTGTATGCACGAATCTTAAACATTTTTTTAATTCTATCTTCCATTCGTTGTTTCTTTGTGACGTATTGTTGTGCAAGTAATTTATCTTTATCAAGATTCTTTTGTGTTTCTATAGCATCTAAAGTAAATGGATTACTCATACAAAAATCACAATCGTCATCCCATTCTAAATTACCAAGTTTTTCTATCTTATCTAATTTACTACGAACTTCTATTTTTAATTTATCAATTTCAACTTGAAATAAATCTCGTTCTTCTTCAAGTTTTTCTAACTTAATATATTTTTCACTTACATTTTCTTTTTCATAAGAAGTTATCTTAGTTTGTAATTCAGTTCGTTGTAGAGCAAATCCTTGAACAGTAGTTTTTGTTACACCATACTCATCATCTACTTTATATAATATACCATTCAACTTTTTCTTTTCATCTTGAAGAATATCATAATCGCGAATATTAGAATCAACTGGCTTCAATCGTTTAGTTTGAGATTTTATTTCACCCATTACAGTTTTAAGTTGTTTTCTCAAATCACGTTTATCTTTTTTAAAATCTGTTTGTTTACCTTCCAATAAAATCAAATTATCTGTAATATTGGCCATTTCACTATCGTAATCAGATTTTTTAAAATCTTTTAATAATGTATCCACTTCTTTAATATCTTCTGAAGCTTGAATATATAATGTATCAAAGATTTTCAATCCCATAAATTGAGATAATAACTCTTTTCGTTCTTTTTGAGTTTTATCAATAAATACAGTTGAGTTATTTTGTGAACTCATTGAAGTTAAAATAAAATCATCATAACTACCAATAACTTTTTTAATATTATTTTGTGTAGTTCTTCGTTGGTCGCCATTCAATGATATTTTTTCTCCTGTATCATCAATTACCCAAAAATCTACATCCACCTTTACATGACCAGTTCTAAGATTTTTCTTACCTCGTCTTTCAACAAAATAATCTTGTCCATCTATTTCAAAATTAACCTTACAATATAAAGTAGATTTTGAATTATTAATAATATTATCTGCCTTATATGCCCGACTACAAGTATCAAATAAACAAAAACTTAAAGCATCTAATAATGCTGATTTACCTGTAGCATTTGGTGCAAATAATCCAATAATACCATTTAGTTTTGTGAAATCAACTACATTGTTTTCTCCATAACTAAACATATTATCAAATTCAAATCTTTTTAATTTCCAATTGACATTTCGTTGAATATCTGCTTCAGGAATGACACTATTCAAATCTGTAAGTATTTTTTTTATTTTTATCATGGTATCATCGTCCACGATATAATTGTTTTTCAAATACTCACTAATCAATTCATATTGATAATCAAGATTATTAACATCACCTATATTAATTTTTATATCTCTAATCTTATCTGTTGATAATCCATCCACACGAGAAATAACTGACTCTTGTATTTTAGCCATTTTCTGAACTTTAGTCATGAGTTTTTTCAGCTGACTTGGTTTCGTATTAGAAACTCTTACTCGTAATCGAGGCTTTAAAGGTAAATCTGATAGGTCGGGTAATTTTCCATCTTGTATATCAATTGTATAATAACCAAAATCATTTACAATTGGTATATAAGTAGATTTTCGTTTTGGTACATCCCATAGTAAATAGCCGTGGTCTAATCCCTCACCATGATTCTGTTGAACTAATGAACCACAATAAGATATAGTTTCTTCTTTATTCAAATGTTGTCGTTTATGAATATCACCAAGTAATCCTAAATCATAACCTTTAAACATACTCATCTTTACTTTACTTGGTAACTTGAATCCTAAATCAGTTTCACTTCTATCTACCGTACCATGAAATAATACTATTTTTGTCTCACCCTCTACATCTTTTGCTTTAATATAATCCTTTTCATTATCCCACACATCCCATACTACAAATGATGTATCTGCACACTTATACACGCCTGTATTTTTTAAATAATGTAAATTAGGATGATTGAGATTTTCTACAATTGGGGTTAAACAATCTAATCTATTTAGATTATTTAAATTACAATCGTGATTTCCCGCTATAATAATAGTAGGAACAATATCTGCTAAATTTTTGAATAATCGAGATAATTGGTCAATTAACTCTGGTGACATTTCGGTTTTAGAATGTGCAATATCTCCACCTATATAAGCTACTGCATTGTCTGGATTTTCCTTAACACTTTCATATGTACGATTAAATACTTCTTCGTATTCTTTATGTCTTTTTAGATTACGAATCTGTATATCTGATATGTGGTGAATATATTTTAATTTACGAAAAGGAACTTTTATTTTAGATTGTATCAAACAAACTCCTTAAGAATCTTTTTCACTTTGGGTAGCTTTTTTTCTTCCACTGCTACATCCCAAGCAAAAATCTCTCCATTTTTCTTATAATAACTATCTTGTTCTATCTTCAAAAACTCTTTTATTTTTTCATAAGCTTCAGCATTAGTAATATGAACTTTATAATATCCTTTGCCAAAATCCCATATGTTTTTTTTATTTATTTTCATATAATTTCCGCCTCTGACACTTAAATAGTAAATTAGTAAAATTTTCCTTCATTTTTCATTCCACCTTTACTAAAAAAGAATCCCACTAAACTCAATCTTATCCAATTTTCTACTATTGTAACCTCATGTTTAGTGTTATTTTCTGTAAAATCTAAAACTACCATATCACCTACATTACTTTCTATTATATCTCTAATCTGTCGAGTTGGTGTTGTCCAATTACTAATAACTAAATCACCACCATGAGCTCTTAGTGGTTTTTGGTGTAGAGGTAAAATAAAAGCTCCTAATCTATTTTTTACTATACCGTCATCATGATGTTCGATAAATGAACCAGGTGGCATAACATGTAATGTTATATGATTATCTTCATATGATAACTCATGATTTTTATAAGTTTCTTGTAATTTATTAATTATTTTTTTTATAAGTTCAGCCCAATGAGTATATACTGTATGAATATCAGTCCAATACCAAGATTGATGTTGTAAAACCTGATAATCATCGTATCTAATAATATCTTTTATTCTAAATCTATCTGGCGTTAAAGGGTCTTTATCTTCAAAATATGGTATTGAGGGTGGATCGATTTCCTGAATTACTCCATCAATTTTTTCGTATTTTTTAAAAGTCAAATCATTTTTTGAATATAGTGGTAATTTTAAAGACTCTTTAAGAACTTTATCCACTTCATCTTTTTCCACTACATTATTAAAAATTGTGTAGCCATTTTTAAATAAATTATTTATTTCCATATAATTTCATTCTCATAAATTCTCTAAAATCAACTTTTTTAGAAGTATTAATTTTATCTGTCATTTTTAAATAACCAAGTTCACTTGGATCTTTACCCTTAAGTTTTACAAAACTCACTCGAATTCCCTCATCCATAAATTGATTTATCATTTTTAAAGAATCTTTAAATGCATCATCATCTAACGAAATTATTATATGTTTTACTTGTTTTTCTATAATTTTCTTATAAAGTTTAGGTAGTATAGTTTTTCCAAATAACGGAATAGCATTTCGTCTTATTGCGATGGCATCAAACACACCCTCACAAAGAATAATCGGTTCATTCCAATTAGTATATAGGTCAAATCCGATAATATCCTTTGAAATGGGTGGATTTTTGTATTTCATCCCACCTTTATAAAAATCTCTACCAATAAAATAATTCAACTTACCATCACTATCGTAACTCGGTACTATGATTCTATTCTGATAAATACCTTCTGTACAATATCCTATACTATATCGTATAATAAGTTGATTCGTAATACCTCTACTCTTTAAAAATCCTATAGCATGTCTTTTAAATACTGAATTGCCTTCAGTAAAATCTTTCATCTCTTTAGGTAATGATAATATTTTATCTTCAACCTTTTTATCTGAAGTATAGTAAGTACTTCCAACAAGTTCACTCAATTCTTTGTAAGCAGACCTATCTGCACCTACTTGTTTTAATAATTGAAATAAATTGTGGCCACCTTGATTACTGACCCAACAATGCCATTTACCTGTTTGAATATTTACTTGTAATTTAGGTTTATGATGTTGTACAAAAGGACTCCACCACATATATTCATTTTGTTTACTAAGGCTTCGTCCTCTTGAATTTAATATTTTATCTAATAACGATATTACTAATTGACTCATTTTATCAAATCTATAAAATCCTCTAATTCCAATACTGCATATGTTTTTGACCTATTTCTTTTAAATATCAATACGGGTTTTGAAACGCCCTTATTACCTTCTGCTTGTTCTAAAGCACTCCAAATGTTTAATTTCTCTTGATTTTTACATTCGATTGAATATGGAATAAGTTTACGAGCTGCAGGTGATAATTGAATATCTTCACCCGAATCACCCATAATTGCCGATTTAATATCATCTGGTTCTAATGTGTCAAATGTTTCGAGAAGTATATCTCTAACTGAATTTTGAAGGCGTTTACCTTTGTTTTTCGCTGAACGAGTTTTCATAACCTATTAATATATATAATCTAAAATACCTAAATTAGAATTTATTTTTCCATTTACGAAATTCTTTTTTTGCAAAATCTTCTGCATCCTTTTCATACGGATTATCATCATGAAAATCTCCACCATTTTGTACAGCTAATTGTCCTGCCATAGTATATTTTTTTTCGTATTTCCTCTTACCCATTTTCTTGGCATCTTTTGCATGTTTTATCTCATGTAATACTGTAAGTACAAATTCTTTTATAGTTGAATAACTACTTCGTAACCTAATAACATCTGTTATCCAATTATAATCTGCTTTACTACCACTTGCTCCAAACTTTATCTTTGAACGTAATCCATAAGATTTAACTATTTCTGATGCTATAAATTGAAAGTCTGCTCTTTCATTTAATTGATATACTTCTTTTAATGTGACCATTTTTAATTATTACACTCCTCACAATAACATTTAGCTCTTGGTTCTGTATTGGTTATTTCTCTATCCTGAGAATCTGTCAAGGTATATCCTGAAAACCCTTCTCCTGGATCTACCAATATATCATCTACATGTAAATCTCGGATATGACATTTACAATCTTCACATACTTCTGTAATTGTCTGTACACCATTTTCTACATGCACCTTTACCATTACCTTCTTCCATAAACAGGTAATTGAATACCTTTTTCTTCTTGTTTAGCCAACCATTTCTTATGTTGTTTAGCAGTTCTACCTTCAGTAGATAACTTTTTATTAAGTAACATTCTTTTTCTTTTTCTATCTTTTGCTTTTCTATTTGGCATTATTTTTTTTCTCCAACCGCCTTTTAATTTCCTTTATCGCTATTTCAGTCAAAGCTTTTTTTACCGTAAGTTTGTCCTTTGGTGATATTCTTAATCTCTTTTTTCCGATTTCTCTCGGTTCATCTATGTGAAATGTTTTCATAATTTATCTCGGTGGTTTTAAATCCCACGGCCCCCAATGTTTGTTTTTTACCATTGCCAACCCTGTTTGTTCTGGTGTATATTTATAAATCTTATATCCTTTAACTGGAAAATTACCTAATTGATAATATAATTTTTTTGGTAAATTAATATCATTACCATTACTTTGGTCAATAACTCTACTACCATTCTCTACCCAAGCGTGTCCAAATGGTTTTCCATCTGATTGTAAAAGTCCTACACCATGACAAAGTATCCATTTCTTTGCATCTGGGGCAGACATTTTATGCATCACAATTCTACCATTAGCCATATAACAATCTCCTTTTGGCATTAGAATACATCTCCTGCCAATGCATCAGATATTGCTTTTTTGATACCTTTATTTTTAACATCAACAATTCCATCCATATCGGCTTTCCATACTTCTTTCTTCTTTCCATCGTGAAATAATGCAAGTGATGGATAATTTCTTAACCTAAGTTTCTTGGTTACTTTCTTAGCCTGACTTGATTCAACCACAAGAATAACACACCCCTCAAATCCTTTTATACCATCAAACAATTTTGGATCAAGATTTTTCATTTGATATTTTGCTGTAAACTTAACAAGGACAAATCCTTTTGCGATTTTTGATTTAAAATTATCATCATTGATAACTTCTACTTTTGGTTTAGGTTTATCTTGTCCTACCAACGTATCTGTACATAATATAAATGCAAGTCCAACTATACATAAAGTTCTAAAAACCCATTTAATTATTTGTGGTCTATTCATAACTATTTATCCTTCTTGTTAGCCAATTTGATTCTCAAGTCGGTTACTGTTTTTTCAAGGTCTTCAATTTTTTCTTCGTATTCATCTAATTTTTCATACACTTCATCCATATCCTCTTGAAGCGTTCCAACTTGATCTTTATATTGTTCGTAAGAACGAGGCCAGTTATATCCTTCTGGTCTTGATGGATATTCTTGATCGTATATGTTACCAATTTTAGGTAATTCTTTTGCCTCTTGTATGTCTGCCTGTAATGCATACCACATACCAACTAATGATGAGATACCAACTGCGGCTGCAATTATTGTTTTAAGGTCTAACTTAAATTTTGTTTTCATTATCGCATCTTCACTAATATCTATTGGTTGTGATGTCGGCGTAACTGGTGTTGGTGCAACTGGTGCTGGTGTGTGTGTAACTGTTTTTGGTGCTGCAGGTTTAGGTGTTTTTATTTTTGATTTAAATATTTGTTGTTGTAAGACTAAATCTCTTTTACCTTTTTGAACTTCATGTTGAGCTGAAGAAGCCTGATGCATCATAACATCAGTCATATCTTCAACTGTAAGATATCCTAAATCAATTAGAATTTCTCCTATTTTTCTCTTATCTCCGTCTTTTTGTAGATCAAGAGCTTTATTAAGTTGTCTTTTAGTTAAAACATCTTCTTCTAATAATAGTTCGCCTAATTTTTTCCCATTCATTGTCACTAATCACTCTCAGTAAATTGTACTTCAAACACATCGTGGTCATCTGCACCCTTATATTCAATTTGTGTTATATCAGCTTCTCCACCAAAGTGCATTGCTACACCTTTTAACATACCAACTGCTAATGGAGCCAAACCATCTCTTTGTGATTCATAATGAACCTTAAAATGATTCTCACCAAGTTTTTCTATTTTAAATGCAGGTGGAACTAAACTTGGTAACATCTTTGTAATTCTCACGTGCATTTCATCTAATCCAGCAACAAAACTCTCAAAGTCATTACCAAACGCATTGTAATATTCTCCGTATCCTTTTGGTGCAACATCTGTTGCCCAATAGACACCGAACATTTCTAATACATCTCCAGGTGGAACTCCTAATGTTTCTGAAACAGCTCCCACTAATGAGAATGTTATACCATCATCATATCCCTCTAAATCTTCATAAACATCTTCGTCTATTCCAGAGGCTTCGAGAACTTGTTCCCAAACTTCTTCACTTGTTTCTCGTGTAACTAAGGTTCTAATTGCCTTGTTTATCATTCCATACATTGTTTTTCCCTAACTAACAATTACAATTTTCACAATTGCAATTTTCACATTCACAATTTGGATTTTCACATACTTTTATCATGCTTATCTCCCGCCGTAATTAAAATACGGTGATTCATTTGAATCTGTTTTTATTACTAAATTTTTAAATTCAATTTTACCTGACATATTATCATCTATATATGGGTTGAAAAATGTTCCTTCACCTTCACCACTTATTATCCAAGTATCTCCACTTTCACGTATCTTATCTATACGTGCCATACCACCGACGGCTACATCTGAATTACCAATGATTTCCATTCTCACCCATTTACTTGATGCACCATGAATACATTTTCTAGCACATGCTGGACATTGAGCTGGCCATTTATATTCACCTTCATCTATCGGTAATCCATTTGATGTATCACCTTCCCAATCTGTAAATACTACTGCATAGTGTTCTTTGGTTAATTCTACTCTACCAGGGTCTTTTTGAAAGTGAATTACTAATATCTTTTTAGTATATGTTTGTTCATCTTCAAGATTAAAATATTCAACTTCTTCACCATAAGTTGTTATTTTTTCATAATTTGCTTCTACATCTACTACTTCACCATTCAACCACAATTTCATTGAAGATGGCTCTTCAACTATATTATCTTCACAACTAAATGTGAACAATAAGGATAAAACCAATAATATTTTTTTAAACATCCTACTCTCCTTATTTTAATTTTTAACGGTATCTACCGTTGTTTTTTTCTTAGGGCCCCATTTAAGATAAAGTTGTTCTATTACAGCTTCTCTTATTACATTTACTACTGAATCAGATTCTGCCTTTTTTATACTATCTTCTCTAGCTTTTTCTGCTTTAGATTTTGTTGGTATATTTATGGTAACATTTTCACCTGACTTCAATTTCTTTTCAAGGTCTGGATTCTCATCCATAAAATTTTCTACTTTATCTTTTACTTTTTTTAGGTTTTCTAACCATTTATTCTTCTTATCTTGACTAAAAGTTACATCAGATAATCCAACTAATAATACTAAACTTAACAAAATATGTTTCATTTTATTCTCATCTTCTTTTTTTCAAGCCCATTTTCTCTAATAGGCTCTTATTTTCTTCTACTAATTCTTCGTTATGATGCTCAAGTTCTTCTAAATGTTGCTTTTCCATATCATGCATTTTAGCAGTTAACACTACCACTTCTTCATGCATATCCCCAAGTGTTCTATCCATACTTGCAAACTTCATCTGTATTTGATAGTATGCTGCTATCATCATACCAATTCCAACCATCGCCTTTATTAAAAAAGCTATAGATATATGCACTTGGCTATCAGCACTAATCCCTTTACCTGTCATCTTACATTCCAAATCCTACAAATTGATAATTCAAACCAACTTTAATATCGTATGCTGGTCTATCCCAATAATTCAAATATTTTCCTTCTATGAAAACTCCTAAATTATCTTGTAATTTGAATCCTATAATTGCCCCATAATCATAATCATACCAAACGCCTGTTCCTTTATCTTCAAATACAAATTCTTCTGGTGCTTTTTCTTCTTCTTCATGTTCTTGCCAAGCAACTGCATTATGGTAAGAGTGTTTATCCATTCCATAATGATAAGGAAATAAACTTCCCCAAACATGCATCCACCAATTATCTGTATATTGATACCAATCTAATCCAAGTGATACTGATAATTCTCTTTGATTTCCTAATGCTTTAGTTTGTTTATTAAACCAATTCTCTAATAATCTTGGAAAATGATATTGATAAAATTCTCTATCGGTCATTGCCATTAGATTTCCATCTCTATCAAACCATCTCCAATCATATCCTACACGACCAACCTGTTTACCTGTCTTATTATCATAAATAAGTATTGCACCATCTCCAACTCCATCTCCATTCCAATCACCTTTATATCCGTGATCATCTACTCCAAATGCATCTTCTGCAAAATCCCACCAAGAACCTGTATACCAAGATGAATCTATAATGGTTGGTGCGAATCCGTAAACTGGATGTGACCTACCACTTAAACCAACTGAAACATTGAAACTACCATTATCAGTTATAAATTCTTTTCTTAATCTTAAATCAGCCTGACCATACCTTAAATCTTCCATCTCCATATCTTGATATTTATATTTCATTATAAACCAATCACCAAGATATCTGATAAAATATTCCTGACTTTTCATCTCCATATCCCACCTACGATTTTCAGAATACTTTATGAGATACTCAAATCCTTTTACTCTACCAACTGTTGCTGCCTCATTAGCATTTACTTGACCTTTACCTTTATACCAATCTCCACCAACTCCAGCGTTTTTCACACCTCGTTTTGGTTCATATGGAAATCTTGCAATCTTTCTTATTCCGAAAGATATATCATAATCAGGTTTTAAATTTCTTTCATCTTTTTGAATTGTAATTTCACCACTTTGCCAGTTTTCATTACCATCTTCATCTACCATTGATAATCTATATCTATCTTCTTGATATATAGGTGAAGATAAATTAAATCCTGAATATATAGTTGAATACTTGAAGAAGTTAGAAAATACTCCTTCTATTTGGCTAAATAAAGTAGTTGATAGTACGAATAATCCTATCAATATTTTTTTCATTATATTTTCTCCAATATGAAAGTTTTATACAATTATAAATATTGAAATTGATGGAAAAGTTTTTATTAATATTAAAATTAATTCAACTAAACATCAAATCTAATAACAAATGACGTATCATACTTGTCATCCAGTTTAATTGGTCTACCAAGTTTGGCATGTGCTAATAACTGATTTTGATCATCATATAAACCTATTTGTGTTACATATGGTCTAAACTCTGAATGTGTTACAAAATTATTGTAAGTGTCTGTGGCCTCGTAAGATGACTTATAATCACCTATACCACTTTCAAATCCGTGCCATTCTTTAAGAGAAATATTATCCCATATTACAACATCATTTAAATTATTACGTTCCATAGTCAAAATTATATAATGTGTTTCTTTTGTTGCGGTAAATGCTATTTTAAAATCAGAAGCTCTTGGGTCAATTCCCCCAGTCATTGCTATATCTGTACCTGCAAAATATCCTTGTTCTTCAATAACCACGTTACGAACTGCACCATTTGCAAATGGTGAAGATGGTTGAAAGTCACCAGTTAATAAATATTTTTTTCCTATCTTTGTAGATACACTTTGTATTACTCTTGCCTGACTTGATGGATATGCACCTGCACTTGCAGTTAAATGTAATCCTCCTGTAGAACCTGTATTTAACGTACCCGTTCCATTAGTAGCCCAATCACCCAAGGTTGCCGAACCATTACCTGTTATAACTTGACTAAAGTCTCCATTAGTAATTAACTCACCCTTTGGGCCAGAGCCTGGTGGTAACATATTGTAAGGGGAATTTCCTGTCCATTGTACTCTACCAGATTCATCACGTAAAGGTGTTCCCTCAATATTTGTAATAATATCTTGAGGTGATGCTGTAATAGAAATACTTCCACTTCTACCTAATGTGGTACTTATATTAGTAGTAGCATTATTTTCATATTGATTCGATACAACTACATATTCATGCTCATAATGCGTTTGTGTTGCCTTAAATTCTAAATTATATGAAGTACCAAAACCCACATCCTTATAAGATCCAGTATCGGTGAAAACAAGTAATCCTTGTTCGTAAAATATATTACCTACTTGACTTCCACTTCCGCCCGTTGATAATGATTCTGTAACTTTGAAGGATCCTGTTTTCCATGCCGCAAAACTTGAAGAATATGCGTTATCATAAAGATTACCTTCTTCATCATCACGAATATCAAAAGTTATACTATTAGAAGTATCGGATAATTTTATACTACCTGGTTTTATTTTTTCTCCAAATAAACCTCTCGGTATACTAAAAACATTTGCCTTCTCTTGTAATTCTTTATTTATATTTTTATGATCCCATATAGCATCATGTGGATTATTATAATAATTGTTTCTAACAAGAAAGTAAGTGGGAAGAGCATAATAACTACTTGAAATAGAACCCGATACAATATGTGTAACGGTATCAGAACCTGTATCGTAATTATGGTGTGAACCACTAATGGCTCTAACTACAAAATTACCAAAACTGGCACTCGTATTATTTGTTACATTAAATGTTTTATATGAGTTGAAAGACCTTATTGATTTTTTTTGGGGGTCTATTAGTTTGAACATTAAAGTTCCTTTTTAGAAGTCAAGCTTGACTTTGATAACAGCCTCCCGAGAGAATGATTTGAGAACAGGTTTACTTAATTTAGCAATTGCTAACAATTCATCAGTATCACTATATAATCCAATTTGAGTTATATAAGTTTTAGGATCACCCTCAAAGGTAGCCTGTGTAAACTGTCCTGCTGAACCCGTTGTGAATGTTGGATTATTACTAAAATTAAATTCCTTATTATTTGCTCTACAAAAATACATCGTAGAAGTTACTTCTTCTTCTCTACGTGCCGCAAAATATGCACCAGCTGCAATTGATTTAAAAAATTCACGTTGAGTATTATCAAACCCATTTGTACTTCTCGTAGTAGTGATTGATGCACTTCCTTCCATATGTGCCGCATCTAAAATTACAATTCCCAAATCGGGATAAAAATTACCAAGAGCTCCACCGTTAGCTGCAGTTCTAAATGTAGCTGCAGTTCCACTTGCTATTGAACCACTAACAACATTAAATACTCGACCAGCCTGATTTACAGTTGGTGTTGTGGTTGCCCCACTATCATCAATTAGTCTCACATTTTTAGTGGCTGTTAATGCGAGTTCCCAGTTACCTGGATCCATCTTTTCTCTTTGACGAGCTCTATTCATAACTACAAAAAATATATCTTCGGAAGCCGATGCAAAATTAGTAAATGAAAATTTCTCTGTACCTGGAGGTAACAAAACATTTGCAAATTGTCTATATAGTGCTGCGGTTTCTCTATTACCTGCTGCAGTTTTAGTTGTATTTCCTAAAGAACCACTTCCACCATAACTTGCAAATCCACATGCAAATTGTACTTCACGTGTGGCATCTCCTTCTGCTTTATCATAAACATTTACAAATGATGCTGATTGATTACCTTGTAAGGATGAGGTATAAAATGCGGTAAGACTTCCTGCTCCTGCACTAAATATACCACTTGAAACTA
>Ga0315336_1003903_pt1 | contig 18864 bp, 12 predicted proteins | sample ASW5metaG_FD_204512 | JGI IMG/M metagenome (GOLD analysis project Ga0315336, IMG submission 204512) | Ammonia-oxidizing marine archaeal communities from Monterey Bay, California, United States - ASW #5 | ecosystem: Environmental > Aquatic > Marine > Intertidal zone | place: USA: California... | reverse complement strand
TGATCGATGTCGATAATCTTGTCGAGGAATTCGACGCCCTCGATGCTGTCGTGAGCGCCTGGATGCTCGCGCGAGTTGTTCAGCCGCCGAGCGACCGCCTTGTAAATCGTCTCGATCAAGAGCGTGGACTTGCCGCCGCCCGATACGCCGGTGATGCAGGTAAAGGTCGATAGCGGAATCTCGGCCGTGAGCTCCCGCAGATTGTTGGCGCGCGCGCCGGTCACGCGCAGCCGGCGAGTATCGGAGATATTGCGCCGCGCCCGTGGCGTAGGGATCTGCTTGAAGCCGGTGAGGTATTGCCCGGTGAGACTGTCGGGCGCCCGCATGACATCCTCGGGCGTTCCCTCTGCCACCACCTCGCCGCCATGGATGCCGGCGCCGGGCCCCATGTCGATCACGTGGTCGGCGGCCAGAATGGCCTCTTCGTCGTGCTCCACGACGATCACCGAATTGCCGAGATTGCGCAGCGCACCGAGCGTTTCCAGCAGCCGGGCGTTATCGCGTTGGTGTAAGCCAATCGAGGGCTCGTCCAGCACGTAAAGCACGCCGGTGAGGCCGGAGCCGATCTGGCTCGCCAGCCGGATGCGCTGGGATTCGCCCCCTGAAAGGGTCCTCGACGAGCGCGACAGAGTCAGATATTCGAGCCCGACATTGTTCAGGAACTTTAGCCGGTCGCGGATCTCCTTGAGAATCCGTTGGGCGATTTCGTTTTGTTTTTTGGTCAGCTGACCGGGCAGATCGCTGAACCATTCCCCGGCGTGGCGGATCGACATCGCCGCCACCTCGCCGATATGCGACCCGGCGATCTTTACCGCCAACGCCTGGTTTTTGAGCCGGTAGCCCTCGCAAGCGGCGCAGGCGTGCTGCGATTGGTAGCGCGCTAGTTCCTCGCGGACCCAGGAGGATTCGGTCTCGCGCCAGCGCCGCTCGATATTTCCGATCACGCCCTCGAACGGCTTAGCAGTCTCATAACTTCGCACGCCGTCGTCATAGACGAAATTGATGGCTTCATCGCCCGAGCCGAACAGAATGACATCGCGCACCTTCTCGGGCAGCTCCGACCACGGCGCCGACATCGTGACCTTGAAATGCTTGGCGATCGCCTCCAGCGTTTGCGAATAGTAGGGCGATGTGTTGCCGGTGCGGGCCCAGGGCGTGACCGCGCCCCCGCGCAGGCTAAGCGAGGTATCGGGCACCACCAGATCGCGTTCGAACCGCAACTCGGTTCCCAATCCGTCGCAAGAAGGACACGCGCCATAGGGATTATTGAAGGAGAACAGCCGCGGCTCGATCTCGTCGATCGTGAAACCCGAAACCGGACAAGCGAAGCGCGACGAAAAGATAACCCGCTCATGGGTTTCGTTCTTGGAGGTGTTTGGGCCGCCGACTTGTGAAGCATCCAGCGGCTTGTCGGCCATCTCCAGCACCGCGATGCCGTCGGCCAATTGCAGCGCGGTCTCCAGCGAGTCGGCGAGACGGGTGGCAATATCGGGACGCACGACAATCCGGTCGACCACGACATCGATGTCGTGGGTAAATTTCTTGTCGAGCGCCGGCACGTCGGGGAGTTCGTAAAACGTGCCGTCCACTTTGACCCGCTGGAACCCCAGCTTTTGAAACTCGGCGAATTCCTTGCGGTACTCGCCCTTGCGGCCCCGCACAATCGGCGCCAACAGATAGGCCCGGGTTCCCTCTTCTTGCTCGAGCACGCGGTCGACCATCTGGGTGACCGTCTGGCTCTCGATCGGCAGGCCGGTGGCGGGCGAATAGGGAATGCCCACCCGCGCGAACATCAGCCGCATATAGTCATAGATCTCGGTGACGGTTCCGACGGTCGAGCGCGGGTTGCGCGATGTGGTCTTTTGCTCGATGGAGATCGCCGGCGACAGTCCCTCGATGTGATCCACATCGGGCTTTTGCATCATTTCCAGGAATTGGCGGGCATAGGCCGACAGTGACTCGACATAGCGCCGCTGGCCCTCGGCATAGATGGTGTCGAAGGCGAGCGAAGATTTGCCCGAGCCTGATAGCCCGGTAATGACCGTCAGCTGCTCCCGGGGAAGGTCGACGTCGACGCTCTTGAGATTGTGCTCCCGGGCGCCACGGATCGCGATGATCTTGTTTTCGGACATGGGTTTGCCGCGTACGTAACCGGCCTAGGACCAAGGCTTAGCCCGCTCACCCGAACCGCACAAGATGGCACGGACCACCTGTCCACGGGAACATGAAGAGAGCGGGTAGACTGGCCATAGCCGCTATATGGGGACGTAAATCCCGAACAGCATGTAGAGCAGCAGCCAGGCGTAGACCGCAAAAATGGGATAGAAGGTCAAACCAAATCCGAACGCCCGCAGGTAAGGGTTCTTGTGATAGCCGATCCAGAACAGAACACGGCCCAATAGAAACAACGCGGTAAGTATCGGGAGCGAGCGGGCCTCTTCTATCGGCGCATAAATGGACAGCCCCGCAATGCCGATGATGTAAAGCGTGAATTGCTCAAAAGTGTTGAGGATAAACCTCGTATTGATGTCCAGCGAGGAATTGGGCCTCACCTTCTGCCCCACCCACATTTCTGGATTGAGCCGCTGCGCCGCAACAACCGCGACGCCGATCACGCCCGGAAGAATCGCGAAAATCGAGCATTTAATGACGAGAGCGAGGCGATCGCCAAATCCGTTCCAGAGGTCGGGTTGCCAGGAAATAAACAATTTCAGGCCCAGCAACCAAACAAGGGCGAAAAGCCAGTTTCCCACCAAGACCAGCAGAAACGGCCATTGTTCTTCCGAGAAGCCGAAACGCGCTTTTGTCACGCGACGACGGGCCCGGCGTTTCGCTACGGCCCTGGCTGCGGCCTGTCTATCGCTGGGTGACATCGGATTTGGTACGTATTGGGGGTCCGGTGAAGACGTTAGCTTTGGCAAGACCGGGACGCCGCACTAGCGAGCCATGCCCAATCGGTTATCACGGCGTGCTCATACGAAAACTTGACCTCTTTGGCTATCGTTTTCCCGGAACCGCACCGGAATTTTACCGTCGCGTGTTGTTGCGTGATTGGCAAGGATTGTCCGCCATGAGCCATATTGCGCGAAACCCGGAGATTGGCTATAAAGAACAAAACAGGTACAAATGAGTTGGGAACTCTGCTGTGGACAGAAATTTGCGCCGCTGGCAGCCAATCTTTGTTCCGCGTTAGAGTGGCCTGAAGATCGGCGGTCCCGAGGGGTTCGCCTGGAAAGGAGCGGTCCATGGCTGGTTCAATCAACAAGGTGATATTGATCGGAAATCTCGGCGCCGATCCGGAGATCCGGCACACTCAGGATGGTCGCCCGATTGCAAACCTCCGGGTCGCCACCAGTGAGAGCTGGCGGGACAAGGCAACCGGGGAGCGTCGCGAGCGCACCGAATGGCATCGCGTGGTGATCTTCAACGAGGGGCTTTGCCGGATCGCAGAACAGTATTTGCGCAAGGGCTCGAAAGTCTATCTGGAGGGCCAACTCCAAACCCGCAAATGGGAAGACCAATCGGGCCAGGAGCGCTATTCCACTGAAGTCGTGCTGCAGGGCTTTAATTCCCAATTGACCATGCTGGATTCGCGCAATTCGGGAGCGGGCGAGGGGGGACAAGACTTTGCGTCGTCCGGCGCCGGCGATTTCGGCCAATCGGGTCCAATGGATACGGCCAAGACCGGCACCTTCGACAAGGAGCTGGATGACGAGATCCCGTTCTAGCTGACCGCCGTTTCGACGACTGCTCAGTTCGACCCAACAGGTTCACGTATTGAGAGCGGCAGCCTGCGCTAGTGTTCCTGCGCTGCAGCGCGGGTTCGGCGCCGCTCCTCAGTGATTGTGCGGTCGTGGCCCTTTTGCGATTGGACCTCGATGAAGAGGCGCTTGATCTCCGGATATCGCTTTTTGATCTCACTCTCCAGGCCTTGAATCTCGGCTTCCACCTGGCCCGCGGACAAGTCATCGCGGAAATCGAGGCTGAGCGCCAACAGAATGTCATCAGGGGCGAGATGCATAGTCCGCATCTCATTGACGTTGAGCACGGCCTTTCGGTGCCCCACGATCATCCGGATGCCGCTGATTACGGTTCGGCTTGCCGCTTCACCGATCAGCAACCCCTTGGTCTCATAGGCCAGCAGCGCCGCGGTTCCAGCCAGGATCACGCCGATCACGATCGAGGCGGCGCCATCCGCAAAGGCGATGTCCAAATGGTAGGCAATGGCTATTCCGATGCCTGCCACGATTAGTCCAAGCATGGCGGCCGTGTCTTCGAATAGGACGGTGAACACTGTTGGATCCTTGGACCTGCGGACCGCCTCGAACAGGCCAAAATTGCCGCGAACCTTGCCGAATTCCCGATAGGCGATCCACCAAGCCACCGACTCGAAGACCATGGCGATGCCCAGGACGAGATAGTTGATCCAGGGATCGCTAATCGGGTGCGGGTTCAGCAGTTTCTGCACGCCTTCATAGATCGAAATTCCGGCGCCGAGCCCGAAGATCAAGATCGCCACGACGAAGCTCCAGAAATAGACCTCCGAACCGTAGCCAAAGGGGTGTTGGCGGTCGGGTGGCTGCCGCGAGCGCCTTATGCCGTGAAGCAGCAGGCCCTGATTGCCGGTATCGACCACCGAATGAACCGCCTCCGACAGCATGGCCGATGAGCCGGTAATGGTCGCGGCTGCGAATTTGGTGATGGCGATCAAGCCATTGCCGATCAACGCGGCATAGATCACCTTCTTGGAGCCGTGCGACGCCATGCTCGGGGTTCCCTCAATCGTCCGTTCCGCCACCCTATGACGTCATTGGGGAGCCCTGCAAGGATGGTTACGGCAGCTTGGGCTGGATTGAAGTGAAATGCCGTTCGACGATCCCAATATGGGTCTGGTGGAGGCCATCTGAGCGCATCAAATCAACTTAATCGACGCGCGATTCGATGCCTCTGACGGAGGCAGAGGGGCTTGTGGTGGGAAGGCGGTGCGAGACCGCATGTCGCACCCATTCAAGAGAATATCAACCTATTGAAAAATAAAATAAAATTCCCATATCTATTTTTCGATAAAGGGCCCGGGAAGATTGCGGCCTGGGGCCTGAATCGGTTATAATCAAGTGTATTATAACGCGCCATCCCGCTCATTATTCGCTGAGCTCGTTCAGCATCCGCCGCGCGCCCTTTAGGGGCCGGGATCGCATACTTTCGGAGTCATTGATCCACCTTGTCAGATATCGACGACACTAGAGGCGAGGGCGGCGGCCCGGGCCCGGAGGATCCCTCCGATATCCGTCCCATCTCCATCATGGAGGAGATGAAGCGGTCCTATCTCGATTATGCGATGAGCGTGATCGTGGCCCGCGCCTTGCCGGACGTGCGAGACGGCTTGAAGCCGGTGCACCGGCGGATCCTCTACACCATGTATGAGAACGGGCTGGAGTGGAATCGGCCCTACAAGAAAGCAGCGCGCGTCGTGGGCGACGTGATGGGCAAGTATCATCCCCACGGCGATAATGCCATTTACGATGCTCTGGTCCGCATGGCTCAGAATTTTTCCATGCGGCTGCCGTTGATCGACGGCCAGGGAAATTTCGGCTCCGTGGACGGCGATCCGCCAGCGGCGATGCGCTACACCGAATGCCGCCTGGCCAAGCCCGCTCACAGCCTGATCGAGGACATCGACAAGGAAACCGTCGACTTCCAGGAAAATTACGACGGCAGCGAGCAGGAGCCGGTGGTTCTGCCGGCGCGCTTCCCCAATCTGCTGGTGAACGGCGCCGGGGGCATCGCAGTCGGCATGGCGACCAATATCCCGCCGCATAATTTGGGCGAGGTGATCGACGCCTGCATCGCCTATCTCGACATGCCCGAGATCGGCATTGACGAGCTGAACACGATAGTGCCGGGCCCCGATTTTCCCACCGCGGGCATGATCATGGGCCGCGGAGGGATCCGTTCCGCCTATCACAACGGGCGGGGCTCCGTCGTCATGCGCGGCCGCGTCCATACCGAAGACGTCGGCAAGGACCGCGAAGCGCTGGTGATCAGCGAGATTCCCTATCAGGTGAACAAGGCCTCGATGATCGAAAAGATCGCCGAACTGGTGCGCGAGAAGCGGATCGAGGGCATTGGCGACATTAGAGACGAGTCCGATCGGGACGGGATGCGGGTGGTCATCGAGTTGCGGCGTGACGCAATTTCCGACGTGGTGCTCAATCAGCTCTATCGTTTTTCGGCGCTGCAAAGCAGCTTTGGCTGCAACATCGTCGCCCTGATTGGGGGTCGGCCCGAGCAGCTCAATCTCAAGGATCTGATTCGCGCCTTCACAGAGTTCCGCGAGCTGGTCATCGAGCGGCGCACCAAGCATCTGTTGAACAAGGCCCGGGAGAGGGCGCATGTGTTGGTGGGGCTGGCGATTGCGGTTGCCAATATCGACGAGGTCATCGCGCTGATCCGCAAGGCGGGCGATCCCGCCGAGGCGAGGGCCAAGCTGTTGGGACGCGACTGGCCCGCCAAGGACGTAGGACCACTGGTGGAACTCATCGCCGATCCCCGCCACAAAGTGGCAAGCGATGGCACCTATCGCCTCTCGGAAGAGCAGGCCCGGGCCATCCTCGATCTTCGACTGCAGCGCCTGACTGCACTGGGCCGCGACGAAATCGGCGACGAACTCGCGGGACTTGGCGAAAAAATCGAAGACTATCTGGACATTTTGCGCTCTCGGGCCCGTGTGATCGCGATCGTCAAGGAAGAGCTGCTCGCCATAAAGGAAGAGTTCGGCACCGCACGGCGCACCGAAATCCTGGAATCGGAAAGCGACGTCGAGGACGAGGATCTGATCCAGCGCGAGGACGTCGTCGTCACGGTCTCGCACAAGGGCTACATCAAGCGGGTGCCGCTCACCACCTACCGGGCGCAGCATCGCGGCGGCAAGGGCCGCGCCGGCATGGCGACGCGCGACGAGGATTTCGTCAGCCGCATCTACATCGCCAATACCCACACGCCGATCCTGTTCTTCTCCTCCCGGGGCATGGTCTACAAGTTGAAGGCTTGGCGGTTGCCCGCCGCCGCACCACAGGCCCGCGGCAAGGCGTTGATCAATCTGCTGCCGCTCGAGAAAGACGAGCGCATCACCACCGTGATGCCGCTGCCTGAGGATGAGGAAAGCTGGGCGACCCTGGACGTCTTTTTTGCCACGCGCACCGGAACCGTACGCCGCAACAAGCTTTCCGACTTCGTCGAGGTCCGACAAAACGGCAAGATCGCCATGAAGCTCAAGGACGAGGATCAGATTGTCGGTGTTCAAACCTGCCACGAGGGCGAAGATGTATTGCTCACTTCTGCCGGCGGAAAAGCAATCCGTTTTTCGGTCGGGGACGTACGTGTCTTCACCGGTCGAACCTCGACCGGAGTGCGCGGGATCAAGCTCGACAAGGACGACCGCGTGATCTCGATGGCGATACTCCGTCACGTGGAAGCAGAGCCCGCCGAACGCGCCCAATACGTCCGTCAAGCCAATGCCATTCGCCGCGCGGCAAATGGCGAAGCTGGGGTTGAGCTGGAGGAAGCGGTGGAGAATGGCGACGAGGTAACTGGCGAGGCTACGCCGATTTCGCCGGAGCGCTACGCCGAGCTCGGCGGCCAGGAACAATTCATCCTAACGGTGTCGCAAAACGGCTACGGCAAGCGAAGCTCTGCCTACGAATACCGGACCTCCGGGCGCGGCGGCAAAGGCATCATCGGAATGACGGTAAACGAGCGCAATGGCCGTCTGATCGCAGCGTTTCCGGTGGAGGATGGCGATCAGATGATGCTGGTAACCGATGGCGGCCAACTGATCCGCGTTCCCATCGATGGCATCTCGATCCTCGGCCGCTCGACCCAGGGCGTGATTATCTTTGACACCGCTGAAGGCGAACACGTGGTTTCCGTAGAGCGCGTGCCCGAAGTTGAGAATGGTGAGGACGAAGATATCCAAGACGAAGATGCTCAAGATGAGAGTCCGGAAGGGGCAGACGAATAATGGCTCGAGTCGGCTTTTATCCAGGGAGTTTCGATCCGGTCACCAACGGCCATATCGACATCATCGCTAGGGCCGCCCGCCTGGTGGACCGGCTGGTGATTGCGGTTGGCGTGCATCACGGCAAACCGCCGCTGTTTGACGCCAAGGATCGCGTTGCGATTCTGGAGCAGCAGGTAAAACCGCTCGCGGCGGAAGCGGGAATCGACATATCGGTCAGCACTTTCGACAATTTGACGGTGGATGCGGCGCGCGAGGCAGGCGCGGGCGTCATCATTCGCGGTTTGAGGGATTCGGGTGACTTTGACTATGAGATGCAGATGGCCGGCATGAATGGCGCCATGGCCCCCGACATCGAGACCATTTTTCTAGCCGCCGCACCCGAAGTCCGCCACGTCGCCGGCACCTTCGTTCGCCAGATCGCAGCCATGGGGGGCGATGTGACGCCCTTCGTGCCAAAGCCCGTGGCCGCACGGTTGGCGAAGAAATTCGCTTCTTGATCCAACCACAACGGTTATGAGGTCCGACGATTTGCGTCGCGATTGGGTTGACGGCGTGCGGCGAGGTCTCTTTGATCCCCGCAATCCCCAAGGGCTGTCGACCAAAACGGCCCGGAACAGGCCTTAAGGAGTACGACAGCATGGCAATCAAAGATCCGGAAAATACACTGGTGCTGGAGACCGATCACGGTCCGGTGGTGATCGAGATGCGCCCCGATCTGGCGCCCAAACATTGCGCAAGGATCAAGGAACTCGTGCGTGAGGGCTTTTATGACGGGCTCAATTTTCACCGGGTGATCGATGGCTTCATGGCCCAGACGGGCTGTCCCCATGGTACCGGCACCGGCGGATCGGGACAGAATCTGGTGGCGGAGTTTTCCGCCGAACCGCATCTTCGGGGCACGGCTTCGATGGCCCGCGCCCAGCCCCCAAATTCGGCCGATAGCCAGTTCTTCATCTGTTTTGCCGATTCGAACTTTCTGGATGGCCAGTACACGGTCTGGGGCCGCGTAATCGAGGGCATGGAGAATGTTGACAAGATCAAGCGCGGTGAGCCCGTCCAGGATCCCGATAAGATCGTCTCCATGCGCGTTGCAGCCGACATCGAGTGAACGGCCACCAGGCTTGGCTCCGCTGCGCCTCGACGACTTCGACTATAAGCTGCCTCCGGACCGGATCGCTCTGCGGCCGGTCCATCCGCGGGACGCGGCGCGTCTACTGGCCGTTTCGCCGGAGCATGCCGAGCCGCTCCGCGATCGCGGCATAAAGGATCTTCCTGATCTGCTGAGTCCCGGCGATGCCCTGATCTTCAACGACACCAGGGTAATTCCCGCTGGCCTTGCAGGCACCAGGCGGCGCGGCGAAACGGTCGCCCACGTGGAAGTCACGCTTTACCGGCGGTTGGATCCCGCCCGTTGGCGCGCTTTCGCGCGGCCGGCCAAGAGACTGAAACCCTCGGATCGGATCGCCTTTGGCGGTGAAGGAGATGCTCCTCTTTGGGCAACCGTCGAAGAGCGGGGCGGGGAAGGGGACGTAACGCTTGCTTTCGATCTGGAAGGCGGCGAGCTAGATGCGGCGCTGCGGGAATCCGGCCATATGCCTTTGCCGCCCTATATCGGCAGAAAGCGCGCGCCCGACCGCCAGGACAGGCAAGACTATCAAACCGTCTACGCAGCCCATGATGGCGCCGTGGCGGCGCCGACTGCGGGTCTCCATTTCACCGATGATTTGTTGGAGCGGCTGAGGGATCGCGGGATCGCCTTGCATTTCGTGACGTTGCATGTGGGTCCCGGCACGTTTCTCCCCGTCAAGCAAGAGGATATAGAGCGGCATCGGATGCTCCCCGAGTGGGGCGAGATCGACGCCGCGACCGCGCAAGCCCTCAATGCAGTGCGCGGCGCTGGCGGCAGGCTTATCGCGGTCGGCACCACGGCGCTTAGGCTGCTCGAGAGTGCTGCCCGGGACGATGGCGAGATCGAAGCCTATCGGGGTGAGACCGAGCTTTTCATCATGCCCGGCTATCGTTTCAAGGCAGCGGACCTGCTATTGACCAATTTCCATTTGCCGCGCTCCACGCTTTTCATGCTGGTGGCGGCGTTTTCGGGTCTCGATCTCATGATGACCGCCTATGCCCATGCCGTGGAATCTGGCTACCGGTTCTATTCCTATGGGGATGCGTGCTTGCTGGAACCCGTCCGCGCAATGCCATGAGCAAGCGGCCTAAATTCACGCTGAAGGCTAAGAACGGCAATGCCCGGCTCGGCGAGATCAAGACCTCTCGTGGGATCATTCGAACGCCAGCTTTCATGCCAGTGGGCACGGCAGGCTCGGTTAAGGCCATGCTCCCCGATTGGGTCGAAGCCAGCGGTGCCGACATCATTCTCGGCAATACCTATCACCTGATGCTGCGGCCTGGCGCCGAGCGCATCGCACAGCTCGGCGGGCTGCACACCTTCATGAACTGGCCCGGGCCGATTCTCACGGATTCCGGTGGATTTCAGGTGTTTTCGCTTTCCAAGCTGCGGACTATCGCGGAGCAGGGCGTGACGTTTCAGTCCCATATCGACGGAAAGACGCTTGAGCTGACGCCCGAGCGGGCCATCGACATTCAGGTGAAGCTCGAGGCAGACATCCAGATGGTGCTCGACGAGTGCACGCCATTTCCTTGCGAAAAAGATGCGGCCCGAAGCTCGATGGAACTCTCAATGCGTTGGGCGGAGCGGTCGAAACAAGCCTTTGAAGATCATGCGGCGCCCGACCAGGCGCTGTTCGGCATCGTCCAGGGAAGCGTTTATCCCGATCTTCGTGAGGAGTCGGCTGCGGCACTATGCGATCTGGGCTTCGACGGCTATGCAATTGGTGGGCTAGGCGTGGGCGAAGGCCAGGAGCTCATGCTCGACATGCTGGGCGTCACGGCGCCGTTCCTCCCCGAAGAACGGCCGCGCTATCTGATGGGCGTCGGTACGCCCCTGGATATCCTGGCCTCGGTCGAACGGGGCGTCGATATGTTCGATTGCGTGATGCCGACGCGATCGGGCCGGCACGGGCAGGCCTTCACCTGGAACGGCAAGCTCAACCTGAAGAACGCAATCCACGCCGACGATCCCCAGCCCCTGGATGAGACCAGCTCATGCCCGGCGGCCAGGGATTACGAGCGCGCCTATCTCCACCACTTGTTCAAGGCCGGCGAGCTTCTGGGACCCATGCTGCTCAGCTGGGCTAATATTCATTTTTATCAGGAGCTTATGGGGGCAACGCGCCAAGCGATTGCAAAGGGCCGGTTTGCCGACTTCGCAAGCGAAACCCGCCACCGTTTAGCGGGTTCGTCTGAAACTACCAATTAGAAGAAATACAGCCCGCTAAATTCGCTGACCCTTGGCGAGCTCCATGTGACAGCTTTTAACCCGCCAGCTCCCATCGGGCTGGCGCTCTACCTTGAAGCGGGCGAGCCATTCGTGATTCTTCGGACCCGTGAGCACCACGGTCTGGACCGCATCCAGCGCTTCACGTTCCAATTCCGCCATCAGGAACCGCTTGGCGTGCATCATCGGAATCATCTGCCGATTGAGCGTCTGCAGGAAATTACCGGAGTCGGAGAAGAAATCCTTGGTCACGGGGGCGAGATAGGAGAAGGCTTGATCGGCGTTACGGGAAGCGAGCGCATGGATTTGACCGCGCACAGCCGCCCGGATGTGGTCGCGCTCGACCCTCGAAAGGCCGAGGCTGTTGAATGACCGAACGGACACGGGATCTGGCGCTCGCGGTTGGCGGAGCGCAACAGTCACGTTGTTTCCCGGGCTGGTTACAGCCGGGTCCGTCAGTCTTGCCGTCCGTTCCGCAGCGGTCGCCAGCACAACACCGGTCGCCGCCACGATTGTTATCGTAGCCAGGGCCGCTAGAGCTTTCATGGGGTGCCTCCCGCGGCGTGCCCCCCGGCTCGTCTAGTTGGAAAGATATGGTAATTCGGTAGTCCGCCGCCAAGGTGCCGTAGAAAAAAAGTTAACAAAAATTTAACCTTGCACGCCTCGAAGCTGCTCGCGGTGGATCAGATAGATGCCCGATGCGATCACGATCGCGCAGCCGCCAATCGTCCAGTAGGCCGGAACGTCGCCGAATACGATATATCCACCCAGCCCAACCCATAGCAGTCCGGTATAGACAAAGGGCGCCAGAATGGGCGCCGGCGCGTCGCGGTGGGCCAATATCAGCAGCCAGTGCCCAAGGCCGCCCGAGGCGCCCATTGACAGCAGCAGAATCCATGTCGTCAGGTCCTGGGGCGATTGCCAATACATCAGCGCAAATGGTGCGCTCGCAACGAAGCCGACCACCGGGGAATAGAAGAACGTAACTTCCGAGGCGTCGAAGGCGGCAAGATATCGCGTCGATATGTTGTAGAGCGAGTAACAGAGCATGGCGCAGATCGCGATCAGATAGGCCGGCTGAAATCCGCCAAAACCTGGCCGGATAACGATCAGCACGCCTAAGAAGCCGATTCCGATTGCAAGTGCGCGACGCCAATCGATCCACTCGCCGAGCAAAGGTCCGGAAAGCGCGGCGATCACCAGGGGCGAGAGAAAAAAGATGGTGATGTTTTGATCGAGTTGCAGCTGCTTCAGGGCGATGAAATTGAGAACCGTGATGACGAACATCAGCGTGGATCGAGTGATCTGCAGACCAAGCTTGTTCGAGCCCGCGAACTTGATGACGGCGAGGGGTCCAAATATCAGCAGCGTAAAGACTACCTGGCTTAGGAAACGTAGCCATACGACCTGGCTAACCGGCATTCCGGCTGTCGTGACCAAATACTTGCCGGTGGTATCGAGCACCGCGAACATCAGAATGGTGAGGCACATGAGGGCTATGGCGCGGAGGCGCCGTGCGCGAGAAGCAGCCGCAATGCCGTCTAGGACGATGTTTGAGTCGGTCGGGGCCATGGCCGCCCTTTATAGGGTGCGCCTATCGGACCGTCATGAGAAAACCCTTTGGCCGTTACCAAATGGATTGAAAGCACCTTTCCGAGGAATCGGATTGTTTTGCGGCGAGGGCATGAGCTATACCATCGCCTCAAGGGGCCCGTAGCTCAGTTGGTAGAGCATCTGACTTTTAATCAGCAGGTCGTAGGTTCGATTCCTACCGGGCTCACCATTTTTTTCAATGGGTTATCCGTTAAAGCTAATAAATAACTTGAATTTTTGAGCGCGTGACGCATTGAGTCGCGTGCGCTAACTGTCACCGCGCGTATCCAAATCTCTCGGCGTCAATCGCAGCTGAACCGATCGCAAATCCCAAATAGCCCAGGCATTCGGATCTAATGCGGAAATTATTGGGGAGCGGGCCGGCGATGACTGCCAAAGCCGCGGAGCACTAGCTAAAGCAACGCTGGAATTCGCGCTGCATGACCCTGCGCCGTGCTCCCTTTCGGATTAGATTATTGGACTCGCCCTGGACCTATGGATTGAGTATCAGTGCGTTCCGCCGAAATGAGTTAAGACTTCGACATTGCATATGAGGAGGAGCGTAGCATGGTCCGACTGCTTTTGGCCTTTGCATTCACACTCGTCGCTGGGTCTGCGCTGGCAGACCGGCCCGCCACCAATGAGGAGCGGGCGGCGATTGGGCGGGCATTGGCCGCCGAGGGATGTAAGGCCGGGGACGATATCGAATTCATCTCCGACGACAACATATTCGAGCTCGACAATGTCACCTGCGCCGACGGCAAGCTTTGGGAGTATGACCTCGATGCCTCCTTCAATGTCATCGATAAACAGCCGCAAGAAGCTGGAGAAGAGGACGATGACGACGATGAAGATGGCCCCGACGACGACGATGACGACGACGAAGGCCCCGACGATGACGAGGACGACGGCTAGTGGGGCACTGGTCCTAAGAATATGAGCGGCCCCCGGTGACGAGGGCGGAGCAGGTGTCGGTTCCCTCGATCAAGTAGGCGTCAAATTGCCCTGGCCCGTCCTGGTCACAAGGTGCATGAGCGATACGTAGACTTGGTGTCAGCTCGAATTCGAACGCATCGAGGCCGAAGGGCAACCCTTCCCCAATCGATTTGAGGGACGCCTCCTTTAGGCTCCAGAGCTGGTAAAAGATCCTCAGACGAGCCTGGCCGGCCACTCCTTGAACAGCATTCGATTCGGCGTTTGTGAAGAAACGCTCGGCGAGCTCTGCCGCTTCAATGTCCTTAGTCATGTCTTCAATGTCGACGCCGATTTCATGTGTCGAGGACCAAGCGCCGATAAAGCCGAAGCGGCAGGAAGAAAAGCTAAACGAGATATTGGGCAGATCGGAAAGGTAGGGGCGTCCTTTAGCCGTCTCACTGAAAGCGATTTCCGATATGGCCAGCGGCGCCTGGAGCGCTAGGGCACCGCAGTAGCGGCGAAAGGCGCGCCGCTGCACGAAATTGGCTCTGGTGTCTTCAGCTAAGAAACGGTCTGCCTTGTGCAATTCCTGATCCGACAAGATTGTCGCGCAGCGCACTGAGGCCTGGGCGTCATATGAAAGCGGTGCATAAAGAACGCGAGCGGCAGGCCTCGCCGGCTCCGGCGTCCAATCTTGGCAGCTGGCGGCAAACATGTTGCGAACCCAATCGTCACCCCTTCGCGCCTTTCGAATTCTTGAGCTTGGCACATTGCTCACGGGCCAGGCTTTTGACAATTGCATGGGCTTAAACCGTTTCTTGCGCCCGACGCCTCGATCGAGGCAACGGCAGCCCGGGGGCGGTGGTTGGTTCGGTCGGGCTGCCCTCATAATCACCGCTGAGCAGGTTCATCTCCTTCAGGACCATGGACAAGGGCAGGAGGGTCGTGTCCCGCTCAATAACCGCGCCGCCCATCACCGTGGTCCCGAATGCCACTGTACTGCCATCGTCAACGCGGGTGCGTTTCACCTTGAGGGTCATGTCTTCAAATGAGTGGAACTGCAGGAAGCCGCCGACAACGCAATCCTCGCCAAAGCTGACGGCATTCCAGTCCGAGCATTGCATTGGTTGGGTCACGATGGTGCGCGGCCCGATTTCGCACCCCATCCAGCGCAGGATCGGATTGGCTAGGATCGTTCCCGCGAAAAGGCCAAGCGGTCCCCGGCACCAGATAAAGAAACAATCCTGAGCGAAGAAATAGGAGAAATGCCTCCACGACCAAAACGGTGTCGAGTGATCCGAACCCCATCTTCCGACAAGGGCTTTCTTTGTGGCCACGCAGAGCAGGATCAGGCTGGCTTCGGTGAGCACCAAAGCGGCGATAACGCCAATCACGGCATAGACGCCCAGCTGCAGCATCCAGATGAACAATAACGCGAAGACAAGCCCGCCAAGAATGCGCAAGGTGGCGATGGTGAACACGTCGTGGAGCAGAATCCTGGTCAGGAATATCCCGAAGCCGGGCGGTTTGTGGGCTTCATTCTCGACCTCGAATGATGCGCTCGCGAAATGCACCGGGGGATTGCCCGCCACTGTGATCGGCTCGCCCAACTGCGACGACATTTGACGCCGAAATCCGATGTCGCTGGCCGGCGTCGACACGCCGAGCAGAAAATTAGATGGCAAATGGCCGGACTCGGCTACGCAATTGTTTCCGGCGAAGAAGTTGCGCGGCATGTCGAGCTGGCGAAGGGTCAGGTGCCGGGCACCGTAGTCGAGCATGTTTGTGAAACAGCCATTGGACCAAAAGATCCGGGAATCAGCACTGGCGACCTCGGGGACCAGGTTGAACATGACGTCGCATTCGGATGCGCCGACCCGCGGGAAACGTAGGCCCGCCAGCGCTCGCAGATACTGGCCGGTGAGGCTCCAGGTCCACTGGTTCTGGATCGCGTTCATCATCGTCAATCGGTACATCAGCAGCGCACCGCGCAATCCGTGCGAGGAATAGAGCCCAGGTGACGCAGCGCTGAGACGGATGAAGAGACAGCCCAGCAGCGAAGTCATCACCACGACGAGCCACGCCGAGGCCAAAGTATAGAGACTGAGCTGCACGGCGATCTCGGAGATCGGGGTGTCTTGGAAGTATGTGCTGGTGAGCTCGCCGCCGCCCATCAAGGGGCGCAAAAACCATGCAATCGCGGCGAGCGGGATCACACCAAACAGGCAGGCGGTCGCGATCTGCATCAGGACATTGACAGATTCCAGCAACCACACCGGGGCTGAGTGGCGGCAGAATTTCCAAGTACGCCTCAGATCTGTGACGTGGCCAGTCAGGCGCGCCGGCGCTCCCTCCCACACTTCTTGAGCGCCCACGTCGCTCATGATCGGCGTGAATGGGGTGACCCAGGTCCCGCGCCCCACGGTCACATCGTTTGCGACGGCCGCCCGCATCCCGATCTTGCAACCGCTTTCGAGGCGAATCGGACCTACCAGCAGGTATTGGCCGGACCATCTGGAGGTATGAATGTAAGCCCCGGTCTGGATCGCCACGTCATCTTCGATAGTGAGCAAGTCAAGGGGTCCTGCCAGGTCGGCATCGCGCGCGCATTGCAGATTGCGCCCAACCGTTGCGCCGAGCTGCCGCAATGCGAAGGCGGTGAGCGGCGCGCTGCGAAACATCGCATTCAGCGGAAACAGCACCGCGTTTTCCAGTTGCCCGATGCACCAAATGCGCAGGTGCATCTTGCTCCATTTCGGGTAGGCGCCTGGTGACAGACCGTTCCGGTAAATGTGGCCACCCAAGAAGTGCTTGATCGCCATGACCCAGAGCAGCGCAACAAAGGGCAGCACCAGGGATGCCAGGTAGAGCACGAAGCTTACGGCGATAAACTCCATCAAGCTGGCGGTCGCGAAGAACTGGCCGATTTCGAGGAGGCTGAGGGCGGCGAGGAACGCGATCAGCCCCGGCGAATAGAGCAGCAAGGAAAAGAGCATCTGCAGGCCGGTAAACTTGTCCACGGGGAGCAGCTCGGCGGCAGCCTCATCGCCGCTCGACGCGTTCAACTGGGCTGGCGTTGGCGCGCCATCGATGGTCCGAGCGGGTTGAATCTGCTGTTGGCGCTCAGCGACTTTTCGCGGCGTATTGTAGTCGCTCAGCAACGCCCGAACCGGTACGGTCCACCCGGCGGCTTGAAGCTTCTGAGCTAGCCGAGCGATCGTGATTGAATGGCCGCCGGATTCAACGAAGCCATCGTCCAACCCTATCGGCGCCTCGAACACAGACTTGCAAATCTGCAGGACTTGCTGACACGCCGGGCTCTCGCCGGAAGTTTCGTTACCAGCGTCTGCCGCGCCTTCCGTGCGGCCATTGCCCGGCGATGGGGACGATTTCTCAGCCTCCTCAGTGGCGCCCGCCACCAGCTCCGACAGATCGGGCAATCGCGAGCGGTCGATCTTGCCTGATACCGATTTCATGGCGAAGTTGTCGACGAGGAAAATCCTGCTGGGTACCGATGGCGGGGCAAGCTGCTTGGCAAGCGTGCCGGTCACCCGCTCGGCCCAGGCGCGTGGCGCCGATTCGACGCCTGAGATTTCGCTGGTGGAGATGGAAGGTGCGGCGACAAAAGCGACGAGAGCTTCGCCTTGGTAATCCAGCACGGCGGCTTCGATCTCGCTGAACTGCGACTGAAGAATGTCTTCGATCGCCTGGGGCTCGACCCGGTGTCCCCGCACCTTCAGCTGCGCGTCGATCCTGCCCAGAAAGTGGACACGCTTGGTACGGCCGTCGATCATGCATTTGTCGCCGGTCCGGTAGAGACGGCCGAATTCTGGATGCGAAATAAAGCTGCGGGCGGTTTGATCGGGCAGGTTCCGATAGCCACGCGCAACATGGACCCCGCCTATGCAGAGCTCACCGACCTCTCCGTGGGGCAGGGCACGGAGCCGATCGATCTCAAGGATGGCATATGTGACGTTGGGTAATGGCGAGCCGATGGTGACGGGCTCACCGGGCCGCAAGCTCTGCCGGCTGGTGTCGGTGCTCGCCTCGGTGGGACCGTAGGTGTTGATGATCTGGCGCCTGCACCTGGTCCAAGGCTCTACCAGGGCATCGGGAAAGGTCTCGCCGGCTGGAACGATGTAGCGGCAGAGCGGATAGGGGAGATCGAGCTCTGGCGTTGCCGTCAGCGTGGTTAGCAGCACCGGCGGGCAGAACAATACGGTCACTTCCGCGTCGCGCAGAACCGGCAGCAGGTCGGGCCCCGACCGGGTTTCTTCCTTGGTCAGCATCACCACGGCGCAACCCGATACCCAGGCGCTGTACATCTCGGAGATGCTGCCGTCATAGCCCAGCGACGAGGTCAGCGTGGTCGCGTCCATACCGGGTACGAGATCGAAGTAATCCGCATAACTCAGGGCCAGGTTCACATAGCCCCCATGCGGGCATTCCACGCCCTTTGGCATCCCCGTGGTGCCACTGGTGTAGAAGATGGTCGCCAGACGCTGTGAGGGGTCGTCCAACCAGGTCGGTGGCAGGGTCGGACCCGCGCTATCGGGCAACTGCAGAACGTCGAGCGTCGGATAGACGCGGAATTCTTCCTGGCCGCGGGTCAAGACGACCACGGGCTCTGCGTCTTTCAATATGTGCGTGGTCTGAGCTTCGGGCAGCGTGGAATCGAGGAAGACCGCCACGCCGCCGGCCTTCATTATGCCGAGGTGGCTGGCGACGATTTGCCAATTGTCCTGGGGCATCGCCACGGCCACCACCTGATCGGGCCCGCTGAGAAAGGCTGAGAGCGCGGCTGCGACGCTCTCAGCGCGGGCGTCGAGTTCGGCGAAGCTCAACGATTCACCGGTATGTGGGATCTGGAGGGCGGTGAAGTCGGGATATTTCTGAGCCGAGCGGCTGAATATCTCCGTCAACCACCGGGAGCCACTCTGATGTGGCACATTGATAAGGTGGTCGGGGCCGAACACCT
>Ga0315336_1003902_pt1 | contig 18867 bp, 14 predicted proteins | sample ASW5metaG_FD_204512 | JGI IMG/M metagenome (GOLD analysis project Ga0315336, IMG submission 204512) | Ammonia-oxidizing marine archaeal communities from Monterey Bay, California, United States - ASW #5 | ecosystem: Environmental > Aquatic > Marine > Intertidal zone | place: USA: California... | reverse complement strand
ATATGCAGTTTATGCAGCGCAAGCTTATTTGGCAAATAGCAACCCTATCACTTTTGTAAGACTTCTTGGTTCTCAACATAAAAGCGCAGAATCGGCTGGTAAAGCCGGTTGGCAAACTGACAATTTAGAAGCTGGAGGAGCCGCTGGGGCACTAACTGGAAAAGGCGGCGCATTCGGTCTTTTTGTTATTCCTTCTGGTTCTGTTTCGCTAAAGGGACAGCTAGTCGATGCCATTGATACTACCGGCGTCGCACTCAACGATGCATTTACAATAACAGTTCCTACTAACGCTGGCGGCGACGGTGTTGCCCACAAGATTACGTTTAAGCAAACCGATTCGCAAGTTGGATCTCTCGCTGTGGCCACCGATTGGGGAATTTCCTTAGATACTGCCGGTACAGACGCTCTTAGGGCCGCTGCTGTTGCCGATGCCATTAATGGAACCGCCAATGCTGCGGTAGGTTATGGCGGAGGCGCCGTCAGCACAGTTCTTGCGGCTGGAACGCTTGGCTTAACTGCCGCTGAAGGTACAAGTAACACTGATGTCACTTTAACTATGGATGTCGCTGGCGCAGCAGGTAATGTGGCAAACGTTCTTGCGGTGACTACTGGGTTCGAAGGCGCGCTTTTACTTGAATCTACCTTTGTCGGCGGCGCCGGTGGCGTTCAAAATTCCTTTACAGGCACTCTCGCAGCAGTCTTTTACGCCAATGAAGGCGCCGCAGTACTTACTGGAACTCTGAGAGGCACCGGAAAAACCCCATCAGCACTTGGCTCAACGGCCCAGTTCACTTCTGGCACTGCTGCTTTGGTTCAGTCACTAGAAAGTGGCGATACTGGCATTAACAACGAGTTTAAAGTTGCTATTTTTAATGGAACCGGCGGAAAGGTCACCGAGACGGCCTTTAACTTTAACAGGGCTTCGGACAAATACATTCGAAAGGTTTTTAACACAAATCCGCAACTTACAAATTCCACTATTTATACGACTGCAGAAGGAAAAACAAACTATTGGCTCGGAGAAACATTCGAAAGAGCCGTCGCAGACAGGCTGAGCACTAGTGGTAGTGCTGGCAACTTTGGAGTGATGCTTTGTCTTTCTTCTGGTTCACATAGTTATGCATCGATGAGAAAAGAATATTACCCTTCTCAGACTGGTTTTATTATCTCTCAAGATGAAAACGCCGATCCGGCCGGTTTTGATGCTGGAGACACCACACGCGCCAAGAAACTCTTTAAGTTTGTTTCAATCGATGGCGGCTCGGAGTGGAATCAAAACAGCCTTAAGATCTCAATTGAGAACATTAAGCCAGCAGTATCTAGCAAAGCATGGCCAACTTTTAGTGTCACTGTGCGCGATATTGCAGATTCCGATAAGCGACCAATTGTTATTGAAAGATTTTCAAATGTTAATTTAGATCCTTCATCTCCAGATTATATAGCGCGCAGAATAGGTGATCGTTCTATTACTTATGATCACACTGACAAGCGAAATAAACTGCTTGGAGAATATGAAAACCAGTCCAGATGGATTAGAGTTGCTATGGAGCCTGGAAATGCCCAAGCTCATGTTCCTTTTGGTTGTTACGGTCCTGTAAAGTTTAACGACTTTTCAATTACAAGCGGTAGCGTTGTCGACGGTAACTCTGCAATACCTAGTTTTGTTGAGTGTGACAGTTCTAAAATTCCTGGTTTGGCTTTGACAACAAGCGCGGGTACGACCCTCGCTTATGGCCAAAACAAGGTTATTGTTGCTGCAAACGCAACAACGGCGCAAATGCCCAAAGTCGACTTCAATTGTGTTTTTGAGTTTCCCGAGGTGCCACTTCGTGTAAGTGCTAGCACTGACGGCATTATTAACCCACTCAAAGCCTATTGGGGCGTAGATACTAGCGAAAAAGATACTGCTCAATTTGAAAAGAGCATAAAAGACGTTCTTCGAAGTAAGCCGCTTCAAGATAGTACCACTTTTGACAATTCAAGCCTTCTGAACTCTGGTTATTCATGGGTGTTCACTTTGGATGACCTTCGTTTTGATGAAGCCGCCCAACAGTGGACTTATGATAGCGGAAGTCGTCAAAGAGGCGCCGCATCTTTGAGTACGGCACAGCACTTGTCTGCACTTTCGTCTTTCACCGCAAGAAGTGGTTCATACCATCTTTTGACCGGCTCTAACGCCGGTATGAACAAGTTTACAACAGTGTTGTATGGTGGGTTTGATGGGTTAGATGTTACTGAGAGAGAGCCCTTCCGGAACACTTTTGTTAAGGGCGGCGAGCGCGAGGGCGCAAACAACTACGGATATCACACTCTTATGAGGGCAGTTGATTTAATTGAAGATGCAGAAGTGATTGAGGCAAACTTAATGTCAATACCCGGTTGCACTGTTCCTGCTATTACCAATAGATTGGTAGATGTTTGTGCAGAGCGCGCAGATGCCCTAGCGGTAATTGATATTGAGAGTGATTATGTACCAGATACTGAGGTTAACCTCGACACATCTGAAACGGATCGTATTGGAAATGTTGATCAGGCCGTACGTAATATGAAAGATAGAGAAATTGATTCTAGTTATGGCTGCGCCTACTATCCATGGGTCCAAATTAAAGACTCTACTGACGGCGCCGCAGTGTGGGTACCACCTTCAGTGGTTGCTCTAGGAGCCATGGCATATACTGAGAATCGAAAAGATGTTTGGTTTGCCCCTGCAGGCTTCGCAAGAGGCGGGTTAACCGAGACAAAGGCCGGTGGCCAGAACGTTCTGTCCGCGCGCCAGCAATTGACCTCTAAACAGCGTGACAAGCTTTATGAGGCCAATGTTAATCCAATCGCAACGTTCCCGGCAGAAGGTCTCGTGATCTTCGGCCAAAAAACGCTGCAAACTGCTCGCTCGGCACTGGATAGAATTAATGTTAGACGACTCTTGATTTTCCTTAAGAAGGAAGTTTCTAGGATCGCGAACAGAACTTTATTTGAGCAAAACGTACAGGAAACTTGGAATGCATTTAGTGGCGAAGTTGATTTGCTTTTGAACACTGTTCAGACGCGCTTCGGCTTGACAGATTATCGCCTTAAGCTAGATGAAACCACAACTACTCCGGAATTGATTGATAGAAACATTCTTTATGCCAAGATCTATCTGAAGCCTGCGAGGGCCATTGAGTTCATTGCACTTGATTTCATTATCACAAGTTCGGGTGCTGCGTTTGAGGATTAATGTGGTAAAAAAAATATTCATCACTATTTACTGATAGCGATAGATATGTTATTATAGGAGATATAAAATAATGGGATTTTGGTCTGAGGGCCCCGGCCCAGAAACAAAGCGAGCTTATAGATGGGTATGCTATTTTAATTCATTCGATAGATGGATGTGTAAATCAGTATCAAAACCAAGCTTTTCAATTTCTGAGACTTCACATAGATTTATTAACCATAGTTTTTGGTACCCAGGCCGCGTAGAGTGGAATTCAATAGATCTTACATTAGTCGATCCAATGAGTCCGGACGCCACAAAGACAGTGATGCATATGATCGCATCCGCTGGTTATCAAATCCCAGATAAGGTTTATGAGCACTGGACAACCATTTCAAAATCTAGCGCCGTCTCTGCCGTCAAACAAATGAAAATTCAGCAGATTGGCGCAAATGGCGGAGTGGTAGAAGAGTGGCAGTTAAAGTCTCCATGGGTTAAAGATGTGCGATTTGGCAATTTGTCATATGACTCTGATGATATCATGGACATTACTTTGACAATTCGATACGATTGGGCCAACCTATTTACGTCTAATAATGCAGTAGACGGGGCAACTAACATCAGTTCAAAGGCCAATTTCCCAATAACGTATAAGAGATAAAATAAGAGGTATTAATGAGAAACAATGAAGAACGCCTAGGCGCAAAAGAATTTGCTAGCGCCGCGCCTCCTCCCGTCCCCGCAATAGAATCTAATACAAATGAAAAACCCTTGTTGGACTTTGTTGCACCAACTGACTTTGTTGAGTTGCCATCAAAAGGCAAATTCTATCCAGTTGGTCATTTTTTGCACGGGAAAGAGAGTTTGGAAATTCGCCAAATGACCGCAAGGGATGAAGATATTTTAACATCTACTGCCCTATTAAAACAAGGGGTCGCAATTGAAAGACTATTACAAAATCTAGTTGTTGAAAATGTCAACATCAATGAACTGTTGATTGGAGACAGAAACGCAGTTTTAGTAACTGCGCGCACCAGTGCATATGGTTCTGAATATGAAACAAAAGTTCAATGTCCCATCTGTAATCAAATCTCTGAGCATAAATTTGATTTAAACGAGGTTGCAATAATTAATGGCGGTGAAGAGAATAAAATTGAAGGAGCTACCTCAAATGGCGACGGCAATTTTATTATTAAGTTACCCAATAGCAAAGTTGATGTAGAGGTACGACTGTTAACGGGAGAGGACGAAAAAAGAACGGCAGCCACCGCAGAAAAAAATAAAAAATACAATCTTCCTGAATTTGGCTGGACGGATCAATTAAAAACCTTTCTTGTCTCAGTTAATGGAGTTTCAGATCCTGGAGTTATTGGCAATTTTGTCAATAATATGCCAGCTAAAGACTCTAGATATATTAGAACAAAATATGCCGAATTGGTGCCAAATGTTGATTTAACTCAATATTTTGTTTGCACTCATTGCTTCTCAGAGACGAGAATGGAGGTTCCGTTTACCGCGGACTTTTTTTGGCCTAGATAATAATTATATGGAATCTGTGTATGAGCAGTTTTTTATGCTCAAATACCATGGAGGGTGGAGCTTTATAGAATGTTATAATCTTCCCGTAGGGTTACGCAATTGGTTTCTCACAAGATTGGCAAAACAATTTGAAAAAGAGAAAGAAGAATACGACAAAATGAACAATAAAAACTAGTAGCCGGGTAAAACCGGCTTTTTTATTTTCTACTGATGACTAATTATACAATAATGGAGGAAAAATTATATGGCTGCTTTGTTACCCGTGGTTATAGACCTAGATAAAGACAATAGATTAAATGAAAGCTTTTTGACCATGTTTGGTTCAACTGTAAGAGAGGTTTTAGAAAGAATGTTTGGAAGAGTCCCTTCTTTACAGGATCTTGGACAGGCTTTGGACTTGAAAGAAGAGGCAGAAGCGGACACTTCGCCAAATAAATATAATGTGAAGATCAAAGGCTCCAAGCCGGATGTTAAAGCATTTTTAGGTGCACTGGTTGCTGAAAAGAGCTATATGCAAGCACATATGGATTTTGGAGTAGAAGACGACAGAACACGCGAAGCAAAATATAATTTAGACGAAAAAGTTCAGAATTTTGAAGAAACTACTGGTTTAGTTTGGCCTTTTAAATAGGAGTTTATAATAAATGGCAAACGGCGAGGGAATGGATCCCAAAAAATTAGCCGAGGCAAAGGCACAAAATGATCGACTGACGGCTAGTTTGCAAGAAACTAAAGCCGTCTTGATGGAGATCTACAGCCTTCATGGCCAAACCAACGAGGCTAACCAAGCCGCACTGCAAGCAATAGAACAACGCCTTAGCGCATGGCAACAAGAGCGCGCCATCCTATTAGAGACTCAAGATATATATGGTACATTAGTTGATTACGAAGAGCGCAGAAACAATAATATAAAAGAAGAACTGTCGCTCCTCCAACAAGAGTTAGGTGCGCTAGTTAGAGGTCCGGAAGCACGAAAGCGCGCCCTAGATGCAGCGATAACACAACAGCGAAAGCTTAAAGAAGAGGTCGAATCGCTGGAGAAAACTGAATCGGAAGGATCCGTTAAGTTACAAAACGCGCAGCGCGCCCTGACAAATGCAAAAAACGAAACCAATCGAATACAAAGAGAGGCCCTACAGTTAAACGATCAAGAAAGGCAAGGTATCGCTAATAAGCTCGCCGCACAAATTAGATTTAAACAAGCCCAGCTAGAAACGTCACAAGCCGCACAGCAAAGCATGCAGATGATATTTGGCTTAGATAACAAATGGCGCCAAACATTAGCAGGCTCTTTGACAAGACAAGTTGAAGCGGGATCCCGCGCCGATGGCACACTGCGCGGAATGGTTCAAACCGCGAACACCTTAACTCGAACGTTAGACAACGCAGCCTCTGCTGCCAATATTGCTGGTTCGACAATGATGAAAATCCAAGAAAGAACGATTACAATGGTAACTCAGATTGATCGTTCTGAAGTGGCTCTGAGGTCTGCAACGGGCGCCTCAAGGGACTTTTCAAGGGGATTGGCTGCAACCTATCAAGATAGAGCGGTTAAACGCATGGCGGCCTCTTATGAAGAGCTTAGTAGAATGCAACAATCGGTATACTCTCTTTCGAGGCAATATTCAAGTCAAACCCAAGAAGAGCGAGTACAAATAGACAGATTGGCCATGGCCGCCAAACGCGCAGGAGTTTCGTACGAAGATTTTGCTACGGTTGTTGATAAGTCAACAAGAATCTTTGGCGATAAGTCAACGGAAGCAATCAAGAGATTGTATAGTTCTGCTGTTTCTATTGGGGAGTTGCCGTCGCGCTACGTTAAGATGTACATAAGCTCTCTTGACACTTTGGCGCAATATTCTGGCCCGAGAGCAGTTAAAGTTTTACAACAGTTGGGCGCAATTGCTAAAGCAACTGCAATTGACTCTAGAGCTTTGATTGGCGTGGCCCAACAGTTTGATACTTTTGAAGGCGCCGCAAGTTCCGTAGCAAGACTTAATGCAGCTTTAGGTGGCCCATATCTCAATTCTATAAGAATGCTAAAAGCAGATGAAGGCGAAAGGCTTATGATGCTTAAAGAGATGTGGAGAAACACTAATTTAAATTGGGATTCTCTTGGTAGGTTCCAAAAGCGATTGATATCCACTGCTTCTGGGTTCAAAAGCTTAGAGGCAGCCTCTGCTTTCTTTAAGGGGGACATGGACAAATTCAAAAGACTAACAAAGCTACAAGAAGAAAACGCAGAGAGCCAACAAAAATTAATCGCAGCAGGTGGTAATATGGTGACAATTGCCCAACGTCTTGCGCGAGCCTTCGATGAATTCGGCGGGTTTGCGGAAACTGCACTTCCATGGGTCCGCGCATTGGCTAAGTTATTAAATAGCATGACCCCACAAACGGCCGCCTTTTCAGTTATAGCTTATAAGGCAGCTAGCGCCGTCGCAGCATTTGGCGCAAGAGCTTCTGCTGCTCAACTAGCGATTAAAGGATTGGGTGGTGGTATGGCCGCCTTCGGAACTTCATTGTTGACAGCGCTTCCTTTGCTTGCTATGGGTGCATATGCAATATATAAATTAAACGATGCAATGACAGAGAAAAACTCCCCAGAAGCGTATACTCTTCCAAATCATATGGCAATGGGGGTTCAAAGATTGGCCGGTGCCCTACAATCGGCAACCCCGGGCCTGTTGACTTTTGGCTCTCAATCAAAACAAACATCAGATGCGTTAAGTAGCGGTTTGGGTTCGGTTAATAAATACTCCTCTGCAGTTGGATCTTTAATGAACAACTTAAATAGAGGTAAGAGTACAAACATAATGTCACTGTCGCGCGTGTTCGGCTCTTTGCAGCAGCTTGGCAAAACAAACATAGAAACGGCTGGCATCGTTCGAGGCTTAGGATCAATTAGCAAATCTGTACGAGATCTAGATGAAGAAAAGGTGAAAGTATATGCAAATTCGATATCTAGACTATCACACGCAATTCGCACAATGCCAAAACAAACCGTAGTTGAAGTGGCGGCATTAACTAGGGCACAAAATGCTGGTGTATCAGTGGCTGCATCCGGAGCGCGCGGTGCAGCGGTGAGAGCTAATGCTTCATCAGCAGTTCAGGCTGCAAAACAAGCAGAGGCTCCAAGGGGCGGCAGAGAGGACGTAACCAGAGATCCGGGCGTTTTGGTAACGGGTAACATTAACATTGATCTGGGCGGCAACCGCGTGCTCTCTAAGCGTGTAGTTGACATTGTTAAGGAACAGGGCGAACACTATCGCAGAACAGCTTCGCGAAGAGCGTAAAGGGGGAATAAAAATTGGGGTTGACAAAAAAACAAAAAAGATGGGTGGCCGACCCTTCAGAGGCTGCATATAAGACTACATGGGGACTGATCCGTATTGCGCAATTAGGCACAGGTCTCAGTGTAGATTTTAAGGCATTTATTCGAAGGTTTACTGATGATTTTAATGCGGGGTTTAAAACTGTACAGTATCCAAACCAAAGAACACCAATTGCCAATCAATCAACTCCGCACCGATCAATGATTTTAGAATGGTTTGTTCCTGCAGCTAGTGATGCAGAGGCTGCAATTAATTTACAAAAATGTTCAGCGCTGGCAAACATGACACTGCCTTTAAAAGACTATAAGGCGGGCTATAATCAGCATTATCCAAAATCTTCTTTTGTCTCTATTAAATTTGCTAATTTAATTCAAGCTCCAAATGGAGGGCCACTTCCCGGTTGGATTGATGGTTTCACGTTTAGTCCAAACTTTGATCAAGGCACCTTTATTTCAAATGCCGACACTACTGCATACGACACGTTTCCAGACGATACCGCATTCTATGGTCACTATATGCCAAAAATTATTGACATAAGTTTGAAATTTACACCATTTATGTCTGCCGGAAAGGGCAGCCCTGGCTATGATGTTGACAAGAAAGAGTGGGAGGTCGAACACTTCCCGTATGATGTGAAATTTCCACCAAAGAGTTGGTTCACGAGCGAAGCTCACGATGGCACCGTTGCTGTTGGGTCAACACTGGACAAATATCTTAAAGGGCTTGTTAAATAATGAGATACAAAGGACGTGCTAAAGCTATAAACAATGAACCCTTATACGATGAACTATTCGAGAAAAGAAAAGTTAATTTTATAGAACAATATAGAACACCTAGGCTAGCACACCCCGACATTGATCAAGTTACAAACCTCAACAATGTTCAGCATACATGGGGTCACGGCGATAAGCTTTACAAACTGGCTCATCGATATTATAATGATTCTAAATTTTGGTGGGTAATTGCATGGTACAATCAGACGCCAACAGAATCGCATATCTCTAAGGGTGATTTAATTTTAATTCCACTGCCACTGTCTGATGTGCTACAAACATTTGGTTTATATTACTAAGGAGGCACAATGTCAGATCCCGTAAAACAAGCGGAAAGAGCATCAGAAACTGCTGGAAGGGAGCGATTGGCCACAATTGCCCAATTTCAAGAACAGTGTTACTTGCTCCAAGTAAAAGATGAAATTGTTAAGAAACTCAGTGGCAGTATCAGAGTTGATCTTCACGGAGTAAGCGAGACTGGAGTGAAAGAGAAAGTCTTTACTTATGATCACGTTGTAGCAATTCACCCCCCTGAGCCCGAATTATTCCCTTCTCAGATCCATTCTGTCGATGGTGCGCGTTTGTTTTTCGATCTGACTCCGGAAGTGCTATCACAACTTAAGCCACAATTAGAATTGTATAAATTATACCCTCGAAGAAAAGTGACCAATGAATATCCCGGTGTGCCTTATAAAGTATTAATGCCAACGGGAGAGTCTGTCGCGACCCGTACTAATCCTATTATTGCAGATCATAATCAAACGCAACACGCAGGCGCCCTACGGGCTAGCTTTTCTTCTATAGATGATATTTTTAGAGACCAGCTGGGAGTTTTAGGTAATGTTATGCCTAGCAGTCTTAATATTACTTTTAGGGGAGAAGATCCGGCACAAGTTAATATTGTCGATGATTTTAATTTTTCACTACACTTTTCTTCTTTTCAGCTTTTCAACCATGTTTTTGAAGATCGGTGGATCGATCCGGATACCAACGATAGCAAACCTGTATATTGGAGCTACAAGGATTTGATTTCTTGGAGCGATAGGTTTTTAGGAGCATCTGGCGAAAAAGCACCAGCAATTAATAAAATTAGCTCAACCGACTACATAGGAGCAGAGCCCTGTGTTGAGCATCCGACTTCGTACGAAGATATAATGACACAAACAAATGAAATGAAAGCCTCTGACGAACATTTTGAGATTCAAGCTGTTCTAAAATATGATGATAAAATTAACTTTGATTTGGTTGATTCAATTAGGGGCTCGGTCGAAGGAACTTTTTCTGAAGCCGAACGCGCCGAGCTTAAAAACTTTTTACGCTCATCGGCACTGGTGTTTAGACTACAGTTTAAAGAGCATGTTGTTGTATATCCGGACGCCACCGTTTCTGATCCTGGCATACAAATTAATTTTAAATACGCAGCCTACCTCGAAGATGTATTAAACACTCCAGATTTAAATATTATTGAAACAACAGATCCAGAACAGAAAGATATGGCTTCTTTTTTAGCAAATTTGGCTGCAGCAGAAAGGCTACTAAGACAGGTTCAGGCTGCAGGAATAAAGCTGCAGCCTTCTCTTTCCGAGGGCAACAACAATGAGTATTCAAAAACATATGCAGCGTTGCGAGAGTTCTTAGTGGATCCGGGAGGGACCCATTCAGGTCAGGGCAAAACCTCATGGTTAATTAACCTTCCCTACAAAAAAGATCGACAAATAAGCATGGATTATAATAATATAGTTGTTTCCGCCAAAGCCGTTAGGAAAGAGCAAAAAAGAACAGAGGGGACAAAAAAGACACCTAAGTGGCACCCGGGCCCACTAAAGTACGATAAAAATGGACTTCCAAGTAATACTCCTGAAAATGCTGTTGCAGTGTTTCAAGAATTAGTTAGGAAATATCGCCTATTTGTTAAATCAAAGCGCCGCGGCCAAAAATCGAGACGCTATAAATCACTTTTTAAGCTTTTGCACATGAAGGGAAGAATTTATGGCTTAGATGCAATTCTAGAAGATATCGGCTTGACATCTGGTGGAGAAGTTGGAAGCGAAGCTGCAGCGGCAGCCAGACGCGTGACTTCACAATTAATACCGAAGAGAATTCGGCCCATTAATCCCACAGATAATCTAAGCTCAAGCGATGTGGATAAAATAATTGAGAAATTCGCCAAAGCACTTGAAGAAACTACTGACAACGATCAGAAGTGGATTGCAACCGCAAAAGAGCAGCTGAAGGCGGAATTGCACACTAAAACTAAAAAGAACAAGGGCGGAGTATTGGATCCGCTAGGCAAAACAAAGATAACTGGAACAGGAAAACAAAGGGTCAAAAGCATATATTTTACCACACTTGGAGACTTGGTAGATGTCGCAATAGATTTGGCGACTTATAAAGGGGCAATGTTTGATAAAAGTGGCAAACCAACATATTCCGGCGGCAACGGCCTTTTTAAAAGGCGGATGGGGGTTTTATTCGGTCCTTTAGTTGATTGGCATACAGGCACCGGTCGAAAAGCCACCTCTATTAACCTGTCTCAAGTCCCAATTTCTTTGAAAATGTTGATGAAGTTTTGGGCAGAAAACGTAATAAGCAAAGATAGACAGGAGTATTATTTAGGTGAGTTCATAAGAGACGTGGTACAAAAGTTGATCACAAAAGCGCTGGGCGAACAATGTTTAGAGGGAGCAGGAAACAGATCAGAAACTGTTAAAATATTGCAGTTTACAGCCCCCATGGAAGAACATAAAGATTTAGGTGGCCCCGCAAATGGCTGGATCCCTCCGTTTTACCCCATCGACCACGCTTCTAAAAACTACCCTAAGAAGGGCGCCTCGATGGTGCAGATCAAAAAAGATGGCACTGCGCTGGGTATCGACACAAAAGGAAACAAAAGGAAATTGAAATTCAATGGGGGGAAATTTAAATTTTCAAAATTAACTGAAATTTCACCCAATACGCCAATGAGTCGACAATTTAATTACATGTATATATACGTTAATAACTATATTCCTTCCAAGCTAGATCCAAGCAACAAAAAGGCTAACATAGCAAAAGGGGTATACTATCTAGAGCTTGGAAAGGTGCCCGGAGTGTTTAAGACCTATGGCTTTAAAAGATTGAGTATTCCATGGCTGCGTGAATCTAGAATTCACTCACTCAGGAAAAAACAAGGAGAACTGCAATTACGAGATGTATATGATTTTGAGGTAACAATGTTTGGAAATAATATATTTAAACCTGGCATGATCATATTTGTAGACCCAAGAAGGGAAGGTGGAACAAATTATCAGCAGTGGAAAGAATTGGGTATCGGTGGGTTCTATTTGATAACGGCAGTAGATCATGTTGCGTTAGCTGGAGATACTTTTCACGAAACAACAATTAATGCAAAATGGATCACGTTTGGTGGCTGCGCGTAAGCAAGGAAAAGAAAAATGGCTCTAATAGATGATTTAAAAAAGAAAATTGCAAAAGCAAAAAATGACCTTGATGCTTCTTCTGAGCTTTTTAACGAAAAGGTGTTCTATTATGAAGACGTTTTTCCTAATGGTAAGTCCCCATGGCCAATAAGACCAATTGATTTGATTAATGAAAATCCATTATATGGGCGAGTTAATATGGATAAGGACTTTGTGTTTCCTAAGAAGGAGCTTCTGCGAACTATTAACTCAGAAGCCGGTATGGCATACGGGGAAGCTGTGGTCTTAAATTTTGTTGCCGAAGCTTTTGAGGACTTGAGAGCGTATATTGTTGCACATGTTGACAATGGATATATTAAGGCCGCCGGAGATGTTGCTGAGTGCAAACCATACAAAACTTATTATGACATAAAGAAGGTGTGGAAAAAATACCGAAACATACACTATGGACTGTATACACTTCAATATTTGGAGTACGCAACCAACAATGACCCCGTGAGAATTGCTCCTTTAAAGTACAGGACATTAAAAGATTCAGACTTTATGAAGCATTTCAATACTTTCATGGGAAATTCGATTCCTTTTTTCCCCTTATCGATGAGCGGAGTTGTTGCTTCAAAAAGCGTTTCTCCGCTTTTTACCGGTTTGTGCGTAGAGATTGGCAAAGGCAAATATGACGATGACGAAGAAAAGCAAAAATTTATTAACCATCCAAACTTTAACTTTTTTCAGCTCGCCGCAAGAAAACATGGATTCTTTTTAGATAGAAATGTTCCATGGCGCTTGGTGGCAGATCTTAATTCTCACAAAATGCGTGAATATGCAAGGATTAATTTTGAAAGGCCGCTAAGAGAGGCGGCCATTAAAGAAGTGTACGATACACACTTAGATGAAACTTTTAAAAATGTATTTCCAAATGCCGGAGCGGTTGATCAGATGTTGGGCAATCAATTGAATAGCCAAGTCATGAAAACCTTGTGGAATATGGATGATCCCAAGACCAACATAAAAGAAGGCGCCGCTCTGTACTATGCACTTCATGACGCGAGAGAGGCAGAGTATAAACAAATTGGCGCGCAGCACCATAACAAGTGGGAGCATGTTAGTATGATCGGGGCAAAGGTGCCGTCTTATACCGTGACTCAATCTGATGAAACGGGATTTTACCTTCATAAAAATGAATGTGATGAAAAAAAGGAAGGCGTTCCTCAAAAGTGTTCATCTAGAGTGTTTAAAATACATGCAATTTTTAGTGAGTATTTTGAAAAAGTTTCTAATCACGAACTTCGACAACTGGAGGAAACAATGTATGACTTTTGGAACACTTATGTAATTACAAATCCTGCTGTTAAAATAACTGAATCTGCCGGATGTCAGACACAAGGGTTCAAAACAAGCGTTGTAAAAGAATATCAAAGAGAAAACATATCAGAAGAAGATTTTAAGGAGAAATATGGAACTATATACTGGCTTAAATTTTATTTGGATGTTAAAATATTAGAAAATAAAATCAAGTGGCCCACAGCAGAATACAACAGGGTCTTAAAAAGAGCATACGGGTATTATAAAATACTTGACAAAGAGGGAGCTTTCAGGTATCTTGGTAAAGAGATAAAAAAACGACTAATTGGCTATGAAGAAATTTACAAAGATAAAGAAAAAGTCAAAAAAGAAACGAAAAAACTTAAGCCGCTCGGTTCTGGTGGAAGCGGATTTTACTAGGAGACAATAATGCTTTTTCAAACGTTTGATGAAAAAGAAAAATGTGTGGCAATATATGCAAATGACAAAATTCACTTTAAGAAAATCCCCAAAAACCTAACAGAAACGTGGTCTTACTCTGCATTTCTAAAAGATTATAAAGACATAGAATATGCACAAATTTATTGCGCTGGTAAAACCTTGGATGAAATGTGTCCAGAATATTTGCGAAAAGAGTGGGAAAAAGTCAACAGCAGACTCAAGGCTTTTTATCGCTCATGCTCAGAAGCAAAACTTGATTTAAGCCAACATTGTTTTTTTGAACTTGTCCCACAGACCTTTTTGAAAGACTATGCCAAAGTAAAAAATGCAATTGCTAAATATGTTCTTGTTGGGCATAAAAAACCGGAAAATTATGATTTTTCTCTTTCTTTGGTTAAGACACTAACAGACATGAAATATAAAAAACTAAATACTGATTTTAATTCTCTTAATGACTCTCTTCATAAATTTAAAGTGAGAAGGTTTGTCAAAAAAAACAAACACTTAAATCATGTTAAATACGACATGTACAAAACCAAAACAGGAAGATTGTCCACTTTACCAGAGTCTTTTCCCATTCTTACAATGGACAAAAACTACAGAAGGGTTCTTAGACCAAACAATGATTGGTTTTTAGAGTTTGATTTTAATGCCATGGAATTACGTGTAATGTTGGCTCTTTTAAGCAAAGACCAACCAACTGAAGATCTTCATGAATGGAACGTAAAAAATGTTTATAAAAACTCGCTTTCTCGTGAAGAAGCAAAAAAGAGAATATTTGCATGGCTGTATAATCCCGGATCAAGAGATCCTCTTTCTAACAGTGCCTATAATCGTGATGAAATCTTAAAGAAACATTGGGATGGCACCCGCGTAAAAACCTGTTTCAACAAAGAAATTGAAGCAGACAGTCATCACGCATTAAACTATATAATTCAGTCAACGGCCGCAGATTTGTTCTTACAACAAATGGTTAAAATATTTAACAAACTAGATGGTAAAAAATCTTATATTTCGTTTTGCATGCACGATTCTCTTATTATGGACTTTTCAGAAGAGGACCAGTTTATACTCAATGAATTAAAAAAGGATTTTGCAAAAACAGAACTGGGCAAGTTTCGAGTCAATGTTTCGGCTGGAAAAAATTACGGTGACATGAAAAAGTTACTTATTTATTGATATAATTGGATTGAAATGAACATAATTGGATTAGGAGAGGCGGGCTGTAATATTGCTGAAAATTTTAAGCAGTACCCTCAATATAAAATATTTAAAATTGACGTAGAAGCTGTGGGTGAAAACTGTTTTAATCTGCCTCATCAGTCGCACACTGAAAAGTACGAAGAGAATTCACCCACAGAAGAGCTAAGAGAGTTTCTTCACGATGTAGAGGGGGAGGTTTTATTTATAACAAGTTGCGGTGATGTTTCTGGGGCTAGCCTAAGAATATTGGAACAACTGAAAAATAAGAAATGCGCTGTGAGCGCCCTCTATATTAAACCAGATCGAACTTTGCTAAACCAGCAAAAGTCTTTGCAAGAAAATCTTATGTTTGGGGTACTCCAAGAGTATGCGCGCTCAGCGTTATTTGAGCGTACATATCTTGTTGACAACACAAAAATAGCTGAGATAATTGGTGACATACCAATTAAAGAATATTTCAACCAGATAAATGAATTAATTGTCTCTACGTTTCATATGATACGAGTTTTTGATCACTCTAAGCCTATCATGAATACTTTTGCAAGTTATATAGAGACGGCGAGAATTTCTACGCTAGGTCTGATAGATTTAGAATCAGGAGAGGAAAAATCATTTTTTGATTTTGAAATGCCACGGGAGAAAAGGCACTACTATGCCATCCCAGAAAAAATTCTTGAATCAGATGGCACACTTATGAAAAAGATTAAAAATTACGTTAAAAACAACAGAGAACATGATAGAATGAAGGTGAGTTATGGGATATTTGCAACCAATTATGATCAATCTTATGGTTACTACATATCCAATAGCACATTAATTGAAAATAATGAAAAAAATGCTTGACATTGATTTCGTTGTTTGATACTATAGAAAAACAGTGCAATGAGAGAGTTATCATTGTAACTTTAACAAGGAGAAAAAAATGACTTTAGATCTTAAAAAAATGCGAGCCCGAAAGGTGGCTCTAGAAAGCAAAAACGGCAACAATCGTTTTTGGCGACCACAAGACGGAGAACAAACAATTCGTATTGTGCCAACTGCGGATGGAGATCCTTTTAAGGATTATTGGTTCCACTACAATGTTGGGGACAATCCCGGATTTCTTAGTCCAAAGCGAAACTTTGGCGAAGACTGTCCTCTAGATTCTTTTGTGAGTCAACTTTGGAAAGAAGGCACAGAAGATAGTAAGCGCATGGCCAAGAAGCTTTCGGCGCGCCAACGTTTCTTTGCTCCCGTTATGGTACGAGGAGAGGAAGAGCAAGGTGTACGCGTGTGGGGTTTTGGTAAGCAGGTATATGAAATGCTGCTCAATCTTGTATTGAACCCAGAATACGGTGATATCACCGATCCTGAGTCTGGTACTGATTTAACCATCGCATACGGAAAACCCGCGGGCGCCTCGTTTCCAGTAACGAACATTACCCCCCGCCGACGAAGTTCCCCGCTTTGTCCTGACGATCCGGAGAAGTGTAGCGAACTTCTTGAAAACATCCCCGATTTTGACGCTCTCTTTGAGAATAGTCGAAAAAGCTTTCAAGAAGTACAAGCGATGCTTGATGAATTCCTTCTGGGCAATGACCCGGAAGAGGGATCGTCAGAGACTGTCAAGTATAACAACGATGAAAAAGCTGCTACTAGTGTAGATAAAGCTTTTGCAGACCTTGTTGGTTGATAGTACTGTTTTGTTGGAGGAGGGGAATTGGCCCCTCCTCCAGCGTTTAATCATTATTAAAAGGAATATAAATGGCAAAGAGTAAGAAAAAAGTTGGCAAGCTTTCTATTGCCGATATGCGCAGCCTCATCAATAAAAAGGCGGGAATAAATGTAGCGCACAACTTAAACGAAGATAGCCCGACAGTTGTAAAGGACTGGATCCCAACAGGTTCGCGATGGCTCGATAGTATTATTTGCAGAGGACGACTAGCTGGAATTCCAATGGGCAAGATTGTAGAAATCGCAGGCCTAGAATCTACCGGCAAAAGTTACATGGCCGCACAGGTTGCAGCAAACGCCCAAAAGATGGGCATTGACGTTATTTACTTCGATTCAGAATCAGCAATCGATCCAAGCTTTCTAGAGAAAGCAGGTTGCAACGTCGACAATGTACTTTATATCCAGGCAACGTCAGTTGAGTTTGTACTAGAAACAATTGAAGAACTTCTTGGCTCAAATGAAAATAGAATGCTCTTCATCTGGGATTCATTGGCACTAACACCTGCTGTTTCTGATGTTGAGGGAGATTTTAACCCTCTTTCCTCGATGGCAGTAAAGGCAAGAATCCTTGCAAAAGGAATGTCAAAACTTACAGTTCCGATTGCAAATAGCCAATCGACATTTCTGGTATTGAACCAGCTTAAAACGAACATCACTAGGAGCCCTTCAGAGGCCCTTACAACGCCTTATATGACTCCAGGGGGCAAAGCTATGATTTATGCTTATTCTCTCCGTGTGTGGCTCACAGGGCGCAAAGCAAAGGCTTCTTTTGTTTTAGACGACAAAGGGTTTAGAATCGGCTCTGAAGTCAAGGTAAAACTTGAGAAATCCAGATTTGGAACACAAGGTCGTCAATGCAATTTCAAGATCCTTTGGGGAGATGAAATTGGAGTGCAAGACGAAGAAAGTTGGCTGGATGCAATTAAAGGTTCTTCTAAACTAAAACAAGGTGGCGCATGGTATGAGCTTTGTTATGAAGATGGCACCTGTGAAAAATTTCAAGCTTCAAAGTGGATAGAGAAGCTACAGGATGAAAAGTTTCGTAGCCAAGTGCTTAAGATTATGGACGAAGAGATCATAATGAAGTTCGATAGCAGAACAGGCGAAGCTTCGGAATTTTATGAGCAAGACGAATAGATTATTCACTTATTTAAGACTACTTATTTAAAAGGAGTTTTAAATGAATTTAACCTTACCCAAACTTCGTGAGATGATTTTTGAAGAAGTTGAAAGACTTTTTTTGAAAGAAAAGCTCGATGCAAGAGAGCAATCTAGGCTCAATACACTCAAAAACAAAAAACAAGACGACGACCTAGACAAAGGCGACAAAGAAGAGATTGAAGGTCTCGAACATCAATGAATGAAAGAAGGAAGGCTGGTTTCAGCCTTGGTTCAAAAGTTTCAATTGAAGGAGTCGGTTGGTAGGGTCCTGTGGCACTCACTAGATGAGAACGGGAACATTGGGGAATATGATATGCAATTTGGAGATGTGATACTTGAAGGAATACATCCAAATTATGTCGAACCGGTTCTTGAGGTAACACACAAACATGCGCCGCGAAAGAAAAAGAAATAATTAAGGAAGCCCACAGTGACGGATGATGTAAAAAAATTAGTAAAAAAATGGGACTCATTTTTAAAGAAAGAGGACGGCGTAACAGAACGTCTCACCAGAGAACTTTTGCAAGAACAGGACGAACCAGCATGGCATCATGAATGGGAACAACAAGAACAAAACCGCGATGACACAGAAGCTCGAAATTGGCGCGAAACGGAGAGAGCAAATCAAGAGTTTAAAAGAATAGAGAGGTTACAAAACTGGCTTAAGCTTAAGGAGATTGGAATGTCGCCTGAAGAGTTTGTACATAGAACACCGTTTTTAACCGATGAAATGACTGATGTAGCAAGAGTGGAGCAACAGTTTGATCCAGAATTGAGATATCCCC
>Ga0315336_1003899_pt1 | contig 18880 bp, 19 predicted proteins | sample ASW5metaG_FD_204512 | JGI IMG/M metagenome (GOLD analysis project Ga0315336, IMG submission 204512) | Ammonia-oxidizing marine archaeal communities from Monterey Bay, California, United States - ASW #5 | ecosystem: Environmental > Aquatic > Marine > Intertidal zone | place: USA: California... | reverse complement strand
CAACGATGTCTGATAGTTTAGTAACCAAAAGTGTAGATGCCCTGTACAAGCCCTTCGAATTCGGCAAAATTACTCTGCCGAATCGCGTTGCAATGGCCCCCATGACCCGGAGCATGTCTCCCGGGTGTGTTCCCAATGACGAGGTGGCCGCGTATTATCGGCGTCGTACCGAAGGCGGCGTGGGTCTTATCATTACTGAGGGGACACCTCCCAATCACATTGGCGGCCACGGATATCCCAACGTGCCGTCCCTCTATGGCGAAGACGCGCTGAATGGATGGAAAAATGTCGTTAATGAAGTCCACGCAGCCGGTGGTTTCATTATCCCCCAGATCTGGCACGTAGGAAGTATTCGCCAAAAAGGTCTCGGCCCGAATCCGGACGCGGAAAGCTACGGTCCTTCAGCGGTTATCCATCCAAACCATGTGTTCACCAAAAAAGCGGATGCCCATCCTCCCGTCGAAATGACACAAGCGGAAATTGACGAATGTGTGGCCGCTTACGGACGGTCCGCAAGAGACGCTGAAGCGTGCGGTTTTGACGGACTCGAAATTCATGGTGCCCACAGTTATCTCATCGATCAATTCTTTTGGGAAGCGACCAACAAACGAACTGACGGATACGGCGGTAGCACGTTGGCCGAACGCACAAGATTTGCCGTAGAAGTCATAGAAGCGATGCGCGCCAACGTTTCTAAAGATTTCCCTATTGTGTTCCGCTTTTCCCAATGGAAGCAGGGCGACTACAACCACGTGATGGCACCGACGCCGCAAGAACTCGAAGCGTTCCTCACGCCTTTATCAGAAGCCGGCGTCGACGTGTTCCATGCAAGCAATCGCCGGTTCAATACGCCGGAATTCGACGACAGCAATTTGAACCTCGCGGGCTGGACCAAGAAAATCACTGGGAAACCAAGTATCACGGTCGGTAGCATCGGACTTAATCTCGATTTCTTGTTGACCTATGGCGGCAAAGACACAGAGCAGGCAAGCATCGATAATTTAATCGAAAGGTTGGAAAACGACGAATTCGATTTGGTCGCGGTTGGCCGGGCGCTGTTATCCGATCCAGCGTGGTCTAACAAAGTCCGAGATGGGAAAACTGATTCGATCGTCCCCTTCGACAGAGAACACATGAAGATCCTCACATAACGGAGGGGTCCACTTTCTTTTCGTGCTAGCTCCGGGTATACTGTGTAAAATGCTAAAAGCACAAAAGGAGCTATTCATGAAAATGTTGTTCGCTTTCGGAGCTTTGGTAGTATCAATCTGCGTCATTCAGCCCGCTTCAGCGGCAAAGATCACCTATACCAATGACGTCGCACCGATTCTCTACGAGAACTGCCTCCGGTGCCATCGACCAGGTGAAGCCGCACCCATGTCCCTACGCACCTACGACGAGACCCGTCCTTGGGCGAAAGCCATCCAGGAAAAAGTGGTCAAAAAGGAAATGCCCCCTTGGTTCGCGGATCCTGCCCACGGCGAATTCCGAAATGATGCCAGTCTCACCGAAGATGAGATCAAACTCATCAACGATTGGGTCGAGCAAGGGGCGACACGAGGCAACCCAAAAGACATGCCTCAATATCCCGAATTCACCGAAGGTTGGCAGAACGGGATTCCTGATCAGATTATCGAAATGCCTGAGGTAAATGTTCCGGCTGACGGTAGCGATTATTTTCCAAACCTGATGTTCAAAGCCGATGTCGAGGAAAACAAATGGGTCCAGGGAATCGAGATTCGCCCAAGTAACCTCGAAGTCGCCCACCACGTCGTCGTCTTTGGGGCGAACTTTGGCAGCGGCGGGGGAGGAGTGGGTGCAGGGAACAATTTTGACGTGCTTGGAACATGGGCGGTTGGTACCGCGCCCAACGTATATCCCGATGGCATGGGGCGCACATTCTCAAAAGGTCAGCGTTTCATGGCCAACATGCACTATCACCCTAATGGCGTAGCTACAAAAGACCAAACTAAAATCGGACTCTATTTTGGTGAAGGCGAAATGAAACACGAAATCATGGCCACGTTGGCTGGCACGATGGGATTTAGAATTCCAGCCAATGCGCCAAATCATCAGGAAATCAACACGTGGAACCTGGAAAAGGACATCAAAATCATTTCCTTCTTCCCCCATATGCATCTACGTGGCAAAGACATGCTGTTCAATGTGAAGTATCCAGACGGACGCAAAAACACGATGTTGAATGTACCCAAATGGGATTTCAATTGGCAGCTATTCTACTATCCGAAAGAGCCACTCCTGATTCCCAAAGGTTCCGAAATCGATTTGATCGCCCACTACGACAATTCGAAGGATAATCCCAACAATCCAGATCCAAACGTAAGCGTCGGGTTTGGACTTCAATCCACGGAAGAGATGATGTTTGGAATTATTGAGTACATCGAAGATACGGAGCCGACCGAAACCGACTAAATTTCCGAATAATTAAATCCCAGACTGGCAATCATCGATTGCCAGTCTTTTTTTTTGTTTGCGAGCTCGTTTATCTTCCCCCTTACCAACTCGGCAGCGACCTCAATCGATTTAGGGTTCTCAATCCTCAATACGGGCATGACCGGGTCTTTATCCATGGCTCGTGTTCTTGCACGCTTCTCATCTCGGGACCTGCATCATCATATTTCACGGCCCAATCCAAGAATTCGATAAAGCCCTTGTGCCAAGGATGGGTCGATTCCCATATCTGTTCCCCAGATTCCCTAGTCTCGCGCTTTTTGAGCCGTTCGATTCGGATTTCCATCGGCACCCAGAGAAACACTGCCAAAACAAACATTGGAATCGTAAAATCACCCCAACCACAAACGGAACCCGAAAGTATCCAACTCCCTTCAACGTCAATGTCTTTCTTCAGGTTTTCGGTTCGTATCGGTGCTGCGACTAACCGATCGTAGGGCGGGATTGGTGGCTCCCAAAGATAGTCGTCGGAATCCAACTGCAGACAGTCAAAAAATTCTGCTAACGCTTTCCCTACGGAAGTTGTACCCGATCCTGACACGCCAAAAAGATGAATCCGTGGCATAACCTATCTTGAATCCTTTGCATGTGGGCAACATTTTCCGCAACCCGGAAAAATCGTACCATGATCGTTCTCATTCACGCACTCGTGATAACCATCACGAACACCGAATACCCCTGATTTAAAAACGGTTCAGCCCAATTTTGCCTAATTGGCATACGAATTGCCAATAGAAAACCGGACTGGCTCCCTAACCAGTCCATCCGTGAGTGGTTGGCCCGGCGTGGATGCTTCCCCATTAGCGTCCATTCCGTCGCTGGAGACGCCGTGGCCGAACCTTAAGATTACTACCGAGGGGTAGATGAAGAAATAGATAGAGCGGGGGCTCTGGTAGAGGGGGGAAAACCTTGTTACAAGGTTTGTATGCAGCAGCAAATGGCATGATGGCGGTTGAAGACCGTCAGGCCGTAATCGCGAACAACATCGCAAACTCCGTCACTCCCGGGTTCAAACGTCAAGTCGCTGTTCAAAAAGGGTTCGATCTCGTTTTTGAAGGTACGCGTAAAGGCACCAATCATTTTAAAGGGATGGTGGCCCCCGGTGGCGGACTCAAGATCAGCGAAACGTTCTCCGGATTCGAGAATGGCATGATCTCGTCCACAGGAAACGCGCTGGATGTAGCTTTGATCGGACCCGGATTCTTCAAGGTAGACGTTGGTGATCAAGCGATGTACACCCGGGCCGGACGTTTTTCCATCGATCAGGCTGGCCTCCTCGTCACACAGCATGGGTATCCGGTATTGGATGCCAATGACGAAGCCATTGACGTTAGCGGCGGCATCGTCAAAATTGACGAATCAGGCAATGTCATCATTGATGATATTCCAACAACTCAATTGGGAATCGTTGACTTTTCCGATCCACATGCCCTGTCCCGTGAAGGGTATTCCTTGTTCAGAAATACGGGCTTAACAGCTGAAATTGAATCTCAAGATACTACCGTCGCTCCGCAGTCACTGGAATCATCCAATGTTCAGCTGCCTGTGGAGATGACTAATATGATGATGGCTTTGCGCGCATACGCCGCGAATCAACAGGTCATCAGTTCTGTTTCCGAAACAACAAGTCGACTGATTGATCAGGTCGGCGGGCAGTAAATCGCTTTCTAGGGGGAAGTTGAAATGATTAGAGCAATGTTTAGCGCCGCTACGGGGATGGTGGCACAACAAACGAACATCGACACGATTGCCAATAACATGGCAAATGTAAATACAACTGGTTTCAAAAAGAGCCGTGTAAATTTTCAAGATTTGTTGTACGAAACAATCAAAGCTCCAGGCGGACAAACCGCAAACGGGAACAGTATTCCCGAAGGAATCCAAATTGGACACGGTGTACGACCTGCATCGGTGGCGAAGCTTTTCACGCCAGGCTCATTCATTTCCACCGGAAACGCCTTCGACATCGCGGTTGAAGGCGATGGATTCTTCCAGGTCCTTCTACCCGACGGAACAACCGCTTACACGCGCGATGGCGCATTCAAACAGAGTGATACGGGCGACGTTGTCAACGCGGACGGGTACCCGCTTGAACCGGCAATCAATATTCCGGCCGATGCCCAAAATATCAGTATCAGCCAAGGCGGCGTAGTTTCCTACACGCAACCCGGTAGTACCGCCTTTGCCAACGCCGGGAATATTGAACTGGTTCGATTTGCGAACCCTTCCGGTCTCGATGCCAGTCTCGGTAGAAACCTGCTCGTTGAAACCGAAGCATCGGGAACGCCCGTCGCAGCGGACCCGGGCAACGATGGTGTCGGCACGATTGCACAGGGTTTCCTTGAGAATTCCAACGTCCAGACTGTCGAAGAAATCATCAACATGATCATTGCACAACGAGCGTATGAAGCGAATTCGAAAGTCATCCAGACGGCCGACGAAATGCTTCAAATCGCAAATAACGTGAGACGATAATCATGACTAGACTAACTGCCATAACGTTTTTCTTCGCTGCTACCATTGTGGGCGCCGAAGAAGTGACGTTAAAGCCGGAAGCCTATGTCGGAGGCCCGACCATCACCTTGGGTGATATCGCTGTAATCAAAGGGGCCGACGCAGAATGGTTAAAAAGTATCGAAATTGGACCAGCGGCTTCTCCGGGAAGCGTTCGTCGCATCGACGCTGCTTTGATCCAATCCAAAATTGAACACACGGGCTTTGATTCTACGGAAGTCAAAGTCAACGGTCGAAGGACTACCGTCAAGACGATGTCCCTGGATGTGAAATCGGGAATGATTGCCGAACACCTGCGGAAGTTCATTCAAAATGAAATGCCGTGGGACAGTGACTTGACCCTAATCGAAGTGACGCCACCAACAAAAGGCTTTACCGTTTCCGACGGAGATATCGATTTCGTCTGGAAACCGAATCCCCAATACAACTACCTTGGGCGTGGAAGTTTTCGCGGCGAGTTGGTTGTCAATGGCGAAATTGAGAAAACATTTTATGCAAAAGCCAATATCGAAACGTACCAACCCGTCCTGGTCGCTTCGACATCGATCGCGAGAGGGGAGTCTCTCGACGAAAGCAATACCCGATTGGAAAAGAAAGAATTGTCAACGTTAAAGACAGACCCGTATTTCGACGTGGCCGAACTCGAAGGTTCCGTGGCGCGTGCCAGCATTTTTCAGGGACAAGTAATCAGCAACAAAAAAATCGTTCCGAAGACGATCGTCAAACGAAATCAAGTTATTTCCGTGGAAACACGGGTGGGGGGAATCCGAATCAACTCGCGCGGTATTGCGACGGCAGATGGAGCAGCGGGGCAAACCCTCACGTGCAGGAATCTGACATCCAAAACCGAATTCACCGGAATATTACAGAAAAACGGTGTCTTGCTTGTTCAATAAATCAAAAGGGGGAGTTATGAAAACATTGGGAATTACAGTGATGCTGTTCTTCATCGCATCAACACAGGCGGGGGCCGATTCGCTATTCAATAAACGTATGGCCGCAAGCGGCACCATGGTATCAGCACCAAAAATCCGCTTCGAGGTTGGCGATATCATTACCGTGATGGTGCGAGAAAAAATGGACGCAACAACCGACTCCGATTTGGATACCAAGAAAGAGTCGACCCTGGAAGCTGCCGCACCGTCAGCGACGAACCCATTTTTGGTTGGCACCAACAATGGGGGGCGCTTCATTGACAGTAAAGATTTGCCGAATTGGAATATCGAGTCCGAAGCTGAACACAAATCCGACGGCAGCACGACCAGGAAAAACAATCTGGTTATGACTATCAGTTGTAACGTTGTAAAAGTATTTGATAACGGAAACGTCGGTATCGAAGGCACCAAGAATATTACCGTGAATAGGGAAAGTTCGAAACTCGCTTTATCGGGCGTAGTACGGGCCCGCGACATCGCGGCCGACAACAGCGTTGCCTCCAACCAAATTTCCAACACCGATATAAAATTAACGGGCGAAGGTCCGTTATGGAATAATCAAAGACGTGGCTTTTTCACCAAACTATTGGACTGGTTTTCACCATTCTAGAAAGGAGTTACTCAGATGCTTCGGGGGAAGATTTATCTGATTCTCATAGCAGTTGCGATTCTCAGTTGGACCAGTTCAACACAGGCCCTTCGTCTAAAGGATATTTGTGAGCTGCAAGGCGCACGAGGAAACTTTTTGAAGGGTGTGGGAATCGTTACCGGACTCGCCGGGACAGGGGACAAAGCGGCCGACACCATTCGGGCGCAGGAGCAGATGTTACGTCGCTCAGGGGTGGATATCGAAGCGCGTAACGATCTGACTTCAAAGAATGTAGCATTGGTAAGTGTTACGGCCACAATTCCAGCGTTCGCCAAAGAAGGCACACGCTTCGACGTGACCGTGCAATCCATCTACGACGCCCAAAGCCTGGAAGGAGGCACTCTCATGGAGACCCTCCTTCTGGGAGGCGACGGGGAAGTCTACGCGATCTCTCAGGGAGCCGTATCCATTGGTGGGTTTAATGCCGACACGTCTGGCGGTTCCTCCGTCCGCAACAATCACACCACGGCTGGAACCATTCCCATGGGTGCATTCGTTGAACGTGAAATACCGGCAACCATCACCGACGGCTCTCGGGTTTTCTTCCTGTTGAACCGACCCGATTTTGGTACCGCACGAAATATCGTCTCGGAAATCAATAAATCCTTCGGCCTCGGGACCGCTTTTGCGCTCAATCCTGGCTCCATCAGTGTAACAATCCCGATGGAAAGACAGTCGAATCTCGTCGAGTTCATATCCGATGTGGAAAACATCAACGTCGAACCCGACGTCAAAGCTCAAATATTACTCAATGAACGTACCGGCACTATCGTCGTGGGCGGTGACGTCCAAATTCGCGAATGCTACGTCGCCCATGGTAGTTTGACAATAGAAGTGGTCGCCACAGATACGGTTTCTCAACCAGCACCGTTCGCCCGAAAAGGCGAAACGATTGAAGGCTCAGATGAAGATATATTTGTCGACCAACCTGACGCATTTCTGCAACCCGTTGGAGGCGCATCCGCCACTGATGTCGTAAACGGATTGAACAAACTAAAGGTTTCACCGAGGGATATGATTTCCATCTTTCAATTGCTCAGAAAAGTCGGGGCATTGGATGCGGATATCACATTAATGTAATCGTCATGGAATTAACATCGATCACCCCCATATTAAGCAGTCCGCTCAACGAAAATAGCTCGTTATTGTCGTCACCCGCCCGGGACATGAAAGCGTTCCAGGACATGGAAGAAATGTTCGTCGCTACGCTGTTCAAAGAAATGCGTAAAACGGTTCCAGCGGGAGGGATGTTCGAAAAAAGCCATGCCACGAAAATGTTTGAAGAAATGATGGACGACGCATTCGCCAAACAGGCCGCTGCCAGTGGACAATTGGGCATCGCCCAAGCCATGCAAGAACAATACGAAACGCAAAATGTCCATCGAGAGATATACGAATACAGCAAAACCATGAACGCAACAACCCACGAACCGCTCAAGGAACCGGGGTTCATTGCCGATATAAAATAAAAGCCCTGAAAAGGGCGGGGGAATCGTATTTTGGAAGCAATAGGCGCAATCAAGGCAGTACAGATGGGCGTAAACTTAATAAAATCCCTGTCACCGGCCGGTAAACAGCCCGTCGACGGGAAATTTTCCGCTCAAATGGAGCAGTCCGTTGCAGACCGTACAATTTCGCAATACGACAGTGATGGGGACGGTCGTGTCAGTCGCAGCGAGCTCCAGATCAGTAAAAACCTGTTCAACAAATTGGATAAAAATCGAGACGGCGTTCTCGACAAGCAAGAAATCCAATCTGGTTTGAAACTCCTCAACAAACACGCCGAGCAGCACAACCTCTTTCATCGTTTGGATAGCAACGAAGATGCGCTACTTTCGACCAACGAGTCTGGAATATCTAAAAGCCAATTTGGCAAATTAGACACGAATGCGGACAAGTCACTCCAAATTTCAGAATGGCTTGAATCTGGAGGCACCGCGTGAGTACCCAGCTACTTTGCAACGACATAGAAAATGACCTGACTCGGTTGTGTGCGCACTTTGAGGAAGAATTACAACGTCAAAAATTGGTGTCCGCCATTTGCCTCGAGCAAGGCGCAGCTGCCCGAGCTCACAACATTGCAGATATGAACGAAAAAACCCACAGCCTCGTCGAACTGATGGACGCCGCTCTGGAACACGAAAAGGAACGGCTCACCCTTCTCAAAAGAATCGTAAACTACTATCAGCTGCCTGAAAAAAACCACACCTTATCAGAACTCATAAAAGCGGTTCCGGCTCCTTGGAAGTTCCATATGCAGCGTTTTCAATCTTCCATACAAAAAGTCCTGCAACAGACTCAGGAAACGGTCCGTAACAATGAGGGATTCATGCGAAACGCATCCGAAAAACTCGATGCGTCAATCAAAAAAATATCCGGCCCTGAGAAATCTAAAGACCCGTCCTATTCATCCAACGGAAATCTCAATGAAGAATCAAATCATTCAACCCCAACAATGTTGAACGCAGTAGGATAGAGCATGGGTGGATTACGTATATCATATGGCCTTTTGACTAGTCGGTCCCTCTCAAACATAAACACACAGTTGAGAGAGTTGGCGTCCATACAAGAGAAACTGGCTACCGGGCACCGAGTCAACCGGCCATCCGACGATCCCATCGACGCCCGGCGAGCCATTGAAATTCGCACCAGTATTTTTCAAAACGAACAATACCTCGATAGTATTAACACCGTGTCACCGTTGTTGGCGGAAACTGAAAGTGTCCTCAGAAGCTCCAACAGCATTCTTCAACGAGCTCAAGAACTTGCCATTCGTGGAGCCAACGAAACTATTGCTCAAGATCAGCTTGACCAAATTGCTCTGGAAATCAATCAACTTCTGGAACAATTCGTCGTCGACGCTAACCGCGAAACAAACGGTAAACACCTCTTCGGAGGAAACCGCACGACGACGATTCCCTTTTCCGTAACCCGCGTCGGAACCGATATTACGGCTGTTTCCTACGACGGCAATAGCGACGTCATTGAACTGTCTTTTTCAGCATCGGGATCTACGGCCATTAACGAACCCGGAGACGCCGCCTTCATAAACGGCGTCGATATTTTTCAATTATTGATCGATGTGCGTGATGATTTGAGGGCAGGGAACCAGGCCAATATTTCGAACGTTCATTTGGACCAAATCATAGCCGCGCAAACCCAAGTATTGAACTCTGTGGCACGCATCGGTGCATTCACGAACCGCATCGACCGTATCGACAGCACCGTCCAGGATTTGATTATCAATTTCGAAGAACAATTATCGAATAAGATCGACGCAGATTTCGCCAGCACCGTATTGGACTTCGACATTAAACAAAACGCGTTTCAAGCATCCCTCAACGCGACCGCACGGGTCCTCCAACCATCCTTGCTCGACTTCGTCCGGTAATAGTTGAGACCGTCCCTCCTGCCAGTGGTATACTCGTGGAAATCAACGGGGGGAACACCATGAGATCGAAGCTACCTATCTTCTTAATTCTGATTGGAATCACCGGATGCGGCAGCGTCGGCAACACCGTCCTCCAGGATTTCGGTATTCAAGAAAGATCCGAAGATTACGAATCCGGTGCCGACCGGGTGGTCAAAGCAATGGACAACCTCGGCAAAACCGAACTGATGCGCCTTAACCAAACGCAACGACGCGGCGAAATTAAGTTTCAAAAAGAAGAGTTAACAACGCTCTACTACAAAACCCTCAAAAAATATAAAAGGTCCTATCCGCTCGAAGCCAATCCCAAGTCCAGAAATTCTCAAACCAAATCACAAGGGTTCATTGGGTATATAGAATACAACTACGAAATCTTCGAGAGTGCCCGGTTCGTCAACCGGGTAGAAGCACAAGCCGCGCCCGCTGAAATTCCATCTGGGGAACGTGGGAGGGAAGTGTACAGTTACGATTTCACCTCCTCCGGAGTCTGGAATGGAGGTAAGGGGACCAGGGTAAATCGCTAATTCGACCCGTCTCGAAATTCATCCAAAACACGTACTTTCGCTTCGATCATTAGATTGTGCGGCATGTTAAATAGATTGGCCAGTTGCCGGACCCAATACGTCTCGTTTCCGTGTATTCCACCGTCAGCCGCAACAACCCGCCAGACTTCTTCCACAACAGAAGTCTTCTCTTCCATCGTCATACCTTGATTGATCCGATTCGTGAATTGCCAAACATCGACATTCTTGTCACGCGCTTCTATACTCGTTTCTATCAGCTCTAGAGATTCTCTCGTATCCATCTCGTAGCGATTTCTTAGAATCGAAACTATTTGTTCTTTTTCATCGTCCGTAAAGTCATCGTCGGCGAAAGCAGCTTCAAGCAACACTACACAAGTAGCGACTTTGACTTGCTCTTCGGAATTCGGAGTCTCTGTGACTTCCTTGTCCGACAAAATCTCTTTCAAATAATTGAACATATACTGGTTTCCTCCAAAGGGGTGTGAAAATTCTCGCATCTCATGGGAACTAATGCAAGTTGAAGCGGATTTGATAGATCCAATTAGTATAGAATCACCCGGTAACAACCGTAAAATTGAGGGGCAGGGTAAGCGTGTTACACCAAAACACTCGCAATATTCACTTTATCGGGGTCGGCGGAATCGGAATGAGCGGTCTCGCCGAAATCTTGCTGAATTTAAAATACACCGTATCCGGTTCAGACCTGCAATCCACGCCCATTACGAAACGATTGAATGAATTGGGCCTGAAATTTTACGAATCCCATAATGCGTCCAATGTTTACGAAGCGGAAGTCGTTGTCGTCTCAGCCGCGGTACCGGAAAACAATCCAGAAGTTCTCGAAGCTCGCTCCAACAATATCCCCATCGTCCACCGCAGTGATGTACTGGCAGATTTGATTCGAATTAAACCTCATGCCGTCGTAGTAGGAGGAAGCCACGGAAAAACGACGACCACGTCAATCATAAGCACCATGCTGGACGTGGCCGATATCGGTGCCACCAGTATCGTCGGCGGTATCTTGCACCGTAGCGGCACAAATGCGAAATGGGGGACCGGTGACTACATCGTAGCCGAAGCGGATGAACATGACGGTTCATTCCTTCGCCTGCATCCGACGATTGCGCTGGTGACAAACATAGATGCAGAACATTTGGAATACTACGGAACGCTCGACAACATCAAGCGCGCGTTTGTCGAGTTCTGCAATGGCGTACCTTTTTTTGGATATGCGATCCTGTGCTCGGATGATCCGAACACGCAGTCGATCTTAGGAGACGTACACGCGACCACGATTACCTATGGACTTCATTCAGGCGCCGACGTTCAAGCTACTTCTTTTCGCCTCGAAAAAAGCGAATCGTCCCAAGGACCGACTACTTTTAAGACGTCGGTCGAACTAAAAGTGAATCAAGAAAAATTCCCTAATTCAAACGAGGACACGCTCCTCTTGAATTCCATCGGTAAAAATAATATCAGGAACGCCCTTGGCGCGTACGCTGTCGGATTAAGTCTCGGCTTGGACTCGGCCACGATAAGAGAAGGCATCGAAGAATTCGCAGGCGTACAACGGCGACTTCAATGGGTCGGCGAGGTCAATGCGATTCAAGTCATTGAAGACTATGCCCATCATCCGACCGAAATAGAGAGCACGATTGAAGCCGTCCGCTGGCTCAAACCAGGCCGAATCCTCATCGTACTACAACCCCATCTTTATAGCCGGACCAAATTCTTTGCTGCCGAATTCGCTTCGGCCTTGGCCAAGGCCGATCTGGCCTTTATTACCGATATTTATCCCTCCAGGGAAGAACCGATTCCGGGAGTAGAATCAGGAATCATTATTCAGGCCGCTCAACAGCAGGATATCCACTCGCTCCATTTAATCTCCGATATGAACGCTGTCCCGGATGCAATTTCCAAAGAAGCAAGAAAGAACGATACCATTTTGCTTCTGGGCGCCGGAGACATCAATAAAATTGGCAAAACCCTAATAGAATCTCTCGAACACAGTTCATGATGCGGAAAAAGAAAAAAATCAAATCAAAACGATCCAAAACATCGTGGACCAGAGTGCTCCTACGCTTCGTCCAGGTATTGGTTGTGTTGCTCCTCATCGGCGTCTTCGGATATTTCTTCGTCGACTACACTCGTGAGTCGACGGAATTTAATGTCCGAAATATTCAAATCAACGGATTACAACATTTGTCGCAGGAAGAGATATTCGAAGTTACCCAAATCGATCCAAATGACAATGTGCTCTATCTCGACGTCGATTTAATCAAGAAAAAGTTAGAAGAGTTGTCCTACATAAAAAGTTGCGAAGTGACCCAGATATTTCCCGATACAGTGAATATCGATATCGTTGAGCGCGTACCCTTCGCATCATTGCATTTGAATAGTCGCGCGTACGCTATCGATAACGAAGGAGTGATTCTCAGCGAATACGATAGCAGCGAATTGCCGATGCCGCCCTTCATTACTCTCACGCGCGAAATCGACTTCGTTGACCTCGGCGAACAAATCACGACAGACTCCCTCGCAACCACAATCGAGATTTTGACTCACTTGAAAGCAACACCGTTGACGAATGATTTGACCATCGCCGAAATGGCTATTCAAACGAAAGATGAAATCATCATGATTTGCGAAGAGCTCGATTATGAAATTCGATGGGGGTTCAGCTCACCCAAAAATCAGGTTGACCGATGGAACGTGTATTGGCTGACAAATAAGTCCCATCCTCCATGCCTCGAATATCTCGACCTGCGCTTTGAACCGGACTTAGTCTGTAAATAAGGCCCAATTACCACAAATTGTAAAATTTGCCTTACATTTCGATTGGTGATACTATATGTTGTGTCTGGCAGGGGACTCGGTACATCATGACCGAGTAAAACACGGAGATTATCCATGATAATTGGTATGTCTGATGAACTGACTTCTTTTGATCAACGCGCAATAATCAAAGTCTGCGGCGTCGGTGGCGGTGGGGGAAACGCGGTCACACGAATGATTGAAGAGGGTCTTCAGCATGTTGAATTCATAACCGTCAACACCGATGCGCAAGCACTTAAGAGTTCACCCGCGGGAACGCGCCTTCAAATCGGTTCCGACCTCACCGGTGGCTTAGGTTCCGGTGCAAAACCATCCATCGGCAATCAGGCGGCGATGGACGACCAGGAACGTATACACGACATTTTAAACGGGGCCGACATGGTGTTTGTAACTGCCGGCCTCGGTGGTGGGACAGGAACCGGAGCCGCACCAATTATTGCTGATCAGGCTCGTTCGAGCGGGGCGTTGACAGTAGGAATCGTGACACTCCCATTTTCATTCGAAGGTGCCGAACGTATGGACAATGCGCTCACGGGTTTGGAAGAGTTGGAAAAAAACGTCGATACGTTGATCGTAGTTCCCAACGACCGCGTCGAAAAACTCTGCCAGGAGAATGTGTCACTGCTCAACGCATTTAAACAAGCGGACGGAGTGCTCCACGACGGCGTACGAGCCATTTCTGAATTGATTACTATTCCGGGCCTTATCAATCTCGACTTCGCAGACGTTCGTACGATCATGCAATCTCGTGGCAGAGCACTCATGGGAATTGGAGTTGCTGAAGGTGACTCACGAGCCGTCCGAGCTGCCGAGGAAGCCATAGTGTGCCCGTTGCTGGAACAGTCCAACATTCACGGTGCGATGGGCGTAATCGCAAACGTCAAAGGCGGTTCTGATATAGGCATGAAAGAGGTCCAGGAAGCGGTATCAACCGTCCAGAAGGCCGCTCACCCCGACGCCAATATCATTTTCGGAGCCGTGGTTGACGATGAAGAACACACCGACATCCAGGTAACCGTCATTGCTGCTGGATTCCCAAAGCAAAGCCAAAGTACGGACCAACCCTATTCGATTCAGGAACCCGTGAAAATGGGTTCAAATTCAGATGACGCTTCAGCGTTAGACGAAAATAAAGTAGTGGATTTATCAACGGTAATAAATGATAATGAAGAAGAAAACGGCAATAGTGACAATACTGAAAAAGAAAACGATACTGAGATTGAACCGGAAATCGCTATGCTGTTTCCGGAAGAAGAAAACAAACAAGAAAACGTCGATCAAATCGACGAATCCGAAGAAGAAGACCTCAGCATACCGGCATTCATGCGTCGAAGAAAGAACATAATGTGAGCGAGATCAATGACAAGTTTCTAAAAATTCTGCAACGAGCGATTCAAAAGGATGTCTCCGACATCCACTTGAAGGCCAATTGCCCCGTCTACTACAGAGTCGACGGTGACATCGAAACTCAACAGAATTCAAATGTTTCTTCCGAAGACATGGAAAACTTCCTTAAAATCATGTTGACACCGGAACAGATGAAGTATTTCTTAAAAAGCGGCGAAATTGATCTCGCGTTTACCGAAAAAGGAATCGGTCGTTTTCGTGTGAACATCTACCGCCAACGGGGTTCCATTTCCCTCGTCATGCGGCGCATCAAAACCAAGATGCTTACGTTCGATCAATTGAATTTACCGAATGCCGCACTTCGATTGGCGACCTACGTTCGTGGTCTGGTATTAATCACCGGGACGACGGGTAGCGGAAAATCGACCGCATTGGCCTCGATAATTGATCACATCAATGAAAATAGAAAGTGCCACATCGTAACGATTGAAGACCCTATTGAGTTCGTGCATCAGGATAAAAAAGCAATCATCAATCAACGAGAGATCACGATCGACACAAAAGATTTCTCTTCTGCGATGAAAGCCGTAATGCGACAGGATCCAGACGTAATTCTCGTCGGAGAAATGCGCGACTTGGAAACTTTTCAGGCAGCTGTTTCCGCCTCTGAAACCGGTCACCTCGTTTTTAGTACGTTACACACAACGAACGTAAAACAAACCATTGACCGAATTATCGACATGTTTCCCAGCGATCAAAAAGAACAGGTCTTGTCCCAGTTAGCAAACAACCTGAAAGGAATTATGTGCCTGCGGTTGCTCTCACGTGCCGATGACAACGGCCGTGTCCCGACATGCGAAATCATGTTCGACACTCCGGCCGTTCGTAAATTGGTCAAGGAAGGTCGAAATAGCCAACTTGAAATGGCTATTCAGCAAGGTCGTGAAATGGGAATGCAGACCTTCAACGATAGTCTACATCGTTTGGTGAAAGCCAGCTTGATTTCAGAAGAAGAAGGCATCAATATTTCGGAAAACCCAGAAGAGCTATCCATGATGCTTCAGGGAATCCGATTGAGTTCTAGTGGCGGTGGATTACTCGGATAATCGAGGAACTATCTGCGCCATCGGGGGATATAACAGCTAATGGGCCCGTTTTGCGTCCAGAATACAACGTACGACTCAGTAAGGGGAGACTTAATTGATGCCGTTTAGATGTTACGGATTACTTACATTGGTTCTGTTTTTCACTTACCTGCCCACTTACGCCCAAGATTCTCAAACGGTTGAAGCCTCGGTACAGGCTCAAACTTTAACCGAAGGGCTCGTCGAAGACAAGACCGAAATGGATCAACTTTCCCTGGAAGCCATCCTATTGAACGGTGGGCCAATTTTGTGGGTCATTCTCGGACTCGGTTTTTGCACGATTGTACTTGCGGGTTATTTGTTCATGACCGTGAGTCCAAAACGAGAAGCACCTCAACAATTAACCAAACGAGTCGCTAACCAGATCCGTGCAGGCGAGATTAGGGAAGCGGCCCAAATGTGTAACGAAGGCGATGAACTCCTCGCCAAAGTTTTATTTTCCGGTTTACGAATGGCCGATGAAGAACGCTATATTATCCAGGAAGCCATGGAAAGTGAAGGGGAACGGGGAGCCGCCGAATTATGGCAACGTATTTCTTATCTCCAAAACATCGGCGCAATCGCTCCGTTACTTGGCCTGCTGGGTACCGTCTGGGGAATGATTGGAGCTTTTAGCGCGATTGCCATGGACAGCACCCAAGTCAAAGGGTTGACGATGGCATACAATGTTTCCCAGGCGATGATCACAACAGCGGCAGGTCTGATCCTGGCAATTCCCGCACTCGTCTCTTTCTATTATCTAAAAGGAAGAGTCGTAAAAATCATCTCGAGGGTCGAAGCACAATCGAGCGAAATCGTCGAAATCCTAGTTAGGAATAGCCGAAGATGAGATTCGGCAAACACGACATCGATGACGGTGAAACAGTGCCCATGGCACCCCTGATCGATATCGTTTTTCTCACACTCGTGTTTTTCATGGTCACCTCCGTTTACGCTACGCTGGAAAGCGAGGTCGATATCACTCTCCCCACAGCTTCGTCGGCGGAGATTGATGAGCGACTCCAGGGTGAAATCTTTATCAATCTCAAAGAAACTGGCGAAATCGTTCTCAATAATAAAAAAGTTACTGTTCCGGAATTGCAGGACATTCTCCATAAAGTTGCTGAGCATTTCCCAGGCGGTTCGGTGATTATTCGTGGGGACAAAAGTGCTCAGTTAGGTAACGCATTGGACATATTGGATGCTTGCCGAAACGCCGATATTTCGAAGGTGTCTTTCGCGGCCTTGCAACCAGAGGAATAAACAGGTTCTACAACATGCATCGTCTCAATCGCATTTTCTATTCAGGGCTCTTTATCGTATTGCAGGTCTGCACGAACCTCTTTGCAGACGAGCAATCGCAAATCGATTTTGCCAATGGATTGTTCGCACGCAATATGAACGTGGAAGCAGCCGATGAATACAAAAGTTATTTGGAGGAATTCCCGAAAGGTCAATTCAGTGAAATGGCCCTCTACCGCTTGGGCGAGGTATATTTCTCTCTCTCCAAATTTCCTGAATCCATCAACATATTGGCAAAAAATCTGAAAGAATATCCCGACGGTGCCTATCAATCCTCAGCATTGCTCAGAAAAGGAGTCGCCCACTATCAACTCAAGCAGCTGGACGAGGCCTCGTCTACACTAAAATCTATCGACAGCGGAGCAGCGTCGGCAATCGGCTGCGAAACGGACTATTACCTAGGGAAAGTTTTCGCGGACAAAAACGATTTCGATGCCGCGAAGCAACTATTTCAAAAAGTGATTCGACGGGAAGAATCGAACCCATTCAAGCCCTACGCGCGATTTCAATTGGCTAACGTGTTAGTAAAATTAAAGGACTATGAAAACGCGGCGATCGCATTTTCCGAATTAGCAAAAGATGACACAGTCCCGACCACACTACAGACTGAAGGAAAGTTTCGAGCAGCCGAATCTTACGACAAATTAGGATGGTTCGAATCCGCCGAAAAATTATATGCAGAACTGAAAGATGGTCGATACGGCCCCAGGGCGTCTTATGCCTATATTTGGACTCTGTACAAACAAAATAAGCTAGATGACGCCATTCGGCACGCAAACGAATTTAACAAGGCGAACCCCGAATCGGGTTTTGAAGAAGGCCTCACCTATTTACTGGGAAACGCCTACCAACAAAAAAATGAGCACGATAAGGCGTTGGAGTATTACTACGCCATTTCGGATTCGGACGAGCCCTCTTCTTATTCTCGATTTGTCCTCTACAAAATATGCTGGTCGTTGTATCTAAAAGGCGATTTCGAAAATGCGGTGGTTCGGGGAAAACATTTCATCGAAAAATACCCTCAGAAAAACGGGCAGTTTTACGATGCCCAATTCATCGTCGGAGATTCCCTCTTCAACGAAAATAATTTGGAAGAGTCTATCGCCTACCTCGCGATGGCCACCGAAAAGAAAGAAAACACGACATACTATGAAGACGCGCTATATCGATTGTCCGAATGTTATCACGCTGCTAAAAACCCAAAAAATGCGTCGAAATCATTCCAACGGTTTGCCAACGAATTCCCCGATTCGCCTCTCGCTTCAAAAGCGACGTTTCGTGCCAGCGAGTCGCTGTTCGCGATTAAGGATTTTGCAGGTGCTATACCGCACCTGAAACAAACGCTCGATTCTGAAGACGCAAAACCCTTCCACGAACAGGCAACCTACATCATTGGACTAGCCTTTTATAATCTGGACAAAAAAGAAGACAGCCTGAACTACTTTAAACAGTTGTCCGACCGATTCCCGAAATCTAATTTCATCGATGAGGCCCTGTTTCGCAGCGGCGAAATCGTGCTCCACCTGAATAACGACTCGGTTCAAGCATTGGAAATTTTTCGAAAGATCGTGAACGAACACCCTGCTTCTGCATACGCAGCCGAATCTATGAAGAACATTATCGTCTGCCATCAAAAGATGAACAATCTCGACGGCTCTGTTGATAACATCCTAACGTTAATCAAAGGTCACCCCGAAACCGTTTTGGCACCGGAAATCTATACATGGATGGCCGAACAACTATCCGAA